>ERZ724521.373-NODE-373-length-20274-cov-6.813987_pt1 | contig 20274 bp, 17 predicted proteins | sample MGYA00376054_ERZ724521 | MGnify/ENA primary metagenome ERZ724521 (study PRJEB28724, sample SAMN07190883) | activated sludge metagenome | isolation source: activated sludge of sewage treatment plant in Hong Hong | place: Hong Kong | collected 2016-03-17 ... | reverse complement strand
TAGCTCAGATGCTCGAGGCGCGGCGCGCAGTGGCCTGGATGGCGCGGTGATGTCGGCCGCCAACTTGGCCTATGGCAAAGCGGCTGCAACCGGACAGACCGGGGCGACCGGCAACGTTTCCATGGGTGGCGCCAACGTCAGCCTGGTCTATGGGTACCCTGCCGGCGCAGCAGGTGGCATACAGAACGCCATGCAAGGTTCGGCGGGACTTACGCCGGCCTATGCCGCGGGTGTCGCTACCTGGACCTTCCAGACCAACTGCACGGTGGCTTACACGCAAGCGACTTCGACCACACCTCCCAATACTACCGCTGCTAGCGTTTCAACCGGCTGCTGACAGCCAGCGCTTGCGCCATGAAAGGCCCCTTCCCGGGGCCTTTTCCTTTCTAGCGGCCGGAGTCGAGACTGCCTAGTTCCGGAAACTCGCGCTTCAGGCTGATCCATGCCGGGTGCGGTCCGTAGACGCTTCCGGCCTTTCGCAATAACTGCTCAGCTTCTTCCTTCCTTCCCCCGAGTGCGTTGATTGCGGCGCACTTGGCCACGACATCTCCTGTCGGCGTGATTCTGAGCGCAGCGTTGCACAGCGCGCGCTTTTCGGTTGAATGTTCCCGGCTGACGCCCATGGCGCCCGCTGCTGCAACGATTGCGCGGGGAGCAAGCAGCGAATCGCGCGAGAGGGAAAGCGCTTCATCGAGCCCCTGCTCCACCAGGGGTGGGGAACTGCCGGTTCGGGTTGCCGCCGCGACGCGCTCCAGCCGTCCGTAGTCTCGCCAAAGATTGCCCAAAAGCAGCGCGCCCGCCAGCAGGACCATCCACGCAAACGCCTGGTAGCGGCCATGAAAGGGCAGGTTCGCCACGCGCGAGTCCGACGCGCCGCCGGCAATGGCCGCGGGGATCAGAAAATACGCAAACCAGAGCGGGTATTCCAGCAGGCTGTGGAGGCCGACGACAGCGAGGACCCCAAGTAGCCACCAGGTCTCCGCCGCGGACGCGCTGCGCAGGACGCCGAATCCCCACCAGGCGAGAAACGCCACAGCAATTACCGCGACGGGGAGGCCGAACTCCACGAGCCACTGGGCGACGAGATTGTGGAAATGCTCGGCCACGACTGGCGGGGCCTGCGGTGGCCAAGTGTCGGCGTGTGCGAAGCTTACCGCTTGAGCCGAGCCGACACCGTATCCAGCCAGTGGACGTTCCTGTGCGGCGTGCCAAGCCACGCGCAGCAAGCCTGAGCGCACGGGGTCGAGTTCGCGTGCGGCCAGACGCTCGGTTGCCGTTGCATCGCGCCGGCCCTCTGCAGCGGGCGACAGGGCCATGCGGTCGACCATGAACATCGCGGGGATGGTCAGCGCGAGCAGCGCGGCGACAGCGCGCCAGCGATGCCTGCTTCGATCGCCTCGCGCTGCGAGGATGGCAAGCACCGCCAGGGCGATTGGATAGAGGAAGGCGCTGCGCGACCCGGCCATCACCGACGCCGCGGCGATGGCGATTACGAGTCCCGTCGCGAAAGGGATCTTGAGCGTGCCGCGTGCGGTCAGGTAGCCGATGGATGCAATGCCCAGCCAGAGGTAGTCGACGAGGTGGTTGCGCTGGCCAAGTGCACCGCCCGTCCAGGTGCCGGTGACCCAGGGCGAGTGCAGCCACGCCCATGGCACGCCGCCGCGCTGGAGCAGGATGACGGCGGCCTGCACGGAGGCGCCGGCGGCAAGTCCGGCGGCCATCCAGTGCAGGCGACCCGGCCCTGCGGAGGAACTGGCGAAGCAGCGTCCGGCGATGGCCAGCAGGATGGTGAGCAGGAGGTAGTGGATGTACATGAGCGCCGCATCCGGATGAGCCGCGTGGCCGCTGGCCAATTGGGCCAGCGCCGCTCCGATCAGCATGGCGGGCAACAGCGCCAGGTAGGGCACGGGCAGGGTGTGTGACCGGGCGCTACGGACGAGCGCCGCTGCGGCAATGGCGAGACCGAGCGCAGCGGCCAGCCACTCGGAATAGAAGCCCGGGAGCGGGTCGGTATGGATCGGATTGAGGAAGGGGACGACGCCGGCGGCAAACAGGAAAAGCGGTACTGCCAACGCGACTATCCTGCGTGCATTGCCCACGGTGTCAGGCGGCGCGTGTTGCCAAGGGTGGAACGGCTGGATCGGGTTCCATGGACCGATGATAACCGAGCGCGGCGCGCCGTCTATAATCGAAGCGAAGCATCGAATCGGGAGGCGTGCCATGTTCGATTCGCCGATTGAGCGCTGTCCGGTGTGCCAGCAGATGGTGACGCTGGACCAGACCCGCTTCGAATGCGCTCGCGAGCACGGTTGCGAGGCGGGTACCGTGTGTCCGCTGGAGCGCTATTTCACGGGCATCGATTTCAGCGTCGAGCAGTCGAAGGAGAACCTGCGTGACAAAGGGTATTGAGCGTCGCAGCTTCTGGCGCGCGGTGTTCCATTCGCCGGTGCGTGTGATAACCCACGACGGACAGCATTACGCTGAACTCGTCGACATTTCGCTGAAAGGCGCGCTGCTGGAAACCAGCAGCGACTGGAGCAGCCGGCGCGGCGAGGAATGCCAGCTCAGCCTCGGCTTGGCGCTGGGTGCCGACATCACCATGTGGGCGCGCGTGGTGCACGCGCAGGGCAAGCACGTCGGCCTACGCTGCGAAAGCATCGACCTGGACAGCATGACGCACTTGCGGCGCCTCGTCGAGCTCAATAGCGGCGATCCCGAGATCCTCGAGCGCGAGCTTGCCGCACTGGTCCGCTAGCAGCAGGCCGGTGCTGTCCTTAGGCGCTCAGGCCGCAACCACCATGCCGTTGTGCCGCAGGAGTGCATCGGGTCTTGGCTCGCGGCCGCGAAACGCGACGAAGGATTCAAGTGCGGGCCGCGCGCCGCCGACGGCAAGGATTTCGCGCCAGAACCGAGTTCCCGTGGTCGCATCGACTGCGCTGCCGCGCTCGCGTGCGGCTTCCTCGAAGGCTTCGTAGGCGTCGGCGGAGAGAACCTCGGCCCACTTGTAGCTGTAGTATCCGGCCGCGTAGCCGCCGGCGAAGATGTGGGAGAAGCTCTGCGGAAAGCGATTCCATGATGGCGGTACCAGCACCGCAACCTCGCGTCGCACCGCATCCAGCAACTGCATGAACCCGGCGCCGGAGCCCGGCACGAATTCGCCGTGCAGGAGCAGGTCGAACAGCGCGAACTCGATCTGGCGCAGCGTCTGCAAGCCGCTCTGGAAGTTCTTTGCGGCGAGCATGCGCTCATACAACTCGCGCGGGAGAGGTTTCCCGCTGTCGACGTGCGCCGTCATGCCGGCCAGCACATCCCATTCCCAGCAGAAGTTTTCCATGAACTGGCTGGGCAGTTCCACGGCGTCCCATTCGACGCCGTGGATGCCCGATACGGGCAGCTCGTCGACCTGGGTCAGCAGGTGGTGCAGGCCGTGGCCGCATTCGTGGAACAGGGTGATCACGTCGTCGTGGCTGAAGGTCGCCGGCTTGCCGCTGGCGGCCACGGGCGCCGGGAAGTTGCAGTTGAGGTAGGCGACCGGCATTTGCACGCCACTGCCAAGGCGCCGCCGCGTGATGGCCTCGTCCATCCAGGCGCCGCCGCGCTTGGTATCCCGCGCGTAGAGGTCTAGGTAGAAGCGGCCGATGGGTCGCCCGTCGCGCTCGATGCGGAAGAAGCGCACGTCCGGATGCCATACCGGCGCGGCATCGGCGGCGATGCGGACCGAGAACAGGGTTTCGATCACGCTGAAGAGGCCCGCCAGCACCTTGGGCTCCGGGAAATACTGCTTCACCTCGTCGTCCGAGAAGCTGTAGCGACGCTGCTTTAGCTTTTCGGATGCCCAGGCGAGGTCCCAGCTTTCCAGGGTGTCCATGCCGAGTTCACTGCGCGCAAACTCGCGCAACTCGGCGACGTCGCGCTCGGCAAACGGCCTCGCCTTGCGCGCCATGTCGCGCAGGAACGCCGCCACCTGCGCCGGGCTGTCTGCCATCTTGGTGGCCAGCGAGACTTCGGCGTAGTTCGCGTAGCCCAGCATGCGCGCTTCCTCGGCGCGCAGGGCGAGGATTCGGTCGATGAGGGGGCCGTTGTTCCACTCGCTCCGGCTGCTGCCATCGGCGAACTCGGCAGCGCGCGTGGCATAGGCACGGTACATGCGCGCCCTCAAGTCGCGATTGTCGGCGTACTGCATTACCGGGATGTAGGAGGGCGCATGCAGCGTCAGCTTCCAGCCGGCCTGGCCGTCCCTTTCCGCCGCGGCGCGGGCAGCCGCCTTCGCATCGTCCGGCAGCCCGGCCAGCGCCGCCTCGTCGTCGATGCGCTCGGCATGGGCGTTGGTGGCGTCGAGCAGGTTCTCCGAAAATTTGGCACCGAGCGCGGAAAGCTCCTCCTGGATCTCCTTGAACCGCGGCTTGTCCGTCTCGGGCAGCTCGGCACCGGACAGGCGGAAATCGCGCAGCTCGTTATCGACGATGCGGCGCCGCGCCGGATTCAGCGTGGGGTACTCGGGTCCGGCGGCGATGGCCTTGTATTTTGCGAAGAGCCCCAGGTTCTGCCCGACGTCGGCATGGAAGCCCGAGACCTCAGGGAGCATGGCGTTGTAGGCTTCGCGCCATGGAGGCACGTCGTTTACCGAATGCAGGTGGCCGACGATTCCCCAGGCGCGCGCGAGGCGCTCGCCGGCGTCCAGCATCGGCTGCACGAAGGCATCCCAGGTCGGCGGCGCGGGGTCGGCGATGATGCGGTCGATCAGCGCACGATTGCCGTCGATCAACTCGCGGATGGCGGGTGCGACGTGTTCGGGGGCAACGGCATCGAAGCGGGGCAGGCCAGAGAAGTCGAGCAATGGATTCATGACGGCACGGGACGGACGGAGGGATTGCAGTTTGGGGTGCGACGGCAAATCGCAAGGGGGCACTGCGGCCTAAAGCCCCCAAGATAGACAGGGCTTCCTACTCGACGAGGTCGCGGTAGGCGTGGAAGCTGGCGTGGCCGAGCCAGGGCATGAGGACAATCAACCCGACCAGCCCGGTGGCGAAGCCGGCGCCGGTCAGCAGCATCAGGAGCAGGGCCCACAGCGCCAGCGGCAGCGGATTCTCGGCGGTGGCATTCACGCTGGTGACCAGTGCGCAGAGCAGGTCGCAGCGGCGGTCGACCAGCATGGGCATGGAGACCACGCTGACCGCAAAGACGAGTGCGGCCATGATGCCGCCGACGGTGACATAGGCGACGAAGAGCTGGATGTGGCGCGGATGGACGAGGATTTCGAGGATCATGTCCATCGGCGCCAGGGCAGGGCCCTTGTAAAGCAGCGCGATGATCACCACCGAGATGACCTGCCACGCCGTACCGGCGAGGACGGAGACCAGGGCGAACCCGACCAGGCCGGACGGGTTGCGACGCCAGGCGAGCATGGAATCGACCAGACTCGCCGGTTCGCCGGCCAGGTAGCGCCGGGACAATTCATAGAGGCCGGCAGCCAGCATCGGCGCCACCAGCAGGAAACCGGTGATCGCCGCCGTGAACAGGTAGGGCAGGCTGGCCGTGACGGCGAGGATTGCCGCGCCGGTGGCGGCGACCGCAATGCCGTAGAAAAGGCTCGCCATGGGTTGGCGCCAGAGGTCGCGCCAGCCCCGGCCGAGCCAGGACAGCGGCGACGCCAGACCGACGGTGCGGACCGGCGGTGGCGCCATCGTCGTCGATGTCGGTGGCTTCGGCTCGGCGGAGGGTTCGTTCACCGGCGCTTCCCGTACCTCAGAGGTCGTGCCGCCCGGCAAGGCGGCTCAAGGCTTCGCGGTACTTCGCCGCGGTCTTGTCGACGATGTCCTGAGGCAGGCGCGGTCCCGGCGCCTTCTTGTTCCAGTCCAGCGTTTCCAGGTAGTCGCGCACGAACTGCTTGTCGAAACTGGGCGGGCTGATGCCGACCTGGTACTGGTCGACCGGCCAGAAGCGGGACGAATCGGGCGTCAGCACTTCGTCGATCAGGTAGAGCCTGCCCTCCGCATCCTGGCCGAACTCGAACTTGGTGTCGGCGATGATGATGCCGACGACGCGCGCGAACGCGGCAGCTTCGCGGTAGAGGCGCAGCGTCGCGTCGCGTACCGTCTTCGCCACCGCGCTGCCGACCAGTCGTTCGACTGCGGCGAAGTCGATGTTTTCGTCATGCGCCCCGGCTTCCGCCTTGGTGGCAGGGGTGAACAACGGCTCGGGAAGCTGCTGCGCCATCTTCATGCCCGGCGGCAGGGCAATGCCGCATACGGCGCCGCTGGCCTGGTAGTCCTTCCAGCCGGAGCCGATGAGGAAGCCGCGGGCGACGGCTTCGATCGGCAACGGCTTGAGGCGGCGCACCACGAGCGAGCGGCCTCGCACCTGCGCGCGCTCGTCCTGCCCGCTGACCACGGATTCGGGATCGATGCCGGTGAGCTGGTTGGGAATGACGTGGGACAACTTGCCGAACCAGAAATTGGCCATCGCCGTGAGCACGGCCCCCTTGCCCGGAATCGGGTCCGGCAGGATGACGTCGAAGGCCGACAGGCGGTCGCTGGTGACGATCAGCAGCCTTTCGTCGTCGACCGCGTAGATGTCGCGTACCTTGCCGCGGCCGAGCAGCGGCAGGCTCTTCAGGCTGGATTCGAACAGGGGCGTCGTGGTTTCGGGCATGGGACGTGACTCGGGTCTATTCGCGAACGTAGGCTTTGCCCGGGCTCGCTTCGGCGTCTTCGCGGTAGGGAAAGCGGACATGGCCGTAGCGGATCGCCAGCACGGCCACCGTCAACAGCAGAATTGCCGTGGCGACGCCCAGCATGCGCCATTCGTTCATGTCCTTGAGGTCGAGGATCAGGTAGCGCGCCAGGGCGACGATGGCGATGTAGAGCGGGAAGCGCACCGGCAACTGGCCGGACTTGAAGTACTGGCCGATCATCGCCAGCACTTCGAGGTAGAGGAACATCAGGAGCAGGTCGGCCAGCGCGACGCGCCGGGCCTCGAACATCAGGGCTGCTTCCTGGTACATCGCCACCGTGGTGGCAAACGCAATGGCCAGCAGCCCGGCGTATTCGACGAGGTCGAGCCCGCCGCTGAAGAAGCCGCGCAAGCGATCGAAGGTGTGCGAGCGGATATCCATTGGGGGAGGCGAGCCGGCCGCCGCCGGCGGACGGCGGCGACAGACTTTACTCCAATTTGCCGCCTACTTCACGACCGCGTTGAGCTCGCCCTTCTTGTAGCGATCGGCCATCTTTTCCAGGCTGACGGCCCTGATCTTGCCCGCCTGCCCGGCGCAACCGAACGCCTCGTAGCGGGCCTTGCAGATCGCCTTCATGCCCTTGCGGGCCTCCGCCAGGTACTTGCGCGGGTCGAAGTTCTTGCGGTCCTTGTTCAGGAACTGGCGGATCGCGCCGGTGGACGCCATGCGCAGGTCGGTGTCGATGTTGACCTTGCGCACGCCGTTCTTGATGCCTTCGACGATTTCCTCGACCGGAACGCCGTAGGTGGCGCCCATTTCGCCGCCGTTCTCGTTGATGATCTTCAGCCAGTCCTGCGGCACGCTGGAGGAGCCGTGCATGACCAGATGGCAGTTGGGAATGCGGGCGTGGATTTCCTTGATGCGGTCGATGCGCAGCACGGCGCCTGTCGGCGGCCGCGTGAACTTGTAGGCGCCGTGGCTGGTGCCGATGGCGATGGCCAGCGCGTCGACGCCGGTGGCCTTGACGAATTCGGCCGCCTCGTTGGGGTCGGTCAGAAGCTGGTCGTGGGACAGCGCACCCTCGGCGCCGTGGCCGTCTTCCTTCTCGCCCATGCCGGTCTCAAGCGAGCCCAGGCAGCCCAGCTCGCCTTCGACCGAAACGCCGATGGCGTGCGCGATGTCCACCACGTGCCGGGTGACATCCACGTTGTACTTGAAGGAGGACGGCGTCTTGGCATCTTCCATCAGCGAACCGTCCATCATCACGCTGGAAAACCCGGAGCGCATGGACTGGATGCAGATCGCGGGGCTGGCGCCGTGGTCCTGGTGCATCACGATCGGGATGTCCGGATGCGTCTCGATCGCCGCCTCGATCAGCTTGCGCAAATAGGCTTCGCCGGCATACTTGCGGGCACCGGCCGAGCCCTGCATGATCACCGGGCTGTTGGTTTCCTCGGCGGCCTCCATGATGGCCTGGATCTGCTCCAGGTTATTGACGTTGAAGGCGGGCAAGCCGTAGCCGTTTTCGGCGGCATGGTCGAGCAGTTGGCGCATGGATACGAGTGGCATGGAGATCTCCTTGGGTTTATGAGTGTTTGGGACGATGCTCGCCGACCTTGACGATCTTCATCGTGTTGGTGCCGCCGGATGAGCCGATCGGTTCGCCAATGGTAAGCACGATCAGGTCACCCAGCTCGACCGCACCGCAGGCCAGCAGCTTTTCCTCGGCCTCGAGCAGAAGCTCGTCGCGGTCGTCGTGGCGCTGGCTCATCAGCACCGGCGTTACGCCGCGGAAGATGCCGACGCGGTAGCGCGTGCGGATCTGCGGCGTGATCGCATAGATGGGCACACCGCAGTTGAGGCGCGACATCCACAGCGCGGTGGAGCCCGATTCGGTCAGCGCCGCAATGGCCTTGACCTTGAGGTGGAAGGCGGTGAACAGTGCCGCCATCGAGATGGACTGGTCGATGCGGGTGAACACCCGGTCGAGGAAATGGCGGTCGAGCGACAGCTCGGCGGACTTCTCCGCCTCGACACAGATGCGGACCATGGCCTCCACCGTCTGCACCGGATATTCGCCCGAGGCCGTTTCCGCCGAGAGCATCACCGCATCCGTGCCGTCGAGAACGGCGTTGGCGACGTCGGATACCTCGGCCCGGGTCGGTACCGGGCTGTGGATCATCGACTCCATCATCTGCGTCGCCGTGATGGCGAACTTGTTGTGCTCGCGGGCGGCGCGGATGATGCGCTTTTGCAGGGCCGGTACCGCGGCGTCACCCACCTCTACGGCGAGGTCGCCGCGCGCCACCATCACGCCATCGCTGGCGGCGAGGATTTCCTCGAGGTTGGCGACCGCCTCGACGCGCTCGATCTTGGCGACCACCATCGCGTTGGAGCCTGCCGCCTGCAGCAGCAGGCGGGCCAGTTGCATGTCGGCGCCGGACTTGGGAAACGACACCGCAACGTAGTCGACGTTGAGCGCCGCCGCCGTCTTGATGTCCTCCATGTCCTTCTGCGTCAGTGCCGGTGCCGAGAGGCCGCCGCCCTGGCGGTTGATGCCCTTGTTGTTCGATAGTTCGCCGCCGTGGCGCACGCGGCAGTGGATGCGGTGGTGCTCGACGCGCTCGACGTCCATGACGATGCGGCCGTCGTCGAGGAGCAGCACGTCGCGCGGCCCTACATCGCCGACCAGTTCGGGATAATCGAGCCCGACGCGTTGCTCGTCGCCGCTCTTGCAATCGACGTCAAGGGTGAATTCCTGGCCGGCGGCGAGGTTGACCTTGCCGGAGGCAAACTTGCCGATGCGAATCTTGGGGCCCTGCAGGTCGCCCATCACGCTCACCGTACGCCCATGCGCGCTGCTGGCGTGGCGCAGGGCATCGAGGCGGTTGCGGTGGTCATCCGCGGTGCCGTGGGAAAAATTGAGCCGCACGACGTCGATGCCGGCGGCGACGAGGCCCGACAGGGTCTGTGGATCGGAGGAAGCCGGTCCGAGGGTGGCGACGATCTTGGTGGCGCGTTGCATGGGAGGATGGGGAGGCCGCGGGGAAGGCTGATTCTATGCCTCCCCTGCGGCGCGCGCGTTACCCGCGCGTTACCCCTTGGCGCGCCGTTCCAGCATGTCGACGGCCGGCAGCACCTTGCCTTCGAGGTACTCGAGGAAGGCGCCACCTGCGGTCGATATGTAGGACACCTTGTCATAGATGTCGTACTTCTGGATGGCGGCGATGGTGTCGCCGCCGCCGGCCAGCGTGAATGCCTTGGTCCTGGCGATGGCGTCCGCGATCTTCCGGGTCCCCTCGCCGAACTGGTCGAATTCGAAGACGCCGACCGGGCCGTTCCAGACCACGGTACCGGCCTTCATGATGATGTCGACGAGTTCCTGGGTCGACTTCGGCCCGATGTCGAAGATCATGTCGTCATCGGCCACGGCGCCGGCGTCCTTTTGCACGGCCGGTTCGGCGGCATCGAACTTCTTGCCGCAGACGACGTCGACAGCGACGGGGATCGTCGCACCGCGCTGGCTCATCTTGGTCATCAGGGCCTTGGCGGTCGGAACGAGATCATCCTCGCACAGCGACTTGCCGATATTCCTGCCGGCAGCCTTGAGGAAGGTGTTGGCAATGCCGCCGCCGACCACCAACTGGTCGCACTTCTCGGCGAGGGCCTCGAGCACGGTGAGCTTGGTCGAGACCTTGGAGCCGCCGACGATGGCGACCATGGGCCGCGCCGGGCTGGCCAGGGCCTTGGCCAGGGCCTCGAGTTCCTCGGCGACCAGCAGGCCGGCGCAGGCGGCGGGGGCGAACTGGGCCACGCCGTAGGTCGATGCCTCCGCGCGATGGGCGGTGCCGAAGGCGTCCATGACGAACAGGTCGCACAGCGCAGCGTACTTCCGCGCCGTCTCTTCCTTGTTCTTCTTCTCGCCCGGATTGAAGCGGCAGTTTTCGAGCAGCACGACCTCGCCATTGGCGACATCGAACCCTCCGTCCACCCAGTCGCGAATCAGGCGCACGGGCTTGCCGAGCTTTGCGGCCATTACATCCGCTACCGGCTTCAGCGAGTTTTCCTCGGTGAAAACCCCTTCCTCGGGCCGACCCAGGTGCGAGGTCACCATCACCCGCGCGCCGGCCTTCAGGCAGTGAGCTATCGTCGGCATCGAGGCGGTGATGCGGGCATCCGAAGTCACCTTGCCGTCCTTGACGGGGACGTTGAGGTCGGCGCGGATGAACACCCGCTTGCCGGCGAGGTCGAAATCGGAAAGACGCTTGAACGTCATCGCAGGGGCCTCCGCGTCACTTCGCGACGTGCTTGACGAAGCGCAGCATGTTGCAGGTGTAGCCGTACTCGTTGTCGTACCAGGCGACGACCTTGACGAAGGTGGAGTCGAGCGCGATGCCGGCCTCGGCGTCGAAGGTCGACGGCGCGGGGCTGCCGCGGAAGTCGGTGGCGACCACTTTCTCGTCCGTGTAGCCGAGGATGCCCTTCATGGCACCGGTGGAGGCGGCCTTCATCGCCTTGCAGATGTCGTCGTACGAGGCTTCCTTGACCAGTTCCACGGTCAGGTCGACCACCGAGACGTCGGACGTCGGAACGCGGAAGGACATGCCGGTGAGCTTCTTGTTCAGCTCGGGAATCACCACGCCGACCGCCTTGGCCGCGCCGGTCGAGGACGGGATGATGTTCTCGAGGATGCCGCGGCCGCCGCGCCAGTCCTTGTTGGACGGGCCGTCGACGGTCTTCTGCGTTGCCGTGGCGGCATGCACCGTGGTCATCAGGCCGCGCTTGATGCCCCAGTTGTCGTGAAGCACCTTGGCCACCGGGGCCAGGCAGTTGGTGGTGCAGGACGCGGCGGAGACAATCTTCTCGCCGGCGTACTTGGTGTGGTTGACGCCGTACACGAACATCGGCGTGTCATCCTTCGACGGCGCGGACTGCACGACCTTCTTGGCGCCGGCGGCAAGGTGCTTCTCGCAGCCTTCTTTGGTCAGGAACAGGCCTGTGGAGTCGATCACCAGGTCGGCGCCGATCTCGTTCCACTTCAGTTCCGCGGGATCCTTGACGGCGGTCAGGCGGATTTTTCTGCCATTGACGATCAGGTTGCTGCCTTCGACGGCGACGTCGCCCTTGAAATTGCCGTGCACCGAGTCGTACTTCAGCATGTAGGCGAGGTAGTCGGGTTCAAGCAGGTCGTTGATGCCGACGATCTCGATGTCCGAGAATTCCGCCTCCTTGGAGACCGCGCGAAACACCATGCGACCGATGCGACCGAAACCGTTGATGCCGACCTTGATAGCCATTTGGATTGCCTCCGGAAAGTAACTAGATGAATTGTTCGACGGCCTTGACGACGTTTGCCACCGTGAAGCCGAATTCCTTGAAGAGTGCGCCGGCCGGCGCGGATTCGCCGAAGCGGTCGAGGCCGATCACCGTGCCTTCGCCGCCGACGTACTTCCACCAGCCGTCGCTGACGCCGGCCTCGATGGCGACGCGCGGCAGACCCTTGGGCAGCACGCCGTCGCGCCAGGCCTTGTCCTGGCGATCGAACACGTTGGTCGACGGCATGGACACGACATTGACGTGGATCTCCTGCTGGGCGAGCACCTCCTGCGCCTTCAGTGCCAGCTCGACTTCGGAGCCGGTGGCGATCAGCACCGCACGCGCTGCGCCCTTTGCCGGCGAGACCACATAGCCGCCCTTGCGAATGGCGGCCAGGGTGGCGGCGTCGCGCTTGACGAAGGGCAGGTTCTGCCGCGACAGGCACAGCGCGCTGGGGCCGGCCTTCCTTTCGACGGCGGCCGCCCAGGCCGTCATCGTTTCGACGGTATCGCAGGGACGCCAGACGTCCATGTTCGGGATCAGGCGCAGCGTCGCCGTCTGCTCGACCGGCTGGTGCGTCGGGCCGTCCTCGCCGAGGCCGATCGAATCGTGGGTGAAGACGTAAATGACGCGCTGCTTCATCAGCGCCGACATGCGCAGCGCATTGCGGGCGTACTCGGAGAACATCAGGAAGGTGCCGCCGAAAGGCAGCAGGCCGCCGTGCAGGGCCATGCCGTTCATGATGTGCGCCATGCCGAACTCGCGCACGCCGTACGAGATGTAGTTGCCCGGCGTCTTGCCGGACACGGCTTTGCAGCCGGACCAGTTGGTCAGGTTGGACCCGGTGAGGTCGGCCGAGCCGCCGAGGAACTCGGGCAGGGCCGGCGCCAGGGCGTTGATGGCAATTTGCGACGCCTTGCGCGTGGCGACGGTCTCGCCCTTCTCATTGGCCGCGGCGATGGCCTTCGCCACGTGTTCGGACCACTGGGCCGGCAGGTCCCCGGCCATGCGACGCGTGAATTCGGCCGCCTCGGTCGGGAAGGCCGCGGCATAGGCCTTGAACTTCCCCTGCCAGGCCCCCTCCGATTCGGCGCCACGCGCCTTGGCGTCCCAACCGGTGTAAACCTCGGCGGGAATCTCGAAGGGCCCGTGCGTCCAGCCCAGGTGCGCACGGGCGGCGGCGATCTCGGCGTCGCCGAGCGGCGCGCCGTGGACGTCGTGGGTGCCGGCCTTGTTGGGGGCGCCGGCGCCGATCACCGTCTTGCAGCAGATCAGCGTCGGCCGTCCCGTTTCGGCGATGGCGGCGCGGATCGCGGCATCGATCGCCGCGCGGTCATGGCCGTCGACGTTGCGCACCACGTGCCAGCCGTAAGCCTCGAAGCGCTTCGGCGTGTCATCGGTGAACCAGCCCTCGACATGGCCGTCGATGGAAATCCCGTTGTCGTCCCAGAAGGCCGTGAGCTTGGACAGGCCCCAGGTGCCGGCCAGCGAACAGGCCTCGTGGGAAAGACCTTCCATGAGGCAACCGTCGCCGAGGAACACCCAGGTGCGGTGGTCGACGATTTCGTGGCCGGGCTTGTTGAACTGGGAGGCAAGCAGCTTTTCGGCCATGGCCATGCCCACCGCGTTGGTAATGCCCTGGCCGAGCGGGCCGGTGGTGGTCTCGACGCCGGGCGTGTAGCCATATTCCGGATGCCCCGGCGTCTTCGAGTGCAGCTGGCGGAAGCTCTTGAGGTCGTCGATCGAAACGTCGTAGCCGGTCAGGTGCAGCAGGGCGTAGATCAGCATCGAGCCGTGGCCGTTGGACAGCACGAAGCGGTCGCGGTCGGACCAGAGCGGGTTGCGCGGATTGTGGCGCAGGTGCCGGGTCCACAGGACCTCGGCGATCTCGGCCATGCCCATGGGCGCGCCGGGATGGCCGGAGTTGGCCTTCTGCACGGCGTCCATGGCGAGCGCGCGGATGGCATTGGAAAGGGTGGAACCGGAGACGATGGCTGTAGACGGCGAAGTGGTCATGGCGGCGGCGGATTGAGGGGTGACGGGTGCGTTCCCACCGGTAAGCTGGCTATTATCGGCGAAACCGGCGGGTTCGCGCTAGTTGGTCCGGGAACTGGCCGGGGAGGGCTCAGGCCCGCTTGCGGTTCTCCATCAGGCGCAGTATCAGCGGCGTGAAGATGAGTTGCATCGCCAGTTCCATCTTGCCGCCCGGCACGACGATGATGTTCGGCCGCGACATGAAGGAATCGTGGATCATCGACAGCAGGTAGGGGAAGTCGATGCCCTTCGGGTTGGCGAAGCGGATAACGACGAAGCTCTCGTCGGCGGTGGGGATGTCGCGCGCGATGAACGGGTTGGACGTGTCGACCGTCGGTACGCGCTGGAAGTTGATGTGGGTGCGCGAGAACTGCGGCGTGATGTAGTTGATGTAGTCGGGCATGCGGCGCAGGATGGTATCCACCACGGCCTCGGTCGAATAGCCGCGCTGGTTCTTGTCGCGGTGCAGCTTCTGGATCCATTCGAGGTTGACCGTCGGCACCACGCCCACCAGCAGGTCGGCGTGCTGGGCGACATTCACCTTGTCGGTCACCGCGGCACCGTGCAGGCCCTCGTAGAACATCAGGTCGGTGCCCTTGGGGATGTCGACCCAGGGCGTGAATTCGCCGGACTGTTGCCCATAGGGGGCGGCCTCGTCGGCATTGTGCAGGTACTTGCGTACCTTGCCGCCGCCGGTTTCACCGTAGCCCTTGAACAGTTCCGCCAGTTCCTCGAGCAGGTTGGCCTCAGGGCCGAAATGGCTGAAGTGGTTATTGCCCTGCTGGCGTGCTTCCTCCATCGCCACCTTCATCGACTTGCGGTCGTAGCGGTGGAAGGAATCGCCTTCGACGATGATGGCGTTGAGCTTCTCGCGGCGGAAGACCAGGTCGAAGGACTTGGTGACCGTCGAGGTTCCCGCGCCCGAGGACCCGGTGATGGCAACGATGGGGTGCTTGACCGACATGGCGGTGACTCCTGAGGTTTGGATTCCTTACTGGGTACGGAACAGCGAGCGGGTGCCGAACAGCGGTGAGTTGAATCCTTCCGGATCCTTGCCGTTAACGTAGTCCTGGTGGTAGCGGGCGACGCGCTCGACCTCGTTCTTCGAACCGAAGATCAGGGGCACGCGCTGGTGGAGGTCGCCGGGCCGGATGTCCATGATGCGCTCGCGGCCGGTCGAACTGGCGCCGCCCGCCTGCTCGATGATGAAGGAGATGGGATTGGCTTCGTACATCAGGCGCAGGCGGCCGGGCTTGCCGGGATCCTTGTTGTCCTTCGGATACATGAAGATGCCGCCGCGGGTCAGGATGCGGAAGGTCTCCGCCACCAGGGAGGCGACCCAGCGCATGTTGAAGTCCTTGCCGCGCGGACCGGTCTTGCCGGCAAGGCATTCCTCGACGTAGCGCTTGACCGGCGGTTCCCAGAAGCGCTCGTTGGAGGCGTTGATGGCGAACTCGTGGGCGTCGGCCGGGATCCGCATCTGCGGATGGGTGAGGATGAAGGCGCCGATGTCGCGGTCGAGCGTGAAGCCGTCCACGCCGTCGCCGGTGGTGAGCACCAGCATGGTGGACGGTCCGTACAGTGCGAAGCCGGCGCAGACCTGCTCCGTGCCCGGTTGCAGGAAGTCGTCCAGCGCCGCGTCGGCGCCGGGGTTGGGCGCGCGCAGCACCGAGAACACCGTGCCGACGGTGAGATTGACGTCGATGTTGGAACTGCCGTCGAGCGGATCGAAGACGAGCAGGTACTTGCCGCGCTTGCAGTGCACCGGGAGTCGGTAGACGTCCTCCATTTCCTCCGAGGCCATGCCGGCCAGGTGCCCGGCCCACTCGTTCTCGTGCAGCATGATCTCGTTGCTCAGCACGTCGAGCTTCTTCTGCACCTCGCCCTGCACATTGACCGCGGTGCTGCCGTCGCCGGCATTGCCCAGCGCGCCGACGAGGGCGCCCTTGTTGACCTGGTTGGAAATGATCTTGATCGCCGTCGCCAGCGAGTTGAGCAGGCCGGAGAACTCGCCCGAGGCCCCCGGATGCTTGTGTTCCGCCTCGATGGTGTAGCGCGTCAGCGTGATGCGGCCATGCTGCATGGTGGTTCCCCCGGGGATGTTCGTATGGGCGCGCCGCGGCGGCATCCACCTGCCGCGCGGCCCCGATTTCAGCGACGACTCTAATCGCTCCGATCTATAAGCACCATTCACTTTTTCTTATTTCGTCAATAAGGCCGCTATTGTGGCGAAGCCGCCCGACGGACGGGCTAGAATCGGCCGCGTTTCGGCCCTTTCGCGGAGTTCCCATGGCGCGCTTCCTGCTGCTGCTGGCCCTTTGCTGCGGTGTCGCCCGCGCTGCCGGCGATCCCCTTTCCCCGGTCGGCGCATGGCGTACCATCGACGACTCGACGCACAAGCCGAAGTCCGTGGTGCGCATCGTCGAAACGGACGGCGTGCTGTCGGCCACGGTGGAGAAGTTTCTCGATCCCGCTGCCGATCCGGGCAAGCGCTGCACCGAATGCAGCGACGAACGCAAGGACAAGCCGATTCTGGGCATGACCATCATGACCGGCCTGAAGAAGGATGGCGATGCCTGGGCCGGCGGCCGCATCCTCGACCCGGAAAACGGCAAGACCTACCGCTGCACCGTGACGGTGGTGGACCAGGGCCGCAAGCTGGAGATGCGCGGCTACGTCGGCTTCTTCTTCCGCACCCAGGTGTGGGAGCGCGTCGAATAGCCGCGGCGCCTCAGCGCGTCAGGCCGAGGTAGAGCATCGGCAGCTGCTCGGGCAGGCGCTCGACGCGATCGAGTACCTGCCAGCGTTTGCCGAAGATTTCGCTGACGTAGTCGTCGGCCTTCGGGTCGAGGCTCAGGCAGTAGGTCACCAATCCGCGCGCCGACAATTCCTCCACGGCGCGCCGTGCGTCTTCACGCAGGTATTGGGCGTCGTCCACGTCGATATCGGCCGGTGCGCCGTCGGTCAGCAGCAGCAGGATGCGCTTTTCGGCGCGACGGTGGGAAAGGTAATGGCCGGCGTGACGCAGCGCTGCGCCCATGCGCGTCGACCACCCCGCCTGCAGCGCGGCGACGCGAGCTTTTACCGACGCATCCCAGCGTTCGGAGAAGCCCTTGATGTGATGGAAGCGCACTTCGTGGCGCGTGTTCGAATGGAAGCCGGTGATCGCACAGGAGTCGCCCAGGCTGTCGATGGCCCAGCCGAGCAGCGCCACTGCCGCCTGGCTCAGCTGGAGCACGGATTGGTCCGAACCCGCAACCGTGTCGTTGAGCGATTCCGACAGGTCGAGCAACACCATCACCGCAATGTCGCGGCTTGCGGTGACGTGGCTCATGTTGATGCGCGGATCCGGCGTCGTGCCGCAGCGATAGTCGATCAGTGAGCGCAGCGCAACGTCGAGGTCGAGCTCGCTGCCGTCGTGCTGATGACGCACGCGCAGCCGGTCCTGCGGCTTGAGCGACTCAAGCAGGCGCTTGAGGCGTTTCGCCAGTGCGGCGTGCCGGGCCAGTATGCGGTCGATGTCGGCAGCATCGCCACCCGGATGCAATGCCTCGTATACGCTGGCCCAGTCGGGCCGGTAGCTTTGCGAGCGGAAGTCCCACTCAGGGTAGCGCCGCGGCGGCAGGCCGCGCGCCTCCTCCGCCGGCGTCATGCGATGGGGCTCGTCGAACGCCTGCTCCTCGTCGCCTTCTTCGATGAAGCGCCACAGGTGCCGGTTGTCGTCGCGGTAGCCGACTACCGTGTCGTCGAAGTGGATTCGTGCAAATTGGTCGCTCTGGCGCCTCGTCCTGGCAACGTAGGCGAGCGCAAGCGCAGCGACCTCGGCGGTGCTCGATTCGCCGCCCTGCAGCAAAGCCGTGAAGCGCGCCGCGAAGTCGAGCAGATCCGGATCCCGGTAGCCGTGCGCATCGTCGAGCAGGGCACGCGAGAACATGGCCAGGCGATGGCGCAGGCAGGAGGTCGTTGCCGGGTCGCAGGCACCCTCCAGCGGATGGGGATGGAGGGACAGCAACAGACGGCGCAGGCCGGGGTACTCGCGCATCAGCAGCAGGTCGACCCGGCAGTCCTCGAAGAACTCGACGGCGAGGCGCTGGAAGGGGCTCCAGTTGTCGGCGATCTGCGGCTGGCTCCAGCGGCGGTGGCCGACCATGTGGGCCAGCGTGGCGCGGTAGCGATCGATGCCGGATACCGGCGCCGTGCCGGCCAGGTCGTCGTACACGTCGGGAATCCGCATGCCGAGGGCATCGAAGTAGGGCACCGGCTGGCGCAGGTCGCCGTGCACCAGCGACGAGGTGGAATAGGGCACCAGCACCTCGCCATGCTGCCAGAGGCCGCGCAGGTAGAGCTCCAGCTTGCGCTCCACGTCGACGAACAGGGTGCCGTGCCGCTCGCGCTGGAGTATGGCAAGGCTGTCTGCCGAGGCCAGGTCGAAGTAGTCGGCCTGGCGTTCGGGATGGCTCGAGAAGTTGGCGATGCCGTACTCGGTCCAGCGGCGCAGTCCATCCACCGACAGTTGTTCCAGCAACTGCGGCGCGCGACGGAAGAAGGCGGGCAGGCCCGGGCTGGGGAACGTCACATGGCGGCCGTGGATCGACGTCGAGGTGCGTTGTGCCAGATCGTGTGCGATGCCGAGATAGGCGTTCAGCTGTTCGAGCGACGGCAGGCGTCGCGCCGCGGCGCCGAGCGTCTGCAGGAGGCCGGCTATGGCGCCACCGTTCGGTGATCGCTGCAGGGCACGGACGAGCGCGAGCACCGCCGGCAGGGCCTCGCCACCGCGTCCATCGGCCAGTGCGGCGGCCACCGCCGGCCATTCCTGGAGGAATACCAGCATCGGTTCGGCACCACGGCCGAGGCGGCCGAGCTGACCGGCGGCCTCGATATAGGCGTCCATCTCGGCGCGGCCGAAGCGGGACAATGCCTCGTAGGCGCAGTCTTCGAAGACGTCGGCGACCTCGGCGAAACCGCAGTCGAGGGCGGTCCACGCGGCCTGAACCTGCGGATGCGCAAAGCTGCGGCGGCGCGCGTCGGCGACGGGTCGCAGTCCGATGGGCATGGCCTGGCGGCGCTGGCGCCGGTGTTCAGGCGCCCGGCGCGCCGAAGGCCGCCTCGATCGCGTGGTCGAGCGTTGCGCGTATGTCCGCGTCGTCGGTGATCGGCCGCACCATGCCCATGCGACAGGCATCGGCGGCCGGCACACCGCCGCGCATCAGCGTTGCCGCGTAGACCACGAGCCGGGTCGAGATGCCCTCGTCCAGCCCATGGCCGCGCAGGTTGCGGGCAACACCGGCCAGCTTCACGAGGGAGCCTGCCGTCGCTGCGTCGACGCCCGTCTCCGCCATCACGATGCGCGCCTCGAGGTCGGCTTCCGGGTAGTCGAAGTCGAACGCCGCGAAGCGCTGCTTGGTCGATTGCTTGAGGTCCTTCATCAGGCTCTGGTAGCCCGGGTTGTAGGAAATCACCAGTTGGAAGTCCGCATGGGCGCGCACGACCTCACCCTTCTTGTCGAGCGGCAGCGTACGGCGGTGATCGGTGAGCGGATGGATGACAACCGTGGTGTCCTGGCGGGCCTCCACGATCTCGTCGAGGTAGCAGATCGCGCCGATGCGTGCCGCCGTCGTCAATGGTCCGTCCAGCCAGCGCGTGCCGTTCGAGTCGAGCAGATAGCGGCCGACGAGGTCGGACGCGGTCATGTCCTCGTTGCAAGCGACGGTGACCAGCGGCTTGCCGAGTTTCCACGCCATGTACTCGACGAAGCGCGACTTGCCGCAGCCCGTGGGCCCCTTGAGCATCACCGGCAGCCGTGCGGCATACGCGGCCTCGTAGAGTTCGACTTCGTTGCGCTGTGGCTGGTAGAAGGGCTGCGCCTGAACCAGATACTGGCTTGTTGCGGACATCGCGGCCTCCCGAATAGCTGATTGAAAAGGTCGGGTTTACCCGGCGAAAAATCCCCGCCGCGGCGGGGATCCCGACCCTGTACGGGCCTGTCTTTCCCTAGCGATGCGAGCCTATCTTCTCGCGCCAGCCGGGGAACAGCTTGTCGGCGTCCTTGGGGAAGGATTCGAATGCACGGGCGAATTCCTTGTGCTCCTTCGCCCACTGGATCGGGTCTGCGCCGGCCTTCCAGCAGTCGTAGGCCTGGCGCAGCGACTTCGCGCCGGCGGCCGGGGAATCGATGTGGCCGTAGGAGCCGCCGCCCGCGGTGTTGATCACGTTGCCGTGGCCGAGGTTCTCGAAGAAGCCGGGCAGGCGCA
>ERZ724521.371-NODE-371-length-20280-cov-4.929988_pt1 | contig 20280 bp, 16 predicted proteins | sample MGYA00376054_ERZ724521 | MGnify/ENA primary metagenome ERZ724521 (study PRJEB28724, sample SAMN07190883) | activated sludge metagenome | isolation source: activated sludge of sewage treatment plant in Hong Hong | place: Hong Kong | collected 2016-03-17 ... | reverse complement strand
GTTTTCAACAGGACAAGGCAACTGTATTGTCGGGAGCACCCCCTCCCCTATCAATATATGACCCCATTTCATCGAAAACAATCTTGCAAAGTGAAAATCCAGCCTTTATTCGCAGAACAATCGAAAAATTATGCTGCGAAACACCCTACAGTCCTTTGGCCTGGCTTTCCAGAACATCCGCGCCAACCTCTTTCACACTTTCTTTTCGGTGCTCGGCATCGTGATCGGCGTCGCCGCTTTAGTCGCCACCTTTTCCCTCATCGACGGCCTGGAGAAATTCGCCCGCGAGCAGATTTCGAACAATACCAGTTTCAACGCCATTGTGGTAGAAACTCAAACCGACAAAGTCATCAACAACCTGTCGGTCAGGAAGGATTCCTTCCAGGTAATCGATTATGAGCGGTACACGCGGCTCCGCGCAAATACGGCCGGGGTGAAACGCGCCAACATGGACAACAGTTTTAACCGTGAAATTCGCCTCACGGAAAACGACTCGACTATTGGCGCCATGATTAAGGGCGTCGCAGAAACGCCCTGGGGCGATACTATTCTCACGAACGGAAAATTGTTCTCGCCCACTGCCTTTACCGGGCGCGAGCCGGAAACAGTAATTAATACCCAACTGGCCAAACTAATTGCCGGGTCAGACGACCTGAGCCAGGTGCCGGGCAAAACCTTTGCGGTATTCGGCCATACCCTGCGCATCGTGGGCGTGGCCAAAGGCAAAAGAGACAATGCCCCGCCGACGGCCTATATCCCGATCTCGCTGTTTACGATGGATGATCTGCACCGCGGTCCGCCACGCCTGTTGCTGGAGGCCGCCCAAACGGAAGATGTCCCGAAAATCAAGGAGCAGGTAAACGCCTGGCTGAAAACTGAATTCGGCGAAAACCATGTTGATTTTCAGGTGATGAGCCAGGATTTCTGGGTCGGAGAGACCGCCAAGGGCTTTCTCATTTTTCGCATCATCATGGGGCTGATTATCGGTATTTCCGTTGTTGTAGGCGGCGTCGGCGTAATGAATGTGCTGCTGATCTCCGTCAACGAACGCACGGCAGAAATCGGGCTGCGCAAGGCGGTAGGCGCCAAAAAGGCCGATATTCGCCGCTTGTTCCTCGCCGAGTCCATCACTGTATCTGCGTTTGGCAGTATGATCGGACTGGTGTTCGGTGCAGGTTTTGCCATGGCAGCCATACCGGTTATCCGCCTTTTTGCCGACGTACCGTTCAGCGCTGTACTGACCTGGAATACCTTTTTTATAATATGTACGGTTGCTGTGCTGATCGGTATCCTGTTCGGTACCTACCCGGCTGTAAAAGCGGCGCGCCTCGATCCCGTCGAAGCGCTTCGGCGGGAGTAAACCTGCCCGTTTGGGATGAGTATCGGGGTGACTACGAGTCACCCCGATACTACGCTGTAACAAGCCTACCCCATGCAGGCTTTTACAAAAGCGACAAAAAGCGGGTGCGGGTTTTCAACCGTGCTTTTTAATTCGGGATGAAACTGCACGCCTACAAACCATTTGTGGCTTTTCAGTTCCATGATCTCCACGAGATTCGATTCGGGATTGACTCCGGTGGCCGTCATACCTGCTTTTTCAAACTGATCCAGGTAGGCATTGTTGAATTCCCAACGGTGCCGGTGGCGTTCGTTGATGGAGACGCTGCCATATGCGGCATGGGCTTTTGTTTTCTTCTTTATCTCGCAGGGATAGGCGCCCAGTCGCATGGTGCCGCCTTTTTTGGTGATTTTTTTCTGCTCGCTCATCATATCGATGACGGGATGCGGCGTGCCCGGATTCACTTCCGTTGACGAAGCGTCTGCCAGGGAAAGCACATTGCGGGCAAACTCGACACAGGCGGTCTGCATGCCCAGGCAAATGCCGAAAAACGGTATATCGTTCTCCCGCGCAAAACGAATGGCCGACAACTTGCCTTCAATACCCCGTTCGCCAAACCCCGGAGCCACCAGGATACCGTTCAGGTCCTTCAGTGTTTTGCCCACATCTTTGTAACTGCCTTCCAGGTCTTCGGCGTGTATGGGCACTACGCGTACCTTGCATTCGTTAATTGCACCTGCGTGCACAAACGCCTCGTGTATGGACTTATAGGCATCCTGCAGTTCGTTGTACTTGCCCACGAGGCCGATCTTCACTTCACTGAGGGGATTCTTGAGTTTACCCAAAAACGTTTTCCAGGAGTTCAGGTTAGGCTCCTTAGTGTCGCGAAGGTGCAGTTTGGAGATCACCACGGCGTCGAGGCGTTCGCGCAGGAGCATGAGCGGCACGTCGTAAATACTCTCGGCATCGAGGGCTTCGATGACGGCGCTGGTTTCCACGTTGCAGAACTGGGCCAGTTTGCGGCGGATGTCGGTGCTGAGCGGATGCTCGGTGCGGCAGGCCAGTACGTCGGGCTGAACGCCGAGACTCAGCAACTCTTTTACGGAGTGCTGGGTGGGTTTTGTTTTCAGTTCCTTGGCGGCGTTCAGATAGGGTACCAGGGTCAGGTGAATGACCATGCAGTTGTCGCGCCCCAGTTCCCAGCGCAGTTGCCGCACCGATTCCATGTAGGGCAGCGATTCGATGTCGCCCACCGTACCGCCCAGTTCCGTGATAACCAGGTCGTACTGGCCGGTTTGTCCGAGCAGCAGCATCCGGCGCTTGATCTCGTCGGTGATGTGCGGGATCACCTGCACCGTTTTGCCGAGGTAGTCGCCCGCCCGCTCCTTGTTGATCACCGTCTGGTAGACGGCGCCGGTGGTGACGTTGTTGGCGCGGGAGGTAGGAGTGTTCAGAAAACGCTCGTAGTGGCCCAGGTCGAGATCGGTCTCGGCGCCGTCGTCCGTTACGTAGCACTCTCCGTGCTCGTAGGGGTTGAGGGTACCGGGGTCGACGTTGATGTAGGGATCGAACTTCTGGATGGTTACGGAAAAACCGCGGGCCTGGAGGAGTTTCGCCAGGGAGGCACAAAGAATGCCTTTTCCGAGCGAAGAAGTGACACCGCCCGTAACAAATATGTATTTCGTCATAGTATGCTTGAAACTGTTACGGGACACAAAGGTAGGATTTCATTTTACCCCCTGTATGGACATTGGATGATTTTCGTCAGCAGATTCCGAATTTTCTTTTCCGACCTTTGCCGGGAACATGCCCCGCTTAATTTTGTTTACCGCTTATGCAAACGGTCCGGTTCCTGGATTTGGGTCTGATGGAGTACCAGTCTGCCTGGGATTTCCAGACAGCCCTGCACCGGAGTCTGGTAGATAACAAGTTGAACAACAGGGATCTGCCGCCCGGAACCTACCCGCAGGAACACAGCCTGATTCTCGTGGAGCACCCACCCGTTTATACCCTGGGCAAAAGCGGATCAACCGATAATCTCCTGCTTTCGGAGGCAGAACTTCAGGCGCGGGGCATTCAGTATTTCCCGATCAACCGCGGCGGCGACATCACTTTTCACGGCCCCGGACAAATTGTCGGCTACCCCATCCTCGATCTCGAGTGTTTTTTCAACGATGTACACCGCTATGTCCGCAATGTGGAGGAGGTCATCATCCGTACCCTGGCCGAATACGGGCTCGACACTTACCGGATAAAAGACTACACCGGTGTATGGATTGGCGGCGCCGACGGCGGGCAACAGCGAAAGGTCTGCGCCATCGGCGTTCACCTGAGCCGCTGGGTGACCCTGCACGGCTGGGCGCTTAATGTAAATACGCCGCTCGAATACTTCCGCTACATCGTACCTTGTGGGATAAGCGACGCAGACAAAACGGTCACCTCGATGGAGGTAGAACTAGGCAGGTCCGTCGATATGAACGAGGTAAAAACAAAAATAAAACGACATTTTGCCGAAGTATTCGAATGTGAGGTCGTCGATCCTGCGCCGGAATGGAGCGGCACCTTGTCAAATCAATAGATCATGAAAAAAGACATTCCCATCCTGAAAGTCGAAGACCTCGCCATCGCGATCGTACCCCGCCTGGAGCACGAAGAAGACCATGAGGAGTTTTGGGATGCCTATTTGCTCAACCTTAAAGACGAGCCGATCCATTCGGTACTCATCAATTCGCGCGGCTACGGCCTGATCGACGGCGAGCAGCGCCAGACGACGACGCTGCGGTATTTCTGGGAGAAGATCGGCCCCCTGGAAGTGGTGAAGGTGGAGCCCGTTCAAAAAGACGTACTGGTATTGGCCAGCGAGTACTGGGTCAGTTTTTCCTACAACGATTACCTCTACGATAAAAAATACGTTTTTGTACCCGGCAGCCTCGACGCCATGCATTTCACCGAAATTCCTTTTCTCAACCGGAAAGGCGTTATGATCAGATAACATGACCGACTCTTTTTATACAAAACTGGAAAATCCCGTCGCACAGGCCGTATTGATACTGGCAGGCGCCGTGGTGCTGATGTTTGGAGGCTGGCTGCTTACGGTGACCGGTATATACCCTGTCGACCCGCTTTTTGCCTGGTCGATCGCTACGGCATTCATGCTGCTGTTCGCCATGCTGAACAGCCTGATGAGTCTGCGCGCCGACAGTTTCATGAAGTATTGGGGGCGTTCGATGTACAGTTATATCGGTTTGGCGTTTTGTACGGGACTTATCGCCTGGATGTTTTCCGGGATTGCACTGCGGGATGCCGGCACCTATCGATGGATTTATATCGTGGTGACCTTCGGTTTTCTCGTTTTCCTGTCCATGGTTAATTTCATGAAAAAAATCGTGCAGTTTGCCGAACGGGAAGAGTGGAACCAGCCGAGGCGCCGGCGGTAGGGTCGCTTTCGTTCACGTTTTAATGTTTCCAATACCATGAAATACCTTTCTGTTTTGCTGGTACTGCTGGCCTGTAATGCCACGCAAAAACCGACACCCGAACAACACAACACCCCAGCCTCAGTTACCGCCGACACCATCGTTCCGCCACAATACGACAACGGCAAACTGGTCAAAATCACCAAAACCGACGCGGAATGGAAGGCGCAACTTACCGACCTGGAATATACCGTGCTGCGCAACGAAGGTACAGAGCGCGCTTTTTCGGGCGACCTGTGGAACAACCACGAAAAAGGTACCTACATCTGTGCGGGCTGCGGACTGCCCCTGTTCAGTTCAGAAACCAAGTTTGAATCCGGCACCGGCTGGCCCTCGTTCTACCAACCACTCAAACCGGAATACGTCACCGAGATCGAAGACCGCAGCTACGGCATGACACGCGTGGAAGTGGAATGCGCCCGTTGCGGAGGACACCTCGGCCACGTCTTCGACGACGGACCCAAGCCCACGGGACTGCGCTATTGCATGAATTCCGTGTCGATGAATTTTGTGAAGGAGTGAGGTAGGTGTGTTGACAGGATGAGGGCGTCAGAGGCTGTCTCACTCACCTTTCCACCTTGACACACCTGCCGCTGTCCAGCACCACATCCCCGTCCGAAACCGTCCAGAAATACATCCCCGGTGGTAACCCGGCTGTGGCCACTTCGTCATTCTCCCCGGAAAGCGTCCGCTCCGCTACCTGCCTGCCTGCCGGGTCGTACAGGCGGAAATGCAGCCCGGACTTTGCTTCTGGCCACAACGTTACCTGCAAACGGTCGTGGAATGGCGACGGCATCACCTGCGCTTTTGGTATATTTGCCGGCTCCCGCACCGGCACCGTAATCTCTACCATCCTGCAGTGCGTATCCGACCCCTTGGCGTTGCTCACGCTCAGACACACCTGCCAGGCGCCAGGTGCCGGGTATGTATGTACTGGGTGCCGCTGCGTACTCCCTGTGCCATCGCCAAAATCCCATACCCAGGTTGCCGGCTCGTAGTACGACAAATCCCTGAATCTGAACGTATTGAGCACAAGACTGTCTGCCTCATAAACAAAATGCGCCACCGGCACATTGTCCAGCCCCAGCGTATCGCACGCCGTGCCGTCGAGCGGGCCGAGCCGGTAGTTGGGGTGATTGGGCACCGTGCCGAGGTTGAGCGTGGGCAGGTTGATCGCGTGTTGCCGCACCCGACACGAATCTCCCGGCAGATCTGGCTCCTCGATCACGTGCAGTTTGTCCGTCGACGAGTTGCTGCATATGTAGATTTTGCCGTCGGGGGCTAATTGCGCCTTAAAAAAGTTTGTGGGCAACGGAGATTGGAATCCGTCATATTCAGCAACAAGGGTCTCGCTGGATTCCAGGGCGGAGGCTTCCAGATCATACTGAAATACGCTTGTCGTATTGGTCAGGTACAAATATCTGGAATTGGGAGAAATCGCAACGCCTGTGCTTGCAACTCCCAGTTGAAACACTCTACTGTAATTACTTAAAAGTCCTGTACAGCGGTCAAAATCATAGACGTCAAGATAGGAGCCAATTATCCCCGGGCAGTTCATTCTAACATACTTGGAACCATCCGGCGAAAAAACCGCCTGGCCGCCATTTGAGATAAAGTCCTCTCCCAGAGTCTGGGGTGGAAAGGTATCGATACCGGAGGGGGTGAGCAGGTAGCGAAAAAAGACGGGTTGATCGAATTTCGGAACTAATATCCACCAGTCGCGGCCGTTGGCGTGGCGCGTAGCTGTGAGTTTGCCGTAGCACAAGGTATCCTTGACCAGCACCCGGTTTTTCTCAATCACCTTGCCCAGGCCGCCGTTTTGAGACATGTCGACGATGGTGTACAAGCAGTAGTATATCTGGTCGTATGAATAGGGCGTCGGCGCGAAGGTGCGCATTTCATGGATCAAATAAAACAAGTCGTCATTCCCCGGCAAGGGTAAGGCCAATATTCCCTGATATAAACGATTCTGGGGGGCGGAGTTATCGGGGTTTAATTTTAGCCCATTATCCATGGTGTCATTGGCGTAAGAAGACAGGTATATCCCGTTTGAATAAAAAAGTAATTCACCCGACTCATTACAAACAACCGCATTTGTTATACCGAAATCCATATACCGGTCTTCCCGGGTAATCGTGGGCGGGATGGTATTGAAATCGATTCTTGTGCCGCCGTACCACTCGTTACCGCTGTAACTCGAGTAGCCCATCAACCAGATGTAATCGTGTTTGGGAGCGGCGAGGGGTGTTTGGGCGGTCAGCAATACGCCCGAAAGGGAAAAAAGAGACGTAAATAGTATATAAAAGCGGTTCATGGCAAAATAATGGAAAGGGGTGCTGTCTTCTTCGAAGACAGTACCCCGGTCAAATTACAGGAAATAAAGATAAAGCAAGAACAGTTACCATATCTGGCTTTAACCTGTATTTTAATGCCACTGATTTTGCCCATCATCCATATCCCGACACCTACCTCGCGCGGCTCATCCTCTTTGTCACCTTTCCGAAAACGCTCTCCACGCTGTAAAACAGAACATCGCCGCTCGCATTCAGCCATGCGCTGTTGAGCATTTCCGTATGGTACCCCTTCTCATACCTGCCGCTCGCCGACCACAGCGCATTGCCTGTGGCGTCGTAAACGGTCAGCACCACGCCCGACGCTTCCGGCAGGTAAAACCCTATCATGGTGCGCGTGGTAAACGGATTGGGCTGGTTTTGATATAATTCAAATCCCGCACCTGCAACCACTTGTCCACCAGGGCTTTCAAAACGCAAGGCTGTGGCGTAAGTCTTGAAATCGCTTCCGTTGGCGGCGTACGCTTCAGCCTTGGTCACCCGGCCGGAAACACGCATCATATCGCTAAGATTTCCCGTCCGGGTCGCGTGGAAACGCACCGTAAATGCCTGTGCGCCATCGATAGATACGGTCAGGGCATCATTGAACACGCCGAAGTTGCTGCGGTTGACCTGACTGCTTTCCACGATATCCGTCACTTCAAGCCCGTCGAGATTCAGGGTAAACTGAAAGCCCAAAACAGGTGTGGCAGCGGTGAAGGTCACCTCAACATTCTCGCCGGCCTGCACTGCCCTGTCCTGTACATCAAACAGCAGGGTGCCTGCAGCCCTGTCCGTTGCGTTCATCAGGCCATTGGGGATTGCCGTATCGTTCACGTCGCCCACCTTCACTGCGACAAAATCGTTTGGTTGGCCCAGTAGGCTATTGTTGGAAATGGTCTCCGGGAAGGTGGCTCCGAAGGGATTCAGGGGCTGCGGAAACACGTAATTTTTGTCTACAAACCGCCACGAACTGTTGTTCGGCAATTCGGGGTATATCCCGAGTATGAGTTTGCGCAATTCCACGATATCGAATGTCGTAATGGAATTCGATTTGTTGGCGTCTGCCGCGATCATCTTGTAGGGATCGGTCAGCGGCTGCAGGCCGAGGATGTGCTTGGAGATAAGGACGAGGTCGAAGGTAGACACGCCGTTCAGCGAGTTGTCTTCCTTGACCGGGGTCAGGGTATAGTCGGCAGCCAGGGGTACGGCGTTGGGGAGCAGGAACTGTCCCTGATCATCGGTCAGATCAAATCCGCTGAAGGCGCCGGATTGCACGTGCACCACTGCGTCTTCCACGCCATCCTGCAGTTCCGTTTTGAGCGTGCCTGCGACATTCACCATGCCACCGGGAACACAGTTATTATTATTGTCGCCCACCTCCACGAAAGTCTGACAATAGTCGGCATTGCCGGCCAGGTCCTGCGCCCACAGTTCAACGGTTTGCATCCCCAGTTCGGCACAGGAAAACACCACATTGGTAACCGGGTTTCCTGCGGCGTCGACGGGGAATCCCGTACCGGCGCCTGCCTTGCGCACACCAAACTTCAGCAGGTTCGGGCCGTTGATGGTTGCCGTAGGCGGCGTACAGTTGTCCTGTGCGTATTGCAGGAAGTCGGTCGCCCAAAGTTGCACCATCTGCGTCGGCATAATATTGACGCTCAGGCCGTTAAAACACACCACCGTCGGCGCTTTGCAGTCCTTGACCGTAAACGGATATTCACAAAACGCTTCATTGCCGCAGCCGTCCTCCACGATCCATTTGATCCGGTGCGTGCCGTATGGCAGTTCCGGTGCCGCAAATTGTGCGGGATTGGCCAGGGTATTCCAGCGCACGACCGCGTTTACATTCATGCCGGTTTGGGTCGTTTGCAAACTGAACCGCCATTTCTGGTCGGCAGGCACGGCGCGCGCGTCAAACAGCCGGGGTGTACCTCCGGAAAAGTTCGGCGTATTGGCATTATTGAACAGCACGATACCCCCCGGCTGCGGGTCATTGCTGTTGATCACGGTTTCCGTGACGCCGTCGTTGTCGAGATCGAGCAGCAACAGGTAGCGGAAATGCAAATCGGCGCCGGTACACAAATCGGTTGCCGTGATGGTCAGGTCGACCGGCCCTTCACAGAGGTCGTGGCTGTTGGTGACCGGGTCGAGCCAGTTCGATTCGTTCCAGAGTTGCGGATCGTTGTTGGTCAGGTCACAGAATTCGGGTTTTGTCGCCGGACAATCGGCGATAACAGGGTCTTTGGTGTCTTCCACGATGATGATCTGCTTGTATTGATAGCAGTTGGCGTCGGGGTTCCAGAAAATGCTGTAATCGGTGGGCTCCGGGTCGGTGGGCAGTACCTTGATCACGGTGGAAGACCAGGGCCCCTGCGTACCGGGCTGTGAGACGATCGGCCCGGGCAGGATAAAGGGGCGCTCCAGCGCAATGTCCGGGTTAGGGACGAATATGCAGGGCTTGTTGGGGTCGTAGGTACACCAGTTGATGATGTTCCAGGTGCGTTCGATCTTGTAGCAGGCATCCGTCACCACGGTATAAATCACATCTTCATACGAGACACCCAGCAATTCGCAGTTTTCCCCGAAAAAGATGGGCTCTCCGAAGTTTGCCGAACCATCGCATACCTGCACGATCTTGTCGTCGGGAAACTTGATCCAGTAATCCTGCTTGTATTCCACATATATCCGCTGGATACAAGGGTTAACCAGGCCCGCGCAGTCTTTGGCACGGAACGTCCGGATGATCGTTCCCCTGTTGCACACCGTATCAAAGAGGTTGTAATTCAGCGATTCGGTAATCGTGTCCAGGCAACAGTTGTCGGTCGACATGGCAAAGCCATAGGTTTCCAGGGTGGGGTCGAAACTCTCACAGGAAACAGTCACATTGGCCGGTGCGATGCAGGAGGGTTTGATCTTGTCCTCCACCAGCACCTGAACCATACACTCGTTGAAATTCTGGAGGTCGAAATCGAGGGGTATCCCGCCGGGCGGCGGCGGGCTGTCGTACACCCTGAACACCACGGTCACGGTATCGCCAATATCCGAACAGCAGAATTTGACCTGGTCGTACAACGTGTCGTTCGGCTGGCAGTCGTTGGCCGCCATGCGCCGGACCTTGAAATGCACGTCGGTACAATTGTCGTACGACCCGTCGTCGAACGTTGAAGCGTCGATGAGCGCCATGCCGTCGGCGCCGAGGGCTACCTGCGTATGCGTTTCGCAGGCGGCCAATGGTGGCGTGATATCTGCAACCGTGAGTTGAAATGCGCAGGTAGCGCTGTTGTCGCAGCCATCGGTGGCAATATAGGTGACCAGGTGCGCACCTTGCGGCAGGCAGGTGGTCAGGCCCAATACGCCGAGTGTATCCGGTACCCAGTAATTGTTTCCGGGAAAATCGCCCAGCGTTCCATTGACGATATAAGTTCCGATCGGATTACCGGTATATTGGTCATAAGCCGTCACCCTGGCTTCGATATTTTTCAGTCCGGAACAGTTGTCGCTGAGCACAACATCCGGCAAATCGGCAATAGCGCAGCAGTTGAAAGGCTCCGTACTGACGGTCAGGTCGGCAGGACAACCGAAAACAGGCCCCTGTTCGTCGGAAACCTTTATGATCTGCGAGTGATAGATCGGGTTGATACCCGGGGTAAATATGCCGCCGGGATAGCACCAGTCAACAATAGTCCAACTGCGGTGGATTTTGTACGTACCGGCGCACACCGGGATGATTTCATCGGTATAGGCAATGCTGATATCGCAGGAAGTGTTGTTGGGGTATAACGAAAAATGCCGCCCGTAGTCGGAAAAATAAGGCGCCCCGGTATTCGCCGGACCGGTCAGGGGATTATCACAAACCACGACGGTATCCTGCGGCAGAACAAGCGCGTCGATATGCCTGCGTTGCAGGTAGATATACTGCAGGCAGGTCGACATATTGTTGTAGGCATCTCTTGCCGTCCATTCGCGGATCAGGTAAGCGGCGATGTCTTTCTTGCCGTTGACGCTGTCGCCACAAGCCACGGTCTGCCAGGTATCGACAAACTCCAGCGAACTGAGGATACAGTTGTCGCTCGCAGCCGGCCGGCCGGCCGCTATGCCAAGCGAGTCGGCGAGATAGCCGGGTAAAAAGTTTTCTACGGCACAGGTCACGGTCAGGTCCGTGCAAGGGATAACCGGCGGGATTTTATCTTCGATATGGATGGTGCTCCAGCAAAAACTGCCGTTGCAGGTATCCGTGACCTTCACCTTGAGGGTTTGTCCGACCTGCGTACAGGTAAGCGGATTGTTCACCGGTTGTCCTGTGAGGGTGAAAATAGCCACGCTGTAAACATCCAGACCATCGTCCACTCCCTCCAAAATCATATCGGGCGTGATCAGGGAAGAGCCGTTCGGGCCGATACTGAGGTACAGATTGTCGTTGCAAACCACACCGACCGGTTCGTGAATGCTTACGATAACGCCGTCTGTGGCGGTGCAGCCGAAAGCGTTTGTCACCGTAACAAAATAACCGGTGGTAAGTGCCGGAGCGGCCGTGGTGCTGCAATTATTCGGGTCTCCGAGCCCGGTTGCGGGCGCCCATTGGCAATTAGTGCCGCCCGAGGCAGACAACAGCGTACTGCCACCGGGACAGATGGCGACGTCATTACCGGCGTTGGCAAGCGGCAGGGGATGAACAATGATGCGTATTTCGACATACGGGCGGCAGGTCGGATCATTCAGATCAGGGTCGCTGACCAGCAGGCGGGCGTAGACGTAAAATGTGTCCGTAACGGCGACCGACGGAAAAACCGCATTGTTCAGGGTAGCGACAAAAGGCCCGGCGCCTGCAAACTGGCCGGATTCCACCATGCCCAGCAAAGCGCCGCCGTTGTACATGTTCGTACCGGATTGCGGGGTGTCGAAAAAAACAAATTCGAGGTCGATGGAATCACTGTCGGTTTCCACCGAAAGGTCAGTGGAATTATCGCCGGAGCAGATGGCATAATTTCCCGATATCTGACTGAGTGAAGTGCAGGCAAAGGAAGGAGGCAGACAGGAAGAGGAGGCGGGGGCAGAAGCTGAAACGCGGAAGGCTGCGAGAATCATACCCACGCCCGTGAAGGCAGTGCGTAAGGAGATTAACATACGAGAAGCGGTGAAACTGATTAGAATTGAACAACAAACCTAAAGCGCTGCTGCAATGGGATTACAGATACATTGAAGCAGTTTACCGCTGGCTTGGCATGCAAATATACCTTGTACTATTAAAAGAGTACGCCGATTTTACGTTAAATAATTAGCAATGAGGCGGTTCTGTTTAGTATATAGCGGTTTAAAAATTATTTATTTTTGATATAATATTAATCCGGGCTGTCCATTACATCAAAAAAGAAAGGCGCGCCTCGCGGCAGCGCCTTTCATCATTCTTACTAAAAGTTCTGTACGGTGGCAAACCGGAATTACATCATGTCCATGCCGCCGCCCATGCCCGGGTGGCCGTGGCCGGCTTCTTTCTTCTCCGGCTTTTCATTGATGACGCATTCGGTGGTCAGCACAAGGCCGGCGATCGAAGCAGCATTTTCCAGTGCGATACGGGTAACTTTCGTCGGGTCGATGATACCTGCTTTTTTCAGGTCTTCGTAGCGGTCGTGGCGGGCGTTGTAGCCAAAAGCATTTTTGCTGTCGGCGACTTTGTGGAACACCACCGAACCGTCGACTCCGGCATTTTCAGAGATGATACGGATGGGCGCTTCGAGGGCTTTGCGCACGATAGCGATACCGTAGTTTTCATCTTCATTATCGCCTTTGAGTTCTTTCAGGCTGTCGAGCGTGCGCACGAGGGCAACACCACCGCCGGCAACAATGCCTTCTTCGATGGCTGCGCGTGTAGCGTGCAGCGCGTCGTCGACGCGGTCTTTTTTCTCTTTCATTTCGACTTCCGTCGCAGCGCCTACATAGAGCACTGCCACACCGCCCGACAATTTGGCGAGGCGTTCCTGGAGTTTCTCCCGGTCGTAATCGCTGGTCGTGGCATCGATCTGTTGTTTGATCTGGTTCACGCGGGCTTTGATATCGTCGGATTTGCCCTTGCCACCTACGACAGTCGTGTTGTCTTTGTCGACAGTAACACGCTCGCAGGAGCCCAGGTGTTCGAGGCCGGCGTTTTCCAGTTTGTAGCCTTGCTCTTCGCTGATGACGGTCGCGCCGGTGAGGACGGCGATGTCTTCCAGCATGGCTTTGCGGCGGTCGCCGAAGCCCGGAGCTTTTACGGCCACTACTTTGAGGCCGGCGCGGAGGCGGTTGACCACCAGTACGCCGAGGGCCTGGCTATCAACATCTTCGGCGATGATCAGGAGCGGGCGACCCGTTTGCAGGGACTTTTCGAGGACCGGTACGAGGTCCTGCATGTTGCTGATTTTTTTATCGGTGATGAGCAGGTACGGATTTTCGTAGTCTGCGATCATCTTTTCAGCGTCGGTGATGAAGTAAGGGCTGAGGTAGCCGCGGTCGAATTGCATACCTTCCACGACATCCATATAGGTTTCGGTGCCTTTGGCTTCCTCAACGGTGATGACACCGTCTTTGGAAACGCGTTTCATGGCGCTGGCGATCAGTTTACCGATCTCTTCGTCGTTGTTGGCAGAGATGGCCGCCACTTGCTGGATTTTGTCGAAATCGTCGCCAATGGTTTCCGTTTGTTTCTTGAGATTTTCCACAACGATCTTCACGGCCTTGTCGATACCGCGCTTGAGATCCATCGGGTTGGAACCGGCTGCTACGTTTTTCAGACCGGCAGTTACCATAGCCTGGGCAAGTACGGTAGCCGTTGTGGTACCGTCACCGGCGGCATCAGCGGTTTTGCTGGCTACCTCTTTGACCATCTGGGCGCCCATGTTGGCAACCGGATCATCCAGTTCCACTTCTTTGGCCACCGTCACACCGTCTTTGGTGATGGCCGGAGCGCCGAAGGATTTCTGGATAACTACGTTACGGCCTTTGGGGCCGAGGGTTACTTTCACGGCATTCGCCAGTGCGTCGATGCCGTCCTTGAGTTTTTCGCGGGCATCGCTATTGAAGCTGATTTGTTTAGCAGACATATCTTGAAATTTGATGTGTTAAACTGGTTATTTGACAGGTTTTACAAGGGAAGATTACATTGCCGGATTGTTGCATTGCCGGATTGCTGGATTGTTGCATTGCTAGACTCATCTTGTCAGCCAGATTACAACAACGTAACAATGTAACAATGAATCAAATGATCACGAGAATATCTTCCTCGCGCATGATCAGGTAATCCTGACCTTCAAAATTGATCTCCTGGCCGGAGTATTTACCGTAGAGTACGATGTCGCCGATTTGAACGGTCATCAGATTGCCGTCTTTGCCGGGACCCACGGCGATAACTTCACCGCGTTGCGGCTTTTCTTTGGCAGTGTCGGGGATAATGATCCCGCCTTTCGTTTTTTCATCAGCCGGCGCCGGCTTGATGATTACGCGGTCTGCGATTGGTTTCATACGTCAGAAATTATTTTTATTTTGGTGAAACTAATTTTATGGTCGCAAAACAGAATTTCCTGTTGCCAGACAGGGCCTGCGAACGAAGACGCTCTATCAGACTTCGTGCCATGCAAACATATCTGCCATTTTTGCAGGCAACTGTCACAATGTTTGTCACGTTGGCACTGTCATGCCGACAAAATGGCTATTCCAAATGGACTTTCCTGCCGTTTCGCCGGTTTACCGGACCGGGCTTGACAGCCCCGTTTCAGGGATAAAAACAGACAAAATTCAGGCGGCAAAATTTGGCGCATTCATTTGCTTTCGACATTTTTGCTTTGACAACAGTTATTCACCAATTTGCACATTAATCAAGTCTCTGCGCTATGAGTACGTTATCGGAAACATGGTTTATCGAAGGCAACATCGATTTCGAATCCAAGAAGTACATGGTATTGGCCTATCTTCAAAGGGTTAACAGCTGTTTTGACGAAAAAAAACTGTACCCTGAATTGGCGGATATCATCTTTCACTACAATAACCTGGTCAACTTTAAAAAGAACAAGCGGTTGATGCAAAACCGTTTTCCAAGGCGCCTCACCGGCATACAACTCCAGAAACTGGAACTGATCTATGAGGAAATGATTGCCGACGACGAACTGATGGCGGAAATTGAACAGATCACCTATTACGCGTCCCAACAAATGAAGGCGACGATATCCGGTGGTACCGACCTGTACGATTATGTGGAGAACAACATGACCATTACCCCTGTCGGTATTTTGCCGTTAGATACCGACGAAGGCTACTTTTACCTCTGTGACGGCTATTTTCAGTCCATTCACGTCTATCAGTACCGGCTGAGCATTATCGAACGCTCCAACGACAGGTTCAGGGCATTGCGCTCGCAGCATGTCAGCAATTGGGAGCGCAACTTCACCAATACCTATGAAAGCATCAAAGCCGATCTGATGCGGCACAACAAAACCCTCCAGACACCTGCCGTGTACACCATTGAGACCAATCTCGCCTACCCGGTTGAGGAGACCCTGCTTCCGGTAGCCAAACGTTCGTTGGTGCGGTATATTGAAACAACTCGGTTGTAGTATAGGCAGTTGACTTTTTTGCCGTATCATTGCGCCGAAATAGTTGTGTATCGAATGGGATATAGTAGGATAAGCGCCTGTATGTCAGCAATGTATCGCGCCTAACCCCAACCCTTCGACGTTTTTAACGATCGTTTATCTTAGCAATGCGAAGACCTGTTGACATTCTTTCCTGTGGGGAGCTGCTGGTGGATTTTATGACTGCCGAATTTGTCCAAACACTTGATGAAGCCACGCTTTTCAAGCGCGTTCCGGGCGGCAGTCCCGCCAACCTGTGTATGAACATGGCCCGACTGGGCAACAGCACCATGCTGGCCGCCAGCGTGGGCAACGACGACATGGGGTCTATTCTTCGCAACTATGTATCCCGCCTTGGCGTGGATGTATCCTACGTTGTTCAGGTCGACGAACCGACTACCCTGATCCTGGTGACCCGCTCTGCGGCGGTATCCAACTTTCAGCCATACCGCGGCGCCGACGCCATGTTGTCGATCCGGCAATTTCCGTTCAGCCGCTTTGATGATATTTCGATATTGCACACGACCTGTTTTGCGTTGAGCAAAAACCCCGCACAGCATGTTATCATGGAGGCCGCCGAAAAAGCGAAACGCGCAGGCTGCCAGCTCAGCATCGATGCCAATTACGCCGAAAAAATATGGCCCGAACGCCGGGAGGCCCAGCGCCTGCTGTCGGAACTTTGCCGCCTGGGCACTCTTGTAAAGGTTAGCGATGTAGACTGGGGACGACTTTATGAAGACGAATCGCCCAAACCGGATACCGTGATTGATCATTTCCTGAAAATGGGTGCTACCGAGGTGTGCTTTACCCTCGGCGCCGAAGGCTGCTGGGTGGGCGACAACAACCAGCGCCATTTCCTGCCCGCCCGCCCGGTTGAGGTGAAAGATACCACCGGCGCCGGCGACGCCTTCTGGTCGGGGTACCTCACCGCCCGGCTCGACGGCAAAAAACTGCCCGAATGCGCCATGGCAGGTCGCCGTATGGCGGAACTGAAACTCGGCCATTTCGGGCCGCTGCCCGACAAGGTAGACCGTACAGATATCTACGTCGATATCCTTTGAGCCTTATATTTCCCGGGATAACTTTGCCGTCATGGCAACAGAAGAATCATTCCAATTCACTGCTGTACTGGAAGAGTCCACCAACAAACTCTGGGGCAGCCATATCGGCGTGCCGCAATGGGTGGCTGAAGCCCTCATCCCGGGAAGTGAAGACCGCCGTATGGTATGCACCCTGAACGAAAAGATCGAATACCAGTGCGCACTGCTACCTCGCGGCGACGGGTCATTCCTGATCACCGTCAATAAAAAAAACTGCACAAAACTGGGTCTGAAACACGGCACCAAAGTGAACGTCAGTCTGCGCAAAGACAACAGCGAATACGGTCTGCCCATGCCGGAGGAACTGGCTGAGGTGCTGGCACAGGACGAGCAGGCCAACACCTTGTTCCACGCGCTCAGTCCCGGAAAAATCCGCACCCTGCTTTATATCGCGGGCAATGTAAAAAATTCGGAAAGCCGGATATTTCGCGCCATCGCCATCGCCGAACACCTGAAGGCCAACAAGGGCAGGATCGATTACAGGATTCTGAATGAAGACCTGAAAAAACCGGCCCGATAGGCGGGAACCTTCTACCGAATGACCAGTTTTTTCAGGAGCGATTGCTCGCCTGTCTGCAACTGTACGAAATAGGTGCCCGGAACAAACCCGGAGGCATCAATGAAATAATTGGAATGCCCCGCCGGGATATCACCCTGGTACACGGATGCCGCCAGTTGACCCAGCGCATTGTACATGCTGATACGCCCGGTTGTTTTCGCCGTGGCCGAAACAGGAATGACCGTAATGGCCGATGCCGGGTTGGGATAAATATCGAGCAGTTCGGCTACGGCTATGTTTTGCGTACCCACACTTTCCTTGACACAAAAACGCCACCAGCCTTCCGGTGCTGGCATAGGGCGCCTGATGGTTTTGCCGTTTGTCGCTTTTGCTTCGATATAATAGTACACGGTCGAGTTGGCCGCTTGAAGCGGAATAAATCCCTTGTGGGTCCAGGAAGTATCGTCCATCAGATATACAGGCATATCGACACTCTGCCAGGGCCCCGCAGGATCGGTGGCATAATGGATGCTGGCCGATTCGATCCCGCTGCGGTGTGCAATGTTGGCCCATACCGGGTAGCCACCCGGCCATTGTCCATTGTCCATGCAGGGCAATTCCTGGTGAACAATCTGCAGGGGGTCCGACACACCGACCTCCTTGGTGATGCAATGGATAGCGCCGAGACTGGGAATGATCGCATTGCAATTGATGCCCACGATATGGTACCCCGGCAACGCGGATTCCCATATCCGCTGTGCCGTAGTGTCAAATTGTTCCTCGTAAAAGGGCACGATGACGGTTTTGTTGACAAACACGGCGTTGGCATAGGTGCGGTAGTCGCCGTTGGTATTGGGATACTGTCCGTTTTCCGGCGGCATCGGAACCCGGATGACCTTGAAGGGGGTGCCGAAAACAGATTCGTAATTATCCAGCACAAAGGCAAGGTTCGCCTCGATCTGCGGACCGTCGGCAACGCCCGGCGGGTACTGGCCCACCAGCAGGGTCTCTTCGTCCAGCAGTTTCATGTGCATATCGATATGGTGTATGGCGTCGTAGGGCAGCTCCTTCATCTTGATGTAGCGATCGATGCCCATGTATTCAGACAACACCTGGTTGATCTGCGCTTCATTTTTTGCAGATACGCCGTAAGGGTTGCCGGCTTCATTTTCGGAAAGGATAAGTTTGGAGGCGAAGGCTGTGCCCAGGCCGTCCGACATAAAGTTGCCGCCGGTGTTCACCAGATCAGCCGGAGCGGATGTAGTGGAATACAGCGGAACGTTGAGGTAGGGGGCGATAGTGGTAGAGATGGTATCGTCCTTTGGTCGCGACGGCCGGTTGTATATCCAGTCCACGAAATAAAGCGAGTCCACGCCGTTGGCATACACACAATTGGGTCCGTAATCGCGTATCCAGATCGAGTTATTGGGCGCTATCAGGAATTCTACGTTGGAGGCAAGGTTCACCCCGGCTGCCGTAAGGGCGTTGGTTGCACTGATCACGGTGCTCTGGTTGTCGCAGCAAATGATCACCCTGCATTCCTCTCTGGCGGCACGCACGATTTCGGTCAGGATAGCCGGATGGGTGCGCCAGGAGATCAGCAGGGCCTGCAATTCTTCCCATTCAGCCATGGCGCGTACTTGTGTGGGGGGCGGGTCGACCAGACCGGTCTGAGGAAATTCGCCGGGAACCGGCAACTGCTTGAGCAACGCCTGCTCTTCAAAAGTCATAAACCGGGGCAACACAGGGTCTGTCTGGGCAAACAGGTTCCCTGCCAACAGAAGGGCAATAACGGAGTAACGAAGTTTCATAATCGTGTATTTACTTGTCCAAAAATATCTTGCGCAACAGTGTTCGCTTCAATATTTTCACAAAAATGAGGTATTCCACGAAACAATGTGCGGACTTTTTCACAATCTGCATAAAAACAGCCCGTACGGCACAAAAAAAGCGGCGTGCCATTGCACACCGCTTGAACAAAACCCATTCTATCGTATGAAGCAAAACTGTTAACCAAAGTTGTCGGCCTTAGGCCATTCACACTGCTATCGGCAGGGCATTCAAATCGCGGAAAAGGATTTTCTTGCGATTGAAATACAGCACGTTAGAGCGTTTCAGTTGATTGAGCACCGCAGTCACCATTTGCCGGCTGGTACCGGTAAGGTCGGCGATATCCTGGTGCGTCATATTGTGTTTAACCAGTGTTTCGAACCCGATCCTGCGTCCCTGTTCGATGCCCATCTGGTGTAAATATTCGAGTATGCGGCTTTTGGAGTCTTTCAACACCACATTTTCCAGCTGTATCTCGGTGTAGCGCAGGCGTTCGCCCAAAAAATGCAGCAGCGACTGAGCGAAAGCAAAATTGCAGCGCATAATGGTCAGCAGCGTCTGTGCATCGAATTCAAGCACTTCCACCTGATCGTCCATGGCATACGCAAAATCGCGGCGTTGGGTATCGCCTGTCAGGCATGATTCACCGAACAGGTTTCCCCCGCGAACCACGTATTTGATAATATCTTTTTTCTCCGCGTGTACCGCTATTTTCACAACGCCCTTGAGCAGAAAAAATACTTTATTTGACGGTTGTCCGGGCTTGTACAGTACCTGATGGCGGGTGAAAACGTTGATCGTGGCAGCGCGCTGCAACATCATACGTTCTTCCGGAGTCAGCACGGCAAAAATCGGGTTGGTTTCCAGTACGGGTAATATCGTTTTCGTATCCATGCAGCAGTAGTAGTATGTGTTAGTTCGGTCGTATTTGTGAGATAATGACAATGCCTTCGCTCAAAACCCCTACGCCGTTGCAGAAAATTATTTTCGGCTGCTGCTGCCGGGCAAGCGGTATCCGGGATGATCTGACCGACAACGCAAAACTATATCTTGAATTTATTCTATTTTTTACATAAATATAATTTTAAGGCATGAAATTTTTT
>ERZ724521.370-NODE-370-length-20370-cov-4.831356_pt1 | contig 20370 bp, 19 predicted proteins | sample MGYA00376054_ERZ724521 | MGnify/ENA primary metagenome ERZ724521 (study PRJEB28724, sample SAMN07190883) | activated sludge metagenome | isolation source: activated sludge of sewage treatment plant in Hong Hong | place: Hong Kong | collected 2016-03-17 ... | reverse complement strand
AAGCCTGGCGAACAGAAGAGTTTCTGCATCGTCGACGCCGCGATGAACGACCTGCCCCGTCCAGCAATGTACCAGGCCTTTCACCAGATCGTTCCGCTTGAACGGCAAGATGGTGCCCTGACTACATATGACGTCGTCGGCCCGGTGTGCGAGAGCGGAGACTGGATCGGGCGGGATCGGGCTCTCCATGTTCGCCCCGGCCACCACCTCGCAGTGTTGTCCGCCGGCGCCTACTGCATGAGCATGGCCAGCAACTACAACAGCCGCGGTCGCGCAGCTGAAGTGTTGGTTGATGGAACCACAGTCCACCTCATTCGACGCCGCGAAACCGCCATCGACCAGATGCAAGGCGAAACCTTGGTCGCCTGACAAGTGCCTAGTTGATAGCTAAGACTAACCGGCGGACGCTGGGCCCTTGCCGCTCTTCGTCATGAAACGGAGCAACCGCCACCCCAACAGCAGAGCGACGATCACGGCATACACCAAGACCTCGACCTGATCGTTCTTGCCGGCGCGCATCCAGAAGAAGTGCAACACGGCCAGCCCGGCAACCGGATACACCAATTTGTGAAGCGAATGCCAGCGCGCCGTTCCCAGCGCCCGAATTGCCCGGTTGAAGGAGGTCGCCGCCAGCGGGGTCAGCAACAGGAATGCGGTCAAACCGACCAGGATGAACGGGCGCTTGCCGACATCCTTCAACACATCGGCAAGTACCAACCCCATGTCGAAACCGACGTAGCTCAAGGCGTGCAAGACCCCATAGAAGTAGGCAAACAGACCCAACATCCGGCGAAAGCGCGCAAGTGTCGGCACACCGAAAACCACTCGAAGGGGCGTCACAGCCAGCGTCAGGCACAAGAACCGCAACGTCCAATCGCCGGTCGCCCGAATCAGGTATTCCGCCGGATTCGGCCCCGCCCGGTCGGTCACAGCAGCGGCGAGCAACCAGGCCAGCGGCAGCAGCGAAAAGACGAACAACAACGGCTTGGCAGCCGGGTGCAGCAAGGTCCGCGCACCTACCATCAAAAATTCCTCTCCAGATCCATCCCCGCGTACAGTTGGCCAACCTGGGCTTCGTAACCGTTGAACAGAAGCGTCTTGCGCTTTCTGGCGAACAACCCGTCCTCGCCAATTCGACGCTCACTGGCCTGACTCCAGCGTGGATGATCCACATTCGGATTCACGTTGCCGTAAAACCCATACTCGGGCGCGGCGACACGGTTCCACGATGTTGAGGGCTGTCGCTCGGTGAACCGGATTTTCACCAGGCTCTTGGCGCTCTTGTACCCGTACTTCCAAGGGACGACCAGCCGCACTGGCGCGCCATTCTGGTTGGGAAGAACCTCCCCATACATCCCGAATGCCAGCATGGCCAGCGGATTCATCGCCTCATCCAGACGCAACCCCTCGGTGTATGGCCAAGGCAGTATCCGCGCGGCCAGGGCCGGCATGGCGTTGGAATCGGCCACGGTGACGAACTCGACGAAGCGCGCATTGCCAAGCGGCTCAACCCGCTGGATCAGTTCGTTCAGCGAGTAACCCACCCACGGGATCACCATCGACCAGCCCTCGACGCAACGGAGACGATAAATCCGCTCTTCAAGGGCGGACAGCTTGAGCAGATCCTCCAAGGTGTATTTGGCTGGCTTCTTGACCGCACCTTCCACCTCAACGGTCCAGGGCGTCGTCTTCATCGTGGGCGCATACCTGGCCGGATCGGACTTGCCGGTTCCAAACTCGTAGAAATTGTTGTAGGCGGTGACGTCCTTGTAATCGGTGATTCGCTCCATGGTCATCGCTCCGGCAACCGCGGACTTCGTGCCGGGCAAGAGAGCCAGTTTCCCGGAACCCACGCCCACCGGCGCCTGGGCATGGGCGATTCGGGCTGCCCACGACGCCATGACCATCCCTGCGGCGCCGCCGGCCATCAGGCGCAGCCAATCGCGACGCTGCTCGTAAACCGCCTTCGGGGTGATCTCGCTGGAGACGGGATGAACAAAGCCGGTGTCGGATGACTGAATGATCATGGGGAGTTCCTCGGTTTCAGATGAAGATGAGTCGCGCCGCGCGAGCCATTCTTACAAAAAAGCCGGATTCAGGAGCAGCCACTTCGTCCAGCCCTTGCCCCGAAAATGGACGAAAAAAACCCCGTCGGTCGGACGGGGTTTCGCAAGGAGGAGACTCGACCGCTCAGCGCAAACCAGCGATGTAATCTGATACGGCCTTGATCTCGCGGTCGTTCATCTTGGCGGTTACACCCGTCATTTGTGCGTTGTTCAGACGCACACCGTCTCGGAACGCCAGCAATTGGGCCACGGCGTAATCGGCATGCTGCCCGGCGATGCGGGGGTATTGGGACGGAATACCCGTGCCGCTCGGTCCGTGGCAGCCGGCGCAGGCCGGAACCTGGCGGTCTGGGATGCCACCCCTGAAGATCCGCTCGCCCAGCAACACCGAGGCCTTGTCCTTGGCGAAACCTGGCTTGGCCTTCTTCGACGCCAGCCAATAGGCGATGTTTCGCATGTCGTCTTCGCTCAGCGACGCCACCATGCCGCTCATGATCGCATTCGCACGCTTGCCCGACTTGAACTCCTTGAGTTGCTTGACCAGATACTCCGGATGCTGTTGAGCCAGCTTGGGATTGGCGGGAATCATCGAATTGCCGTCGGCGCCGTGACAGGCCGCGCACACCGTTCCGTAGCTGGCTTCTCCCTTTGCGAGATCGGGCTTGGCGACCTTGGCAGCGGCTTTTTCGTCCGCGGCAACCGCAGAGACGGCAAACAAGGCGACCAGCAGAAAAGAGGCAAACAGCTTCATGGCGGGAATTCAGTTGAGTTGGCGCAAAACCGGGAGATTCTACAATGGGAGCTTGGGTTTGCCCCCATCAACCAAGGTCCACGGATGAACCCAACCACCCCGCTCGGCTTGCCCGACACCGCTGAACTTCCAACACCCGCCGTGGCGATGGGGTGGATGCACACGGCCCGATTCCTCACGACAGCGCCCCAATTGCAGTTTCTGCCGAAGCTGGAAATACCCGAAATCGCCTTCGTGGGGCGCTCGAACGCCGGTAAGTCCACCTGCATCAACACACTGACGCAGCAGAAACAGCTCGCATTCGCGTCGAAAAAGCCGGGGCGAACCCAGCACATCAACCTGTTTGCGCTGGGCAAGCAAGGCGTCACCGACGCCGTGCTGACCGACCTGCCCGGCTACGGCTATGCAGCCGTGCCCAAACAGGACAAGATCCGCTGGCAGCGGGTCATGGCGAATTATCTGGTCACCCGCGAGAACCTCACCGGCATCGTGTTGTTGTGCGACCCACGCCTGGGCCTGACTGAACTTGATGAAATCCTGCTCGACGTGATCCGTCCACGGGTGGAGGAGGGCCTCAAGTTTTTGGTGCTGCTGACCAAATCAGACAAACTGACCCGCTCGGAGGCAGCCAAGGCACTGTCCATCGCCCGCTTGCAGGCGGGCGGGGGCGAGGTAAAACTGTTCTCGGCGCTCAAAAAGCAGGGCGTTGACGACGTGGCCCGCTTGCTCTGGCAGTGGGCGCATCCACCGGACACTCCGGCGACGCCGCCGGCACCACCGGACGGTCCTGCGCTTGCCACAGTTGCCGATCCACTCACATCCGGCTGACCAACCGACCACCTTCAATACACCGAAGGCTCGCCGGGGGGGCGCGTCTTGAAGCGCTTGTGCACCCAGTAATACTGGGCCGGCATGGTGTCGATGAAATCCTGCAGACGCCGATTCATCAGCGCGGTGTCGGCCTCCAGATCCTGGGTTGGAAAGCCGTTCCAGGCCGGATGCACCTGCGCCTCGTAGCCCCATTCCGTCATGCGCGTGGTCATGGGTACAACCTTGGCGCGCCCCAATCGCGCCAGGCGTGACAGCGACGGCACGGTGGCCGCTGGAACGCCATAAAAGGGCACGAAGATCGACTCCTGCGGCCCGAAATTCATGTCCGGCAACAGGTACAGAACCTCGCCGTCGCGCAGTGCCGCAACGATCGGTTTGAGTCCATCCGCTCGATAGAACAGCCGCACCTGGCCAAACCGCTTCCGGCTCTGCTGGATCCAGAGGTCGATGGCCGGGTTGGGTTGCGGGGTGTAGATCGTCGTGTAACGCCGCTGGATCTGCTGGCTCAAGGCGGTCGCGCCAGCGTCCAGCCCGTAGAAGTGCGGCGCGAAGATGATGGTGGGAGCCTCCCCTTGAAGTTCGTGGACTGCACCGGTGATCTTCAACCTGGAACGCACCACATCGGGGTGCCCATGCCAGAGCCAGGCTCGGTCCAGAAATGACTGGGTGAAGTACACAAAGGTCTGGCGGGCCAACGCCTTGCGTCGGGCCTTGCTGAGATCGGGAAAACACAGGGCCAGATTGGTCAATACCACCTTGCGCCGTGGCGCCACCAGCGGGTACAGCAAATGTCCCAGCACGGCACCCAAGCCACGAATCCAGGACAGTGGAAGTGGCGCCAGGAGCCGCATGAACAGAATGCCGGGATGGCGCATCAGATTTCCCTCACCGGATCGCGCCGAGGTTGCTTGTATCGACCATAGCCCCAGAGGTACTGCTGCGGACACTCGCGAATGAGTCGTTCCATTTCCTGGTTGATCTGCACCACGGCCTGTTCCTGGTTGTCCGAAAGCGGCTGCTCCAGTTCGCGAAAGCGTAGACAGAACCCGCGCCCCCAGGGCAGGCGCTCTCCCCAGACCAGCAAGACGGTTGCGCCGGTCTGCACGGCGAGCCGGGCGCCCAGCGTCATCGTGTAGGCCGCCTGACCGAAAAAAGGCGCCCACTGGCCCATGCCTTCGGGTGGAACCTGATCGGGCAGCAAGCCCACCGCGCGTCCGGCTCTCAAGGCCTTGATCATCTGGCGCACGCCCGACAGTGTGGTCGGCGCGGTTTCCAGCCCGGGCCGCTCGCGCGCGCCTTCCAGGACCTCGGCCATAGCCTGCTGGCGGGCCGGCCGGTACAACACGAGCAGTGGCCCATGGACCGCGCTGTACCGCTGCGCCACCCCCTGCGCAGTCACCTCAAAACATCCCAGGTGGGGCGTCAGGAAGACGATGCCCCGGCCTCGCGCATAGGCGCTGTCCACGCAGGACGAGCCCTCCCATTGCAGCGGCGTCGGCCTCCCCATCCACAGCCTGGGCAATTCGGCTGCCATCCTTCCAGCGTGCGCCACGGCTGCCCGAACCTGGGAAAAAGAATAGCCCGCCAGTGCGGAGTTGGCCAGAAAACGGCGCCGATAGGTGGGTGACAAGGCAAACACCACCCAGCCCAGAACCGCGCCCAAGGGATGTAGCAACCACAGGGGCCAACGGGAAAAGAACCGGAACAGGGCGGTCATCGAAACGTTGATAAACTACAGCCGTCGCCGAGTTAAATGAGCAACTTGCAGGGCGACGTAAAAACAATTCTGCTAAAGCGTTCGCCGGGGCTCCAGAAGCCGAAGGCAGCGCAGGAAATGCCAGCTTTCAGCCGACACAGGAGTTTATTCAAATGGCGAGCGACTTTCTTTTCACCTCCGAATCCGTCTCGGAAGGCCATCCCGACAAGGTGGCCGACCAGATCTCCGACGCGATTCTTGATGCCATCTTCAAGCAGGACCCGCGCAGCCGCGTGGCCGCCGAGACATTGACCAACACCGGCCTGGTCGTGCTGGCCGGAGAGATCACCACCAACGCGCATGTCGACTACATCCAGGTCGCGCGCGACACCATCAAGCGCATCGGCTACGACAACACCGAATACGGCATTGATTACAAAGGCTGCGCCGTCATGGTCTGCTACGACAAGCAGTCCAACGACATCGCCCAGGGCGTGGACCATGCGTCCGACGACCACCTGAACACTGGCGCCGGCGACCAGGGCTTGATGTTCGGCTACGCCTGCGACGAAACGCCCGAGCTGATGCCCGCGCCCATCTACTACGCGCACCGCTTGGTCGAGCGCCAGAGCCAGCTGCGCAAGGACGGCCGCCTGCCATTCCTGCGCCCGGACGCCAAGAGCCAGGTCACGATGCGCTACGTGGACGGCAAGCCCCACAGCATCGACACTGTGGTGCTGTCCACCCAGCACAGCCCCGACCAGAGCGAAACCCAGACCCAGATGAAGGCCAGTTTCATTGAGGCCGTCATCGAGGAAATCATCAAACCGGTGCTGCCCAAGGAGTGGCTGCAGAACACCAAGTACCTGGTCAACCCCACGGGCCGCTTCGTCATCGGCGGTCCGCAGGGCGATTGCGGCCTGACCGGACGCAAGATCATCGTGGACACCTACGGTGGCGCCTGCCCGCACGGCGGCGGCGCCTTCAGCGGCAAGGACCCGACCAAGGTGGACCGCTCTGCCGCCTACGCCTGCCGCTACGTTGCCAAGAACATCGTGGCCGCCGGCCTGGCGCGCCAGTGCCAGATCCAGGTGGCCTATGCCATCGGCGTGGCGCACCCGATGAACGTGACGGTCTACACCGAGGGTACCGGCGTGATTCCGGACGAACGCATCGCCGAAATCGTGCGCGAGGTGTTCGATCTGCGGCCCAAGGGCATCATCCAGATGCTCGACCTGCTGCGCCCCATCTACGAGAAAACCGCCGCCTACGGTCACTTCGGCCGCGAAGAGCCCGAGTTCAACTGGGAGCGCACCGACAAGGTCGCCGTCCTGCGCGACCTGGCAGGGTTGAAATAATTCCGGGCGCCGGGCCCGCGCGATGGGTGCAACCGGCTTTGGACATGGGCGGCGGATGACTGCCCTTTCTGTGCACGGTACAACCCGCACGCGGTCGGCGGGCGACGGCTCGTGCGACGGCTCACAAGGAGCCACTACACTGGTGGTTCCCCGCAACAGCTGCGCACGCCGCTCCTTCCGACATGGCCCTGTTTCCACAATCCGCCCTGATGCCTGGCGTGCGCAAGCGCGAGGTGTTCGGTTGGGCGATGTACGACTTCGCCAACTCGGGCTACACCACGGTCGTGCTGACCGCGGTGTTCAGCGCCTACTTCGTCGGAGGTGTGGCTGACGGTGCCTCCTGGGGCACCCTGGCTTGGACCAGCGCGCTCGCGCTGTCGAGCCTGATCGTGATGATCACCATGCCCGTCATTGGCGCCTACGCCGACCTGCGCGCCGCCAAGAAGCGCTTGTTGGTGTTGTCCACGTTGGGCTGCGTCGCGGCCACCGCCGCCCTGGCCGGCGTCGGGCCGGGCGACGTGGCCTGGGCGCTGATTGCCATCGTGCTGTCCAACGTGTTCTACACCTATGGCGAATCGCTGATCGCGTCTTTCCTGCCGGAGCTGGCGCGCGAAGATCGCATGGGCAGCGTGTCGGGCTGGGGCTGGAGCTTCGGCTACCTGGGCGGAATGCTCACGCTCGGGCTCAGCCTGGGCTACGTGTTGTGGGCACAGGCACAAGGCCTGCCTGCAACCCACTTCGTCCCCGTAACCATGCTCATCACGGCAGGGATCTATGGCGCCTCGGCCCTGGTGACCTTTGCGCTGCTCACGGAGCGCGCACGGCCCCAATCCGACGCGATGCAGAGCGCCGGCGTGACGGCGTCGCTGGCGCGGCTGAGGCGCACCTGGAACGAGGCTGCCTCCTTTCCCGACTTTTCGGCCCTGCTCGCCTGCTCGGTGGCCTACCAGGCCGGCATCTCGGTGGTCATTGCGCTGGCCGCCGTCTATGCGGAGCAGGTGCTAGGTTTCAAGCAGACCGAAACCATGATTCTGATCTTCCTCGTGAACATCGCCGCCGCGCTGGGCGCTTTCGCCTGGGGCTATGTTCAGGATGGCATCGGTCACCGGCCGGCACTGGCCGTCACCTTGGCCGGGTGGATCGTCATGGTCGTGCTCGCAGCGCTTGCCACCGGGCCCGGGTTGTTCTGGGTTGCGGCCGTCATCGCCGGTCTGTGCATGGGAAGCAGCCAGTCGTCCGGTCGCGCCCTGGCCGGTGTGCTCGCGCCCGAGGCGCGCCGGGCCGAGTTCTACGGTTTGTGGACGTTCGCCATCCGCCTGTCGGCCATCATCGGCCCCATGACCTACGGCCTGGTCACCTGGTTGGCTGACGGGAACCACCGCATGGCCATCGTCTCGACCGGCCTGTTCTTCGTCGCCGGGCTGGTCTTGCTGACCAAGGTCAACGTGCCGCGAGGCATCGAGGCGGCTGTCGCTGCCGGCGGCCCAAAGACCGTCAACGCTGGCGCCACCTGAACCTCAGGGATGGGGCCCACCGGACCGGAAGGCCCCAACAGTGGTTCAGGCGTCGCTGTCCGACAAACCCCGGATGATCACCCGGCGCGCACGGTCGCGCAGCCGCACCGCGGCCGCAAAGGGATCGCTCGACGCGGGCTCCGTGAGCGCCGCGCCGACGTGCACGGTCAGATCCGCCGGGCGCGGCCACCACCGCCCATCGCCGAGCAGCTGGCGCGTGCCGCCCAGCGAGACCGGGATCACCGGCACCCCGGCATGCGCCGCCGCCAGAAAAGCGCCGAGACGGAACGGCAGCGTGCCGGGCGCCGCCACAAAGGTTCCTTCCGGAAACACCAGCAGCGGCGCGCCGCCTTGCACGCGCGACGTCATCTGCTCGGCATCGGCCACGCTGCGCCGGCGGTCGAATCGTTCGACGAACGCGGCGCCGAGGCTTTTCAGGAACCGCCCGGCCACGAACTGCCCCTCCAGCTCCCGCTTGGCCACGAAGGTGTGGGGTTGCTCCAGCGCGGCCACGAGCACCAGCCCATCGAGGTAGCTTTCATGGTTGCTCACCAGCACGCAACGTCCATCCCCCGGCAGGTGATCCAGTCCAGTGACGTCCAGTTTCACCCCGGCCAGGCGCAGCAAGGCCCTGGCGGCCCGGTGGCAGAAACGCCATACCAAAGTCGGTGTGGGCAGGACCACCGCAACCAGCCAGGCCAGCGGCGCCATCAACCAGAACAGAAGTTGCGCCCGCAGACCGAACAGCGCATCTGCCAGCACCCGCAGGACGTGGCGACCACGCAGGACGACCGCGCCAGCCGCCAGCCGCAACCACTGGGTACGCACACTGGCCGAACCCGAAACGAGGGCACCTTGCTCGACCATCGCGCGGCAGGCCGAGCGGCGCACCTTGCCGCTGGAGGTTTTGAGCACCGTGTGGGGCGGCACCAGCAGAATTTCGTCCGCCGGCTCACCGATGGCCGAGATCACCGACTGCGCCACGGCCGCGCGCACTGAAGCGGCATCACGTCCATCCGGCGCCTTGGTTTCGGCCATGACCACGAGTCGCTCGGTGCCGCTCTTTTCGTCCCGGCGACCGAACACGGCCACGCAGCCCTTGCGCACGCCAGCCACCTCGCCCACCGCTTCCTCGATCTCCTGCGGGTACAGGTTGCGCCCACCCCGGATCACGATGTCTTTCACACGCCCGTTCACAAAAACATCACCCTCGGCCCGATAGGCCTTGTCGCCGGTATCGAGCCAACGGCCTTCTTCATCGGTGAACAGGCGGGCGGTCAGTTCCGGTGCGCGCCAGTATCCGGACGTGGCCGACGGGCCGCGGAACTCCAGCCGCCCTTCGACCCGCTCGGGCACCGGCGCCCCGGTCTCGTCGACAATGCGCACCTCGTGACCCGGCAACGCCCGCCCACACGCCACAAAGCGCAGGTCCGACGGCGCCTGACCGGGAACGGCGCGCCGCTGCGCCTCGAACACGTCCCGGACCACCGTGTCGACCCGCAGCCCGCGCCCCAGCGGCGGAAACAGCAGGCCGACCGACGCCTCGGCCAGGCCGTAGACCGGCGTCATCGCGGTCGGGCGCAGCCCGCACGCGGCAAAGCGCCGGGCAAAGCGACTGACGGTGTCCGGGCTCACCGCCTCGGCACCATTGAAGGCCAGCCGCCAACGGCTCAGGTCCAGCGCGCTGAGCGCTTCATCGTCGATGCGGTTCAGGCACAGTTCGTACGCGAAGTTGGGGCCGGCCGACAGCGTGCCACCGTGGCGCGAAATCGTCTCCAACCAGGGCAACGGCCGTGCGAGAAAGGCCAGCGGCGACATCACGACCAGGCGGAACCCAACGGTGAAGCCGCCGAGCCAGGCCCCGATCAGGCCCATGTCGTGGTACAGCGGCAGCCAGCTCACGAACACATCGTCGGCCGTGGCCTCGATGGCGGTGGCCATCGCGCGGATGTTGGCGAGCAGGTTGGCGTGCGTCAAAGCGACGCCCTTCGGTTGCCCGGTGCTGCCCGATGTGTACTGGATGAAAGCCACGTCGTCGGCCCCGACCGCCACCGCTTCGGGCGCACACCCGCGCCCGGTCGCGATCAATGCTTGCGGCGTGTGCAGTCCCCGCAGGCCCGGTACCCGGGCCTGGAGCAGGCGGGCCACCTGCATCGCCTCGGGCACGCTCACCAACAAGGTCGCTTGCGCGTTGGCCAGAATGCCCGTGTGGCGCTTCACATGGTCTTCGAGCTGCGAGGGCCGAGCAGGCGGGTAGATCGGAACTGGAATCCCGCCGGCACGCAGGATGCCCAGGTAGGTGAAGAAGTAGCCCGACGACGTCGGCAGCATGATGGCGACGGTCTGCCGCGGGCGCAGGCCGGCACGCTGCAGGCCTGCCGCGAGTGCGAACGATTCGTCCCGGAGCTGCCGGTAGGTGATCGGGGTTTCGGTGTCATCGTCCAGGTAGATGATCTGAACCTGGTCCGGGTGAACCGCGACGTGGTGGTCAAGCACGTCCAACAGGGTCCGCGCCTTGTCGGCACCGACCCCGTCCGGGCCGGCCGTCGGCGGCGCAACCGGAGCCGATTGCACGCCCGGCTGCCACGCTCTCGGCGCCGTCTGCGGGCGCCCGCGCTGGACGGCCTGCCAGAAATCGCCCACGGTTTCGGCGGTCTCCAGGGTTTCGGCGGGCAGGGCCAAGCCAGTGGCGGCCTCGATGCGCAGCAACAGCTCCATGCGCCCCAGGCTGTCGAATCCCAGATCACGGTCGAGGGAGCTGGACAGCTGCACACCACTCCCGCCGCCCCCGCTGTCGGGGTAGAGATCCCTCCTCGTGCGCTCAACCAGCGCCACCAGACCGGCTGCGTCGAAGCGGACTTTGGGGCCCAAGGTCGTCTCGCCGCTCATCGCACCGCTGTCCGCTGTGTTGGCACCCGTCGCCTGCCGGGCCAACGCCCCCCGAAGGATGCATCACAGCCGGCGGCGCGGCCGATCATTTGGCGGGCGGTACCTGCGACAGCAGCACGGCTTCGAGCTCACCCGCACCCTGCGGGTGCGTGGCTGGTCGGCTGACCAGGCGTTTCACCGTCCACACGCCGACCGCTGGCGCGGTCCACCGGGTTTCGGCCTCACCGAGATTGTTCGTGGTGACCACCTTGTAGGCCTTAAAAGTGCCAGCCGGAACCGTGACGTCCTCCCAGGCCTCCACCTTCCAGTTCACTTCGAGCGGAACGCTGCGCCCGGTGGCCGGCGTGGTCACGGTGTGTTTCGACGTCCAGGTCTTGCCCACCTGCAGCGGCCACTGGTAGCCCACCGGCGGGTCAAAGACCATCGTTGCCTTGCCTTCGGGGTCCAGACTGGCCATGTTGGCATGGGTTTTCGGATCGAAGGCGGTGCCGCCCTGACGCGCCGTCTGAATCACCGCCGGTCGACCTTCCCAGCTGCCGTGCGAAATGGTCCAGACCACCGGCCCGTCGAAGGTGCCCAAGCTGCCCGAACTCTTGCGATGGAAGGTCATCACGGTTCCGGCCGGGGTGGCGGCCGGCGATTCGGCGACCGGTTGCGCAAAGCCGGTACCCGCCCACAGTGTCGCCACCAGCGTGCTTGCCGCAAACGCGAAAGGGATGGCCGTGTTCATGCGTTTCATGATTCTCTCCTCCGAAAGGTCTTTGCAATTCCCGGAGTCCGGATGACGTCGGAAAGGGCCAAAGCCCGTGGTTGATATTGAACCGACCATGTGGCAATGCCATGACCCTGATCAACTCCCTCACATCTCAGTTGAAACTCTGCTTGCCCTTCGGTTTGTCACAGGCGGCGGTGCGCTCGCGCCGCCCGGTGGCCTCGTTCCAGACCAGGCGTTTGTCCTGGTAGGGCAGCGGCGCCTCGGGCTGCTCGCCGGGGCGGGTGCCGTGGCCCCATTCAGGTGGGCAGATGGCGGTGAAACTCGCAAACCCGCCGGTACCGCCCTTCAGGCGCGGGAATCCGATGGCCACTAACGCACCGGTCTCGGGCACCTGATCCAGATGGGCCACGCCTTCGGCCTGCATATAGCCGTTGGCCATCAGCCAGTCCTCGGAGGCCAGCGTGGGCGTGGAATCGGTGTCCAGCGGCTCATGGCCGTGCAGCAGGATCTGCCGCTCCAGGTGCAGGAACTTCAGCGCCGCCAGCGACACACCGGGAAACCGGCCATCGGCCGGCTGAAAACGCTTCGAATCCGGCCAACGCCGGTGCCAGTCCGAGCGCACCATCACCACCGAACCAGCCGGAATGCGCCCACGCCGACGCTCCCAGGCCCGCACCTCCTCCACGCTGAGCTGGTGGTTGACGTCGCGCGCCACCTGCTCGGCGATGGAGATCACCGCCAGCTTGCGCAGCGCCAAAGTGGGGGGCAACTCGTCGATGGCCGGAAAGCATGGATGCCAGTGCGCGGGCGGGTCGAGCTGAGTGCCGAACTGATCGGTGGCGAAGGTGTACGCCGTGGTCTCCAGCCCGGTCTTTTCGTAGGTGAAGGGCCCATAAGGCGCCCCCTCCTCCATGCGTCCGATGCCCTGCATGAAGCGGGTGGTGGGCGGAAAGCCTTTCCACACCGGGCTGTCGGGTTCCAGCACATGCGACAGCGACACAAAGCGCGCCCGGGCAAACGCCTGGTCCCAGACACCCCACAGGCCGCCCGCGCGGGTGCCCGCCTGAGCCGGCGCCATGGCAGGCAACGCGACGGCACCAGCGCCCACCACCGCCAGGCTGGTGAGTTTGAACAGTTGACGACGTTCCATGGTTGGCTCCTGAATGGCGAAACGAATGGGCCCAGACGGTCGCCCGCGGGCGTTCAGCCCTCGGCCTGATGGCAGGCCACGCACAGCTTGTTGCCGTCCGGGTCGCGGAAATAGGCGCCATAGTAATGGGCGTGGTACTCGGGCCGCAGGCCGGGGGCGCCTTCGGACGATCCCCCGTGGGCCAGCGCCACGGCGTGCGCCTGGCGCACGACCTCGCGCGTGGGTGCCAGAAAAGCCACCATCTGCCCGTTTCCCGGCGCATGGGGTTGCTGGTTGTAGGGCCGGCCGATCAGGAACAGCGGGCGCGGGTCCGGTCGCGATTGCCAGCCCGCCCACGGCCGGCTGGCATCGACAAACCGGGCCTCAATGCCCAAGGCGCCCAGGACGGACCGGTAGAACTTCAGCGCGCGCTCGAAGTCGCTGACGCCGACAAAAATATGCGAAAACATGCGATTTCTCTTCCGGGTGAAACGCCCGCATGGTGCCGCCATCCAGATCATGCCGCAATGCGGGTCCGCCCATCCCGGGCGTCCCCCTGAAAGCATGGGTTTGACAGTTGCACATGCCGTCTGCGGCTGCCCGGAACCTACGAGGTGCGATCCACGTCGGTCTGGCGACCACAAACTGTCGGGTTGTGCCCGGCTGCGCCTCAGGGCGTCGTGTGCACCGGAATCGACGAAAAGAAACGCCGGCCCGAAAGAGCCAGATAGGCATGGACGACGTAACCCGTGCGGGTGTCGATCACCGCCGGCCCCAGCAGGCGGCCCATCGGCTGCCCGTCTACGGGATGACGAGTCACGTCGCCGTCCACCTCCACGTAAGAAACAAACGCCTTCCCGGTCAGATCGTTGGTAACAGCCACGCTGTGATTCTGGCTGGGCACCGTGAACGGCACGCCGGGCGGGTTGCCGCCCGGTTGGTTGCCCGGTCCACCCGGGTTGTACACCGCCCGGTAGGCGCCGGAGGACGGCATCTGGACTTCGACGATACGTGCCATGGCTGCCAGATCCCCATCGAGCACGATGTCGTACTGGTTGTCATGATCCTCCACATAGGCTTCATCGTATCGGGACTGCGCGAGCCCGGTGTCGGCCAGACCGACCACGCGCACCGAGCCGTACCCGGGAACGTCGTACTTTTGACCGGCCTCTTTCAGCTCCACCAACCTGCCAGCCTGATCCCGCGCCTTGACCAGGAAATACCGGGCGTAATCGGTTGGCAGCAGGCTGCCGATGCCGTCCGGTGAAAATCCCGCGCTGGTGTAGATCCGCAGACGGTATTTCGCCGAAGTGCCATAGAGGTCTTCGCCACTGTTCGCGTAGGAGTTGGGCTGCGATTGAGGCCCGCCCTCCCCCAGGCTGGAGTAGATGTTGAGCTTGGCGGCCAGCATGCGCGGACCGTTTCCCGCCATATAAGGGTTTCGGCTTTCGATGCCCAAACCGGCGGCTGGAACGATTCCGGTCGGCGTCACCAACATCATCGGCGACGACGTCGGCACCACGTCCACCCGGGTCGGATACAGCGCGCCGCTCTGCCCTGGTTCCAGTCGATTTCCCCAGTAGCCGGTGAGCACCACGGTCTGGCGTTCGTTGAATTCCAGGTTGGGCAAAAAGCTGGCCGTGATCGGGGTGACAGTCTCTCCCGTGTTCAACGTGATCCGGAACGCCTCGGGGCGGACCGTCGCCGGCAGCACCGGATGGCTGAACACCACCGGGATGGTGTCGGCGCGAAGGGCGGGAACACCATAGATCGCCAGGAAAGCGCCCGTACCCACGGCCGAATAAAGCGCGCGCGTTGGCGCATTCAGGGCCGGGTCAAGCACCTGCCAGGCCACGCCCGCCGCATAGGCGGCGTTTCGCGCGGCCGCGTCGGTGCCGTTGAGCTCCGGCACGCCCATGTACCCGTCAAAACCATAGTTCGCGGTCAGGATCCGCGGAAGGTCGCCATAGGTATCGGCCGCAAGCAGGATGTTGCGCGCCAACGCCGGGGAACTGGGCACCTGCTCTGCCTTCTGCTGGGCGAGATAGGCCAGCAGGGGCGCGGCAAGTGGCGTGTACACCAGTTGGCCTTCCGGGTCGGGGAGTCTGGGTGCATCGTCGCCACAGGATGTCAAGGCGACACTGGCCGCAGTGAAACAGGCCAAACCCATCAAACGTCGAAGTGGCAACACGGGAAAGAATCCTCAGGGAAAGTTCAACAGCAGCGTCAATAAAGTGAATAGGCTTTTGCGCATGCGCCGGTGTTGCCAGCCAGCAGTGCGCGGTCGGCGTCGTCGGTCAGCCCATCGAAATTCAGGTCGTAGGTGCTCGACAGGCCCCAAGCCTGGCTGATCATGCGCCAGTTGTCGATATCCAGCGCGTTTACGACGCCATCCGCGTTGCCGTCGCCGACACAGGCCGGCTGCGAAGCCAGCATCCGATCAAGTTTGGCAGTCAGGTCAACGTAGATGGCCTGCAACACGGCACCGAGCGGCTGGGCCAGCAGGTTCTTGTCTGCATCGTCCAGCGCGGGCACGGGCACCACCTCATCCACCGCGTAGAACTCGTTGACCGGGACGACCGCACAGCTGTCCGTGGCCGGGCTGTATTGCTGAACGGTGTTGCGCACCACCTTGTGCGTGGCGTTGCGGATCGCGGTGGACGTGTCCGGCATGATGCCGATCATGGGTTGGCCTGCCTTGTACAGCGCCTGGTTCACCTGGCAGCAGGTCTGGTAGCCCGTCGGCCGGTTGGGCACGCTGGCATCCGTGGCACCGGCACCCCACCAGACGCCGCCGTTGTCCTCACACACACCCTTGTTGATCGGAATGTGCGAGCAGGTGTTGCCGCCGATCACGCATGGCCCATTGCGGCCGCCGTTGCGCTGGATGTTGGCGCCACCCTGCGAAAAATTGACGCTGCGCACGCTGGGCTGGTCGGCCCGGTTGAGGTAGGCGAGCAGCGATGCCGAATCCAGTACGCGGGGCACGCTGGCGTGGACGTCCAGACCCGCGATCTCGCCGAACAACTGGTACACGTCGACCATGTTGACCATGTGCCGAACGTCGCGGTCTGGCTGGTTGACCAGCGGCCCCGACACGATCAACGGCACCCAGACGCCCGTCTGGTAGGCGGTGCCCTTGGCGCGCTGCGGGTTGAACGGCAGCTTGACCATGTTGCCCAGGGTACCGTTGTCGCCGACGATCACGATCATGGTGTTGCTGCCCGCCGGGGTGTAAGCCAGCGAGCCGTTGGCGCCGCGACGGGCGAGACCGGTTTCGACCAGAAGGCGACCCAGTTCGGTGTCCAGCGCCTCGATCATGCGGTTCTGCAGGTCGCGTTGCTCGCCCAGGCCGGTGCAACCGAGCGTGTCGCCACTGCCGGCCGAGCGCGGTGTCAGAGCGCTGGGCGGTTGCTGGATCGGCGTGTGCGCAGCGGTCAGGCTGAGCGTGGCCATCCAGGGCCGGGTGGCACTGCGCTTGCGGATCCAGTCGATGGCGGCATCCACCTCGATGCGGGTGCGGTAGCCGCGGGCGCGGGGGTCGGTCAGCGGCACGGTTTCGACGCCGGCCGGCCCGTTGATCACCAGGGGCGAGACATAGTAGGCATTGGCCTTGTTGAAATTCAGCGATGCCGGCGGCGTGGCCTGGCAGGCGGCATTCGGCACAAAAATGCCGCCGCGTGCCAGGCACTGCTTGCCCGCAGCGTCCTGCCCAGGTGCCGTGGCCACCAGCGGCTGGCAGGTCTTGTCGGGCTGGTAACAGGCACCGGCATCCGCCCCGCCCCGGCTGGCCGGCGGCACAAAACCGCAGGGATAGCTGCCTTCGGGTGCCACGCCGCCCGCGGTGGTGTCGATCGATGCCGGCAGACCGCCCACCCAACCATGGAAGTAGTCCCAGCCCAACTGCGCCGGCGTACCGTTGCCGGCCTGGTTGTTTTCTGGTCCGGCCAAATGGAATTTGCCGAACATGCCGCTTTCATAACCCGCCTTTCGGAGCAGCTTGGGGGTGGTCATGTCGTCGGGTGTGAGCTGGGAGTTGGCAAGGTCGTTTTCACCGATCGCCTGGTAGATGTTCGTGCGCAGGGGGTAGCGCCCGACAAACATCGCGGCACGGCCCGGGGAACATTCCGGCATCGACCAGGTGTTGCGGAAGCGCAGACCCGATTGCGCCACCGCGTCGATGGTCGGCATGTTCGGTGGTGTCCCGCCGCCATACCCGAAGGCCGGCATCTGGTCGATGCCGACGTCATCCATGATCACGAACAGGATGTTGGGCGGGCGGACGGCGGGCTCATTCGATGTCCCGGTGCAACTGGCCAACTGCAGCGTCGTGACGATGAGTACGACAACCCACAGAAAAATTCGAACAAGCATGCGTGCCTCCGGCGCCAATTCCATCGAACTGAACAGATCAGTCAGACAATGTACCCGAGGGTGGATCCACCGGGTCAGCGCAACGGCTTCCAAGCGGGTTCATGTTCCACCGTCGCGCCACTCGATCACCGTGCCCGCCAACAGCTTCAGGCCCATGCCATCGACCAGCAGGCCGGCGCCCCGGTTGAGGTTGCGGAAATGGGCCAGCCAAGCAGGATCAGAACCGCCCAGTGCAACACCGCGATGGTGAGCAGGGTCGGCATCATGGCCTGCAGCCCTCAGGCATCGTTCCCAACCTGACCGCTGCATTTGGGGTTCATGGCACGGACAAGCCGTCTAGCCCGGAATTTCGGGCTCCACCAGTGTGGCCAGTTGCAGCAGTGACTCCCGCCAGCCCAGGTAACACATTTCCAGCGGAATCACCTCGGGGATGCCGCTCTGGGTTACGCTCAGTTCGGTGCCGCAGGACACCGGCTGCAGCAACACGATCACCTCCAGCGTGCCCGGTAGGTTCGGGTCGTCAAAACGGTCGGTGTAGCGCAGCCGTTGGTCGGGCACCAGTTCCAGGTACTCGCCGCCGAACGAGTGCGAGCCCCCACTGGAAAAATGGTGAAAACTCATCCGGAACGTGCCGCCCACGCGGGCCTCCAGGTGGTGCACGGTGCAGGTGAACCCATACGGCGGCAGCCACTTGGCCAGCGCACCCGGCTCCAGAAAAGCACGGTAGACGCGCTGCGGCGGCGCGCGCAGGACACGGTGCAGGCGAACGGTGCGATCGGACATGCGCAAGCCCTCAGACGGCGGCGGCCAACGCCTGCATCTGCTGCCGGATCAATGCTTGCAGCTTCTCATCGACCGGATCGCCCGCCTCGTTGAAGGCGGCACCGAATGCATTGGAAAACACCTCCGGCCGGTTCAGCGGCCGAAGGTCCAGAAAAACGCAAGTCTGGCGCAGGTGGTACTGTGCCCGCGACGTGCCCATGCCGCCGCCCGCGCCCATGATCGCCAGCGGCTTGCCGGCCAGCGGGCTTTCCGCCTCGCGAGAAGCCCAGTCCAGCGCGTTCTTCAGCGCCGGCGCCATCGAGTAGTTGTATTCCGGACACGCGATCACCAGCGCGTCGGCGCGCCGGAGTTGCTCCACCACCCGCGACACCGCAGCCGGCTTCTCGGCCAGGTCGGCGTTGTAGAACGGCAGGTCCCCCACCTCGGCCCGCTCGAAGCTCACACCGTCGGGCAGATGGGCGGCCGCAAAACGCAACAGCCCGGCATTGCGGGAGGCCTTGCGCAGGCTGCCGCACAGGCCCACGAATCTGATTTCTCTGGTCATGGAATCTCTCAGCGATTCGCCACACACCCCGCGTGGCGCGATCGGTCATTATGGCTGCGCCTCACCGATTGCACAGCCACGGCATGGCCGCGTAGACCAGCAGCAGCGCCACGTACACCGAGCCGGAAACCGGGTCGCGGCTGGCGACGTAGTCCCCCAGCGAACGATCCTGCAACAGCAAGGTCAGACTGAGTTCCACCGACACAAGCAGGCACAGCGCCACCAGCCCGACCGCCGCAGATTGGGTGCGCGTCCGGACCTCCGGAAAACGCCGCAGCACATGCCCCGCCGCCAGAACGATGACCGCCGCCATGACGGGCATTTCGGCCAACTCCGCCCAGCGCTCACCCAGACGCGGCACCAGCAGGGGCACCCGGACCATGCCCAGCAGGAAGCCCGCGCCGAAAACCAGCGCGAAATACGTGACACCGGCGCGAAGGGTCCTGGACATGACGCAGTTTTATTGGGGACTGCCCGGGCGCGGCCCGATCGCCGGGCGCTCCATGCCGCCGGACCGCATCGCAGCACCAGGCGCGCGCAGGCGATCGAACCGCGACGAGGCGATCACGGGCGACACGGCCTTCCCCTCGTCGTTGCCGCGCGCTTCACATCACACCGACGACGCACCGGCTGGTACCGCGGCATCTGCCGCATTCGTGGCCAGCACCCAGTGGAAGGAAGCGCCGAGGCGATAGCTGCCGTCATCCTGCCGGAACGGCGCCAAGGCTTGTTCGTGCGCCCGATCGACGGCCTCAGCGCCGACCTGTTCGATCGCCCGCGCCGCTCCGCCCGAGGCCCCCAGGCCGCGCAAGGCGGTGTGCAGGTCCGGGTAGGTCCAGTCGCATGCCAGGTCCGACACGGCCTGAACGCTCAGGCCGGCACGCTCGACCAAGGCCGTCAGCACCCGCCGGTCCGACAGCACGAACGGGCCGGGGGCGCCGGGCGGCGGCGGTGGCAGCAGCGGCTTGAGCGCCAGCAACAGCGTCGCCGCGTCCATGCCTTGGGGATCGCCCCAGGCCAGTACCACGACGCGTCCGTCCGGCCGCAACACCCGCCGGGCCTCGGCCAACGCGGCGACGGGATCTGCCGCGAACTGGAACGCGTTGAAGCCGGTCACCAGATCAAAACTGTCGTCCGCAAACGGAAGCGCCTGCAGATCGCCCAGGCGGAAATCACCGGCGGGCAGGCGCGAGCGCGCCAAGTCGAGCAGACCTTCGGCCGCGTCGACGCCACACACCCGCGCGCCACGCTGCGAGGCCAGGAGCGCCGCCAGACCGGCACCGCAGCCGACATCGCAGCAGCGCGCGCCAGCGCCGAGCCCGACGCGGTCAAACACCGCCTCGAAAGCTGGGCGGCATTGGCCCTCCTGCACCTCGGCCCAGTCCCGTGCGCGCGCCCCCCAGAGGCGGCCGTTCACGGCTGACGCGCCGGGCGGGGTCGGTTCACTCATGGCGGACTCCTGAAAAACATCGTGAGCTGGCAAGCTTGGACCGAGACAGACGCGGCGTCAACCGTTGGGCCTCAGATCGATGCGGTCCCATCCCCCTCCGGCACGGGTTCCAGCAGCCGCAGGGTCTCGGGATCCAGCAGGCCTTGGTAAAACGCCCGCAACGCATCGGCAAAGCAGGGCTCCTCGGGCGCAGCCGCATGAAACAAAGTCAGGCACGAGCGCAACTTCATCGCATCGACCTCGCCGAGGATTTCCGTGGCTGCGCGATCG
>ERZ724521.368-NODE-368-length-20393-cov-4.698741_pt1 | contig 20393 bp, 16 predicted proteins | sample MGYA00376054_ERZ724521 | MGnify/ENA primary metagenome ERZ724521 (study PRJEB28724, sample SAMN07190883) | activated sludge metagenome | isolation source: activated sludge of sewage treatment plant in Hong Hong | place: Hong Kong | collected 2016-03-17 ... | reverse complement strand
ACCTTGACTACCCCGCCAACCCCGGCACACCGGGCGTGCTGACGCCGGGCGGCACCGACTATGGCGTGATCACGCCGGTGGGCGACGCAGACTGGTTCCGGATCAGCCTGGCGGCCGGCCAGCAATACCGCTTCACCATCGAGGCGGGCACCATCAACGGCCTGTTTGACGCGCAGCTGGGCCTGTACACCGCGGCCGGTACGCTGGTGTTCCAGGCCACCACGGGCCAGGGCTTCCAGAGCAAGTACATCGACTACCTGTCACCCGACAGCGCAGACTACTTTCTGGCGGCGAGCGGCGGCTCGCTCACTGGCAGCTACAGCCTGCGCGCCACCGCGCCTGCGCCGGTGCCCGGCAGCATCGTGGGCACGGCCGGCAATGATTTTCTGGGTGGTACGGCCGGCAACGATGTGTTCATCGGCGGCGCTGGCATCGACACCGTGCGGTACTGGGGTGCACGCAGCGCGTTCAACCTGTCGCGTGACAGCACCGGCAGCTGGACCGTGCGCGACACGGGGGGCACCGAAGGGGTCGACACCCTGACAGGGGTGGAACGGCTGCAGTTTGCCAATACCAGGGTGGCGCTGGACCTGTCGGCCACTGCCAGCGCGGGCAAGACGGCCGAGATCATCGGCGCGGCGTTTGGCCGCGCGACGCTGGCCAACAAGCAGTACGTGGGCATCGGGCTGAACTTTTTCGACGCCGGCGCCACCATGCAGCAGCTCGCGCAGATGTGCCTGTCCACTGGCGCAGTCAGCGCGCCCGACAGCACCTCGTTTGTGCGCGCGGTCTGGCAGAACGTGATGGGTGCGCCGATCGATGTCGCCAACCTGACCACCTATGTGGGGCTGCTGGAGAACAACACCTTCACCCAGGCGGGCCTGCTGGCACTGGCCGCGGAAACGCCAGCCAACCAGGCCCAGGTCAACCTCACCGGGCTGGCCGCCAGCGGCATCGAGTACGTGTAAGCGCTATCAGTTTTGTAGCGCCTTGCGCACTATCGGCGCGGGCTACAGCGCAAAAGCCTGGGCCAGCAGCGGTGCGCGCTTGCCCTTGGCCTGGACTTCGCGCGGCAGGCCGGCGGGCAGGCCTGCGGCCGCGCACGCGGCCTGGGAGACCAGCAGTTCACCGCTGGCGGCGGCATCGCACAGGCGTTTGGCGGTGTTCACCGTGTCGCCAATGAAGTCGTAGGCACGGGTGCCTTCGCCACCGACCAGCCCCTCGACCACCGGGCCCTGGTGCACACCGGCGCCCGCGCCGAGGCCGTTGGCGGCCAGCAGCGGTTGAGTGGCCTGCAGCAGTTGCCTTGCGGCCTGCACGGCCACCGCGGTGTCGGCAAAAACCGCCATGACTTCGTCGGCCGTGTACTTGAGCTTGATCGGCGGGAGGTCGGCCAGCGCGCCTTCCGCTGCGCGGTAGCAGCGGTTCAGCAACCCGACCACCGCTTCCGGGGGCTGCTGCTCGCTCCAGGCGGTGAAACCGCGGATGTCCATGAACACCACCGCCCGCACCACGCGCTGCAGCGCCAGCGTGCGCTCGTCGGCAATGGCGCGGTCCAGGATGCCGCGGCCGAGTGACCATTCCGAGTACTGGCGCAGCCGCGCCGTCAACGCCTGTACCGTGGCCATGGAGCGGCGCAGGTTGACGTCGGCAAAGCCCAGCAGCACGCCCAGCAGCAACAGCACCACCGCCAGGAAGTCATGGGCGCGGTCGGCAAAGAACGCGCTGGCCGACAGCGGTGTGCCCTTGATGCGGGCCTCGAACAGCGCGTACATCACCAGCGGGATGGCCGAGCGCAGCACGCTCTCGGCCAGCACCAGCGCGGCCGCCGGGTGGCGCTGCTGGGCCCACTGCAGCACGCCAAAGCCCAGCGCAAAGGCCCAGTAGGCCTGGTGGTGCCACTGCAGGAAGAAGGCCGGGCCTTCGATGGCCGTTTCCACCAGTGTGTAGAGCAGCGGACCGGCCAGGTTGGCCAGCATGACCCGCGGCCTTCCAGTGCTGTCCAGCCACGCCGTCAGCCCCGCCTGGCCCAGGCCGGCAGCCAGCAGCAGGTACGGGTCGGCGTGCATAAAGTACCCGGGCTGCGCCAGCAATGCCTCCAGGATCAGCACCACCAGCGGCACATGGCCGCTGTGGGTGAAGAAGTTGCGCGCCACGCGCGCGCCCAGCGGGGCGGCGGGCAGGCTCACGGTGCTCATGGCCGCAGTATCACCCGGCTCAGCGTACCGCCCGGTACACCAGCCCGGCCGCCACGCCGCCAAAGAGGTCGCCCTCCACCAGCGGCGTGCCGGCAAACGCCGCCTGCAGCGCATGCCGCAAGGGCGTGAGCGCCGACGAGCCGCCCGTGAGGTAGACCGCGTCGATGCCGCGCGCGACCAGGCCTGCCTGCCGCACGCAGGCGTGTGCACACTGCACCACACGCGCCAGCAACGGCTGCAGCTGCTGCGCCATGTCGCCCGCCGTCAGCGTGGCGCCCAGGCCGGGGTCGACGTATGACAGGTCCAGCCGGGCCATGCCACCGCTCTGGCTGCTGGCAATCTTGGCCTGCTCCACGTCGTTGGCCAGGTGGTGGCCCAGCCGCTGGTCCAGCACGGTCATCAGGCGGCGGTGCAGGGCCGGGTCGGTGTAGTTCACGCGCAGCGCCTGGGCCTCGCGCAGTGCGCGCGGAACATAGCGCCAGTGGATCAGGTGCCAGGTGGCGAGGTCGAAGAACACCGCGCTGGGCACCTCGCGCTGCTGGGGCCCGATGTGGCGAAAGCCCAGCAGCGGCATCACCTGCTCGAGGCTGAGCCGCTGGTCAAAGTCGGTGCCACCCACGTGCACGCCATCGGTAGCCAGGATGTCGGCGCTGCGGTCGTGCGCGTGGCGCGCGCGCGTCGGGCCGAGCCGCACCACCGTGAAGTCCGACGTGCCGCCCCCGATGTCGGCCACCAGCACCACGCTGTCGCGCGCAATGCGCTGCTCGTAGTCAAACGCGGCGGCAATTGGCTCCAGCTCAAAGCCCACGTGACGCAGGCCGGCGGATTCAGCCGCCTGCAGCAGCATCTGCTGTGCCAGCGCGTCGCGCGCCGGGTCGTCGTCCACAAAATGCACCGGGCGGCCCAGCACCACCCGGTCGGGCGCAGCGCCAGTTTGGGCCTGCGCCCGCGCCACGATTTCCTTCAGGAAGGTCGCGATGATGTCCTGGAAGCTCATGGCCTGGCCATTGACCTCCGTCTTCTCCAGCAGCAGCGCGCTGCCCAGCAGGCTCTTGAGCGAGCGCATCAGCCGGCCGTCGGCGCCACTGAGGTACTGCGCGACCGCATCGCGGCCAAAGTGGGCACGCCGGTCCTCGGCATTGAAGAAGATGGCGGTGGGCAGGGCCAAGTGGTCACCTTCCAGCCGCAGCGGCTGCGCCGGGCCGTCGCCCACGCGCCAGGCCGCCGCCGAGTTGGACGTGCCGAAATCAATCCCCAGCGTTCGGACAAGGGTCAAAAGTGGCTCCAGCCCGCATTCAGGCTGCGTGAGGCGCTATTAAAAATGTAGCAGCCGCCTGCTGCGCTGCGGCATCGCCCAGCACCGCATCGGGCGGCCCGCCCTTGCCCCAAAGTGCCCCGCCCCAGGTGGCGCCGAAAAAACGCGCGCACAACTCGGCCGAGTCGATCATGGGCTGGGCCTTGGCGCGGTCGCCGCTGGTGGTGACGAGCTGGAAGGTGCGCATGGCCATCTCGTCCTTGAATGGCACGCCAGGAATGCGGATCCAGGCGCTCCAGTGGTCCATCAGCGTCTTCAGCGCGGTGGGAAAGCTGTACCAGTACACCGGCGCCACCAGCACGATGTGGCTGGCCGAGCGCATCGCGTCCAGCACCGTGCGCAGGTCGCCTTCGGGCAGGGGGTAGGTGCCGGTCGTGTGGCGCCGGTCCACAAAGGGCGGCAAGTTCATGTGGGCCAGCGGCAGCCAGGTTTGTGGGGTGCCGGCGGGCAACGCTTCGGCGGCCCGGCGGGCCAGCCATTCGGTGTTGCCCAGGTGGCCCGGTTCACGGGCGGAGGCGACGAGGAAGAGGTAGTGGGGTGCGGTCGGCGCGGTCGTCATGCGGCGATGGTAGCCGCACGGCCGGCCTTGCCGGTGGCGCGGTCCATGCCGTGGAAGCCGAACGCCATGGCCGGCTGCTCGCCGCTGATCAGCTCGGCCAGTGCCTTGCCCGAGCCGGCGCCGTGGGTCCAGCCCAGCGTGCCGTGGCCAGCGTTGACCCAGAGCTTGCGCACGCGGGTCTGGCCGATATAGGGGATGTTGGTCGGTGTGGCCGGGCGCAGGCCGGTCCAGTAGCGCGGATTGCCGCCCTCGGCCTCGCTGCGGGTGTCGCAGACGCCGGGCAGCACCGCCTCAATGCGCTCGGCCAGCATGCGGCAGCGGGCCTGCGCCAGCGGTGTGTCCAGCGACGTGTCAAAGCCGCCCAGCTCGATGGTGCCGGCCACACGCAGTTCGTCGCCCAGGCGGCTCATGGCGCATTTCACCTCGTCGTCGATGGTGCTGACGAAGGGTGCGGCCTCCGGCTTGAGCAGCCGGAACGTCGCGCTGTAGCCCTTGCCGGGGTAGATCGGCAGGTCCACACCCACGCGGCGCAGCAGTGGCGCGGTGTAGCTGCCGCACGCCGCCACCACCGCGTCGGCCTTGAGGGTGCGCTGCTCGCCGGTGTGGCGGTCGCGCACCTGCACGGCTTCGAGCGCGCCGCCGGCCGTGGCCAGCCGCTCGATGTCGTGGTTGAACAGGAACTGCGCGCCGCGCTCGCCGCTCAGGCGGGCCAGTTCCTGCGTGAACACGCGGGCGTCGCCGCTTTCGTCGCTGGCGGTGTAGGTGCCGCCGACGATGCGGTGGGCGAACGAGCGGAACGCCGGCTCGATGGCCAGCAGCTCGTCGCGGCTGACCACCCGGCGCTGCACGCCGTACTTCTGCATCAGCCGGGCCGCGCCGGCCGCCGCGTCGAACGATTTTTCGTCGGTGAAGTAGTGCGCGATGCCGCGCTCCAGCCGGTGGTACCGGATGCCGGTGGCACGCACCACGTCCTTCAGGGCGGCGTGGCTGTAGGCGCCCAGGGCCACCAGCTGCTGCACGTTGCGCTCAAACGCCGCGTCATTGCACTGGGCCAGGAACTGCAGGCCCCAGCGCCATTGCTGCCAGTCGGGCTGTGGACGGAACAGCAGCGGTGCGTCGTTGCGGAACATCCACTTCAGCAGCTTGGCTGGCGCGTCGCGGTTGGCCCAGGGTTCGCAGTAGCTCACCGAAATCTGGGCAGCGTTGCCAAAGCTGGTTTCAAGGGCCGCGTCGGGCTGGCGGTCGACCACGGTCACGTCGTGGCCGCGTTCCAGCAGATGCCAGGCGGTGCTGGTGCCGATGATGCCGGCGCCGAGAACAAGAACTTTCATGGGCCGCAGTGTGGTGCAAGTGGGCGGTGAGTAAAAGCGGAATTAAACACTCAGTGAAAACATCAGGTGCACTAATAACATTCAGAAACCCAAACTAATCAGTCAAGAAACAGACTGTTAAGTTTGAGAAATTACTGAACGGTAAATATGATGCGCCGCCGGGCAGTTGCCGGTATCAAACAACGGCGCAAAGCGCCATCAAGGAGTGCAGCATGTCAATGAGCAGAAGGCAATGGATGATGGTGGCCGCCGCTGGCGGCGCAAGCATGGCCCTGACCGCCTGTGGCGGCAGCGATGGCCCGGCGGTCGAGACCCGGGACGTGGTGCAAATCGCCCAGGCCGACCCCCAGTTCAGCATCCTGGTGGAAGCGGTGGTCGCGGCCGACCTGGTCAACACCCTCAAGGGCCCCGGCCCGTTCACGGTGTTTGCGCCCACCGATGCGGCCTTTGCCGCGCTGCTGGCCGAGCTGGGCGTGACCAAGGAAGCGCTGCTGGCCAACAAGCCGCTGCTGACGGCGGTGCTCACGTACCACGTGCTGCCGGGCAAGGTCGAGCGCGCGGGGGTGCCGCTGGGCAAAGCCGTCACCACCGTGCAGGGTGGCATTTTCAAGGTGGACGCCACGGGTGGCGCCCTGGTCATCACCGACGGGCGCAACCGCACCAGCACCATTCGCGCCACGGACATTGCCGCCAGCAACGGGGTGGTGCACGTGATCGACCGGGTGCTGCTGCCCGCCGACAAAAACATTGTCCAGACGGCGCAGGCGCTGCCGCAGTTCAGCATCCTGGTGGAAGCGGTGGTCGCGGCCAACCTCGCGGGGGCCTTGTCGGGCGCCGGGCCGCTCACCGTATTCGCGCCCACCAACGACGCTTTTGCGGCACTGCTGTCGGAGCTGGGCGTGACCAAAACGGCCCTGCTGGCCAATACCGCGCTGCTGACCCGAGTGCTCACCTACCATGTGGTGCCGGGCCGCGTGCTCAAGGCCGATGTCCCGGTGGGCACCGCCATCACGTCACTGCAAGGCGCCACCTTCACCATCGACGCGAGCCTGGCCATCACCGACCAGCGCGGCCGCAAGAGCAACATCACCGCCACCGACGTGCTGACCAGCAACGGCGTGATCCACGTGATTGACAAGGTGATCCTGCCGCCGGCCTGACGCGGCGGCGCCCGGCCGGGCCCGGGGAAGTTGTTGCCGCCATGAAGAAAAACTAAACTTCGGGCGTCAGCATCAACTTCCCTTATATGAGTACCTTTGACCCCGACGCCCTCGAATGCCTGGCCGCCATCGTGGAAGAGGGGGGCTTTGAGCGCGCCGCCCAGCGCCTGTCGATCACCCAGTCGGCGGTGTCGCAGCGGCTGCGGGCGCTGGAGGCGCAGGTCGGCACGGTACTGATCGTGCGCAGCCGGCCGCTCAAGCCCACTTCGGCTGGCCAGCTCCTGCTCAAGCACACCAAGCAGCTGCGCCTGTTGCGCGCCGACCTCGAGCGCGACCTGAAGGAGCTGGCCCCCAGCTCCACAGGCAGCGGCCGCGAGGAAGAGCGGATCTCGATCGCCGTCAACGCCGACAGCATTGCCACTTGGGCCCTGCCTGCGCTCGGCGAACTGGCGCGCCAGGGGCTGCCGCTGGAGATCATCACCGACGATCAGGACTTCACCCACGAATGGCTGCGCGAAGGCCAGGTGCTGGGCTGCGTGACCACGCTGAAGCAGGCGCTGCGCGGCTGCAAGGTGGTGCCGCTGGGCGCGATGGACTACATCGCCGTCGCCCGGCCCGACTTCGCCCAGGCACGCGTGCCCAAGGGCTTGACGCCGCACAACTTCCGCGAGGTGCCGTTCATTGCCTTCAACCGCAAGGACGATGGCCAGGCCGAGTTCGTGTCCAAGGCCTTCGGCCTGAAACGGGTCACGCTGAGCCAGCTGTTTGTGCCCAGCTCCGAGGGTCAGGTGCGCGCGGTGCTGGCCGGCTGGGGCGTGAGCATCCTGCCCGAACTGCTGGTGCGCGGCCTGCTGGAGCAGGGCCAGCTGGTCAACATCTGCCCCGGCCATGCGCTGCCCATCCAGCTCTACTGGCATTGCTGGAACCTGGAATCCGACGTGCTCGACGCCCTCAGTGCGGCGCTGACCGGCGCGGCCAACACCGCCTTGACGAACACCTGAGCGAGGTATCCAATCAAACGATACAAAATGTATCGTTGGTTGATGCGCCGCTGTTGGTGGGGCCTGCTGGCCTGCCTGCTGTTCACCGTGGGTGGCGGCGGGGCCAGTGCGCGCACCATCCTGGACCTGGACGTGCAGCGCCAGCCGGTGTCGCTGGCTGACTGGGGTGACTGGTGGCTCGACGAGTCCGGCCGCAGCGGGCTCGACGACGTGCTCAAGCTGCCCGAGTCTGCCTTCCGTCCCACGGCCGAGCGCCAGCTCTATCCCGTGAAGCCCGGCGAGGCGCTGTGGATACGCTTCACCGTTCCGCCCGCGCCCGACTTCGAGCGCTGGTACCTCCAGCTGCCGAACCCCGGCCTCAACAAGGCGACGCTGTTCACCCGGGCCGATGCCGGCTGGACCTTCCAGAGCGCTGGCGACCTGGTGCCCGTGGCCTACTGGCCCTTGCCCAACCTCCACCCCATCCTGCCGTTGCAGGTGTCGGCTGCCGATGTGGGCCGCTACATGCTGCGCATCGAGTCCAGCAGCACCTTCAGCACGCCCATCCGGTTTGTCAGCGAAAGCGGGCTGTCATCGGAGCAGCAGCGCATATCGCTGTTGCACGGCGTTTACTTCGGGCTGCTGACCATGGTGGCCGTGTTTGGCCTCATCAGCGCGGCGGTGATGCGCGACCAGGCCTACCTGTGGTTCAGCCTGTACGCCATGGCCATCAATGTGTCGGTAGCCACCGGGGTAGGCGTCGCAGGCCTGCACCTGTGGCCGCTCAACGCGCGGTGGGCTGACGCGGCAGAGTACGTGCTGCCCACCTTGAGCTTTGCGCCGCTGCTGGTGTTCATCGCAATGGCGGCGTCGTTGCGGGCCCGTTCGGTGGTGGTGTTCTGGCTGTTCTGCGCGCTCGCGGCCGGCTCGCTGGCCGCGGCCGTGGCGGCGTACCTGCTGCCCAGTCCGTCGCGGCTGCAGCTGCTGCTGGGCACGGTGCTGCTGCTGTCGGCGGTGGGCGTGGCGGGCCTGGCCTGGGCCTGGTACCACGGCGACCGCTTTGCGCGCTGGCTGCTGCTGGCGTTTGCGCCGCTGGTGCTGGCGCTGCCGTTCCCGCTGGCACGCTGGCTGGCACTGGCCCCGCTGAATTTCTGGTCGCAGCATGCGGTGCAGCTGGCCCTGGGCATCACCCTGCCGGCGGTGTTCCTGCTGCTGATCCTGCGCAGCCAGGAGCGGCGCGACTACCGCCGCCGCATCACCCAGCTGGACCAGGTGGATCCGATGACCGGGCTGGTGAACGACGACGTCTTCAGCCACCGCCTGCGCGGCCTGATCGAGCGCTCGCAGCGCTTCAACTGCCAGAGCGCCGTGGTGCTGGTGGACTTCACCAACCTGCACCGTCTGCGCGAGGAGTTTGGCCGCAAGGCCGTGCTGGAAGTCCTGCTGCGTCTTGCAGGGCGGCTGACCTCGCTGGTGCGCGACGTGGACACTGTGGCACGCATTGGCGAGGCCCGCTACGGCGTGCTGATCGAAGGCCCGGTGCCGCCCGACCGCGCCGCCGCGCTCGGCTCCAAGCTGCTGGCGCGCCTGATCATGCCGTTCGCACGCATGCCGATGGGCCTCACCGTGCGCCCCAAAGTGGCCGTGGCGCTGGTGCCGGCGCAGGGTGACAACGTGGAAGACGTGCTGCTGCGGCTGGACGGCATCCTCAAGGGCGCCGCACCGGACAACCGCAAGAACATCTACGTGGTGGATTCGCAGCCCGCGTCGGTGCCCCAGTCCATGCCCTGAGGCACGCCCTGGCGGCTGGACAAGCCGGGGCCGGAGAGTATCCTTTGCGCAACGTCCGGTAACAGATCTGCCGGGAACACAAGGAGGCACCGAATGCTGGATTCACTGGGCTTGCGGGCCCGGCTGGTACTGCTGGTGCTGGCAGCCCTGAGCCCGGTGTGCCTGCTGGGCATGCTGGCCGCGCACCAGCAGCGCGAAAAGGCCATGGAGTTCGGGCGTTCGAGCTTGTTGGCCACCGCGCGCCTGGCTGTTACCCGGCAGGAGCAGCTGCTCGTCAAGACGCAGAACCTGCTGCAGGTGATGGCCAGCGGGCCATCCATTCGCGACACGCGCATCCGGCTGTGTGAACCCTACCTGCGCAACCTGCGCGCGCAGTACCTCATGTACGTGAACATTGGCGTGGCCAATCTGGAAGGGCAGCTCACCTGCCACGCCCAGAACGACGGTGAGCCGGTGAACGTGGCCGACCGGCCGTATTTTCGTGCCACCGTGCAGCACAAGGCCTTTTCGGTCGGTGAATTCAGCATCGGGCGGGCGACCGGCCAGCCGGTGCTGAATTTCGGCTTCCCGGTTTATGGTGACGATGGCCAGCTCAACGGCGTGGCGTTTGCCGCCATGGAGATCAGCGCCATGCAGGAAGCGCTGGCGGAGACGCCTGCCGTCGCGGGTGGCACGCTGCTGGTGGTCGACCGCAAGGGCGTGGTGCTGGCGGCATGGCCGGCTGACGCCGCTGCCGTGGGCAAGCCGGCGCCCGACGCGCCGGTGCGCGAGGCGGTGCGGCAAGCGGCGGCGGGCCTGTTTGAGGGGCCGGATGCCCAGGGCCTTGACCGCATTTATGCGCTGGCTGGAAACGCCAGCACCGGCGGAACCGACCTGTTCGTGGTGGTGAGCGAGCCGCGCGACGCCATCCTCGGACCGCCGACGCGCAGTTTCCGGCAGGCGCTGGTGGCGGTGCTGCTGGCGGCGCTGTTTGGTGTGGGTTTTGCCTGGTGGATTGGCGGACGGCTGGTCGTGGCCCCCGCCCGGCGCATGCTGCGCGTGGCCCACCGCGTGCAGCGCGGCGACCTGTCCGCCCGCGTCGACGCGGTACCCGAGCGGCACCGCGACGAGCTGGCCCGCCTCGGTCGAACGCTCAACCGCATGACCGCTGCGATCGAGGAGCGGCAGCTTCGGCTTGACGAAGCCCTGCGCGCCGCTGAAAAGGAGCATGCGCTGGTGGACCTGATCATCAACAGCATGCGCGAAGGCGTGATCGCGGCCGACACGCAGGGCCGATTCCTGCTGTTCAACGAAGCCGCACGGCAGGTGCTGCCCTTGCATTCGACTGCCGACAACCTGGACGCCTGGCGGCAATGGCAGGAGCTGCGCAGCGCCGACGGCGACCAGGCCATCGCCCCACAGGACCGCCCCCTGAGCCGCGCGATTCGCGGCGAAAGCGCCGACAACCTGGAACTCATGGTTCGCATCGACGAGGCGCCTGACCGCGTACTCAGCCTCAATGCGCGTCCCCTGCTGGACCCGGCGGGTGAGGTGGTGGGCGGGCTGGTGGTGTTCACGGACATCACGGCGCGCAAGGCGGCCGAGCGCCTTCGCGAACAGCAGGAGCAGGTGCTGGAGCTGATCGCCGCCGGCGCGCCCCTGGCCGAGTCCCTGGCGGCGGTGGCGCGCCTGGTGGAGTCGCACTCGCCCGACAGCCTGTGCACGGTGATGCTGCGCGAGGGGGAACGGTTGCGCGTGGGCGCCGCGCCCAGCCTGCCCGCCACCTTCGCCGGCCAGCTGGACGGGCTGCCGGTCGGCGAACAGGGGGGCGCCTGTGGCGCGGCGGCGGCACGTGGCCAGCCAGTTGCCGTGCTGGACATCGAGGAAGACGCCCTGATGGCCGCCTACCGGCCGGTCGCGCGGATGCACGGGCTGCGTGCCTGCTGGTCCACGCCGGTGTTTTCGGCGCAGGGCGATGTGGTGGCGACATTTGCGGTCTACCACCGCGAAGTCCACCGGCCGGACCCCGGCGAGCAGCCGCTGGTGCAGGCCGCCACCCGGCTGGTGCGCATCGTGATCGAGCGTGACCGGGCCATCCAGGCGTTGCGCGAGAGCGAGGCGCGTTTCCGCGAACTGGCCCGGACAGTGCAGGACGTGTTCTACATCCGTGACACCGTGGCCGGTGCGCTGCTCTATGTGAGCCCGGCCTACGAGCGGGTCTGGGGCCGCAGCTGCGAAAGCGCCTATGCCCAGCCCTGGTCGTTTCTGGCGGCCATCCATCCGGAAGACCGGCCGGGGGTCGAGCGCGACCTGCTGCGCCAGCGCATGGGCGACAACACCGAGACGGAATTCCGCGTGGTGGCGCCAGACGGCACCGAGCGCTGGGTACGCCACCATGCCTACCCGGTGGCTTCGGAGTCCGGCCTCGTGGAGCGGGTCGTCGGCACCGCGCGGGACGTGACCGAGCGCGTGCTGGCCAACCAGCGCCTCGCCTGGACCCACCGTTCGCTGGAAATGCTCAGCCGCTGCAACGGGGCACTGGTCCGCCTGTCGGAGGAGCCGCTGTTGCTGCGCGAGGTCTGCCGGCTGGCGGTGGAGGTGGGCAGTTACCGGATGGCATGGGTCGGTTATGCGCAGCCCGATGGTGAACGCCTGGTGGAGCCTGTGGCCCATGCGGGCGAGGAACAGGGCTACCTGTCGGCGATCAGCCTGAGCTGGCGCGACGACGAGCCGCGCGGGCGGGGCCCGGTGGGCCGTGCGCTGCGGTCAGGCGAGCCGGTGGTGTGCGAGGACATTGCCGAAGACAGCGGTGAATTCTTCTGGCGTGACGACGCCATGTCCCGGGGCTTTCGCAGCCTGGTGTGCCTGCCGCTGCGCCACGCGGGTGCGCCGTTTGGCGTGCTGTCGCTGTACGGGGCGCAGGCCCATGCCGTGACGCCCGAAGAGGTGCGCCTGCTGCAGGAGCTGGCCGACAACCTGGCCTTCGGCATCACCACCATCCGCGAGCGTCAGCGCGCGCGCGACGAGGTGCTGCAGCTCAATGCCGGACTGGAGCAGCGCGTGCAGCAGCGCACCGTGCAGCTGGAAGCGGCCAACCAGGAGCTGGAAGCATTCTCGTATTCGGTGGCGCATGACCTGCGCGCACCGCTGGCCGCCATCGACGGCTTCAGTGCGGCGCTCGAGCGCCATGGGCTGGACAGCGAACGGTCGGCGCACTACCTGGGGCGGGTCCGGGCGTCGGTGCAGAAAATGGGCGAGATGATCGACGCCCTGCTCACGCTGGCGCGCCTGTCGCGCGCCAGCCTGCGCTGGGAGGCGGTCGATCTGGGCGCGCTGGCCAGTGCGGTGGTCGGCGAGCTGCAGGAGCATGAGCCGGGGCGCAGGGTGCAGGTGGACATTGCCCCCGGGCTGCGCGCCCAGGGCGACCCCGACCTGCTGCGCCTGGCGCTTGAAAACCTGCTGGCCAACGCGTGGAAGTTCACCGCGCGCCAGGAACAGGCCGTCATTGCCATTGGCCAGGTGCCGGGCGCCGACGGTCGTCCGGTGTTTTTTGTGCGTGACAACGGCGTGGGCTTCGACATGGCGTATGCGGGCAAACTGTTTGGTGCGTTCCAGCGCCTGCATGCGGCCCATGAGTTTCCGGGCACGGGTCTCGGCCTGGCCAACGTGCAGCGCATTGTGGTGCGGCACGGCGGCCGCATCTGGGCGGAGTCTGCGGCCGGCGCGGGGGCCACGTTTCACTTCACGCTGGGGGCGCGGCCGGACTAGCGGGCCCCGCTGCAGCGGGTCAGAGGTCGCGCGCCAAAAGTGTCTCGCGCAGGATGTCGGCCTTGTCGGGGTCGTACCGGCCCTGCACCCGCGCCAGCACATCGCCATTGCGGTTGATGACGACGGCGTAGGGCGCGTGCGGCCCGTCCAGCCCCGTGGCGCGGATGAAGGCGGCGCGGTCGGTGAACACCGGTACCAGCCGCGCACGCTCGCCTTCCGACGCGTAGCGCGCCAGCAGCCGGTTTTCAATGGCGCTGCGCGCGTGCGCCTGGCCCGGGTCTTCGAGCACCGGCATGCGCAGCCAGGCAATGCTTGGGTCCTTGTGCAGCTGCAGCCCATGGATCCAGCTCTCGATCACCGGCGCCTGGCCCTTGTTGAAGGTGATCAGTGCCAGTGTGCGGTCCGCGGTCAGGCCCTGCGGCAGCGACACCGGACGCTGGTCCAGGCGCTTGGCCATGATGGACGGCAGCTTGCCCATGACGGTGGATTCGCTCGGCGCGGCCAGCGCCAGCCCCAGGGCTGCGGCGACAGCCAGAGCCCAGGCCAATGTGTTCATCCAGACGGCTTTCATGGCGGATGCTCCTGCGCGGGTGGGAAGGCAAACCGTGCAGCAAGATTGATGCACGAATTGGAGTTTCGTACAGACCGTTTGTTATGTGACCCTTCGGTTGTAAAGTAAACCGTCTATATGTTTTTAGAAGTAACCGGCTAAAATTGAGGCATGAACAAGCGAAATGACGGGGTCAAGGTGTCCTTCAAGGAGCAGATGCTCCAGGCTCGCGAGGACGCCATCGTGCGGACCGTGAACCGGCTGCTGGCAGAGAAGGGCTTTGACGCCATGACGGTGGACGAGGTCGCTGCGGCGGTGGGTATCGCGAAAGCGAGCCTTTACAAACACTTTCCCAGCAAGGAAGACCTGGCGGCTGCTGCCATGGTGCGCGTGATGCGCCGTGCCCAGGAATTCCTGCGCACGGTGGCGGCCGAGCTGTCGCCGCTGGACAAGCTGCGCTGCGTGGCACGCTGGACCATGGAAGTCCAGCTGGCCGGGGAAATGCCGTCGCTGCCCAGCCAGAATTCATCGCTGCGGGCGGCGCTCATGGGCAACCGGGAATACATCGACGGCCTGATGGAAATCAGTGACCAGCTCGGTGCATGGATTGAAGCCGCCCAGAAAGAGGGCACGCTCAATCCGGCGCTGCCTCCCATTGCCGTGCTCTACACGCTCTATGCGCGCGCCTGCGACCCGGTGCTGGAGTTCCTCAAGACGGGTGGCCAGCACACCGACGCGCAAATCGTCGAGCTGGTCATGAGCACCTGCTTCGACGGGCTCAACGCCCGCGCCTAAACCGCCACGCAGAAGCGCTCGCGAAAGCCCTGCTGCTCGCCTTTGCCGGCGTAGCCCAGCGGATTGGCCACGACCCGGCAGCCGCGGTGCACGTAGTTGCTGGGGCAATGCAGGTGCCCGTGCAGCCACAGGCTGGCCAGTGGCAGCAGTTCATCCAGCGCATTGCAGAAGCCGGCCGTGCCCGGCACGTTGCCGTAGCGCGGGTCGGCGCTGTGCAGGCTGGGCGCGAAATGGGTCACCACCACGGTGGTGCCATCAAACGGCACCGCCAGCGCTTCGCGCAGCCATTGCTGGCACACCAGGGCCTGTTCGCGCACGGCCTCCGCCAGCCAGGGCTCGCCGTGGCGCGTGGTGCCGGTGGTGCGCAGGTACCAGTTGGCCGCGCGGAAGGCCTTCTCGCGCGCCTTGAGCTGCTGCGCCGGGCGGGCCTGCAGCGCCAGCGCGTCAAAGTCGCTCCACAGCGTGGTGCCGACAAAGCGCACCTTGTCCATGACCACGGTTTCGCGCTCCAGCCAGGTGATGCCCAGCCGTTCGCAGGTGTCGCGCAGCCGGGCGTGGGTGGCGTCAAACTCCACGGCGTCGTACTCGTGGTTGCCCGGCACGTAGAGCACCGGCACCGGCCAGCCGCGCAAGGGCGAGAAGCGCTCCAGCCCGAAGTCGGCCCCCGGCAGGCGTGAGCCGTACTGGTAGGAGCCAATGTCACCGGCCAGCACCAGCAGGTCGGCGTCGGGGGCAGGAGGCAGAAGGAAGTCGGGCTGGACTTCCAGGTGCAGGTCGGACAGCAGCTGGATTTTCACCCGGCCATTGTTGCAGGCATGGGCGCAGGCTCAGGCGGCCACCACCGCTTCTTCCAGTGCGCCCAGCTGCATCACGTCCGACAGCAGCGTGTAGGCCGCGGTCCAGGCGTCGCGCACGTCAGGGGTGAATTTCGGGCCCAGGCCCTGTTCCAGCGTCCACAGCAGCGCGCTGCCCACGGTGGCGTAGTGCTCGGTGCGCACACCATAGCGGACATGGCGAGCGCCCAATTGACGCACCACCGGTGCCAGCTTTTCGAGGTTGCGCAGGCCGCCCACGGCACTGCCGATCATGCTCATCAGCATCTGGCCCTGCTGGCCCATCTCGCCCTTGAACAGCGGGCGCAAGGCCGGGTCCAGCGTGAACAGGCGGTTGTAGAACAGCTCGGCGGCCGTGGCGGCGATGGGTTTGACATCGGCAAAGGTCTCCTGCACGAGGTTGATTTGTTGCGGGGTCATGGAAGGCTCCTTGGTTGGATTGCGGGTTGAAAAAGGGTCAGTTGCCAAAAATGGCGCTCAGGCGGTCCATCACCGAGGCGTCGGCCGCGATCTGCGCGTCCTTGTCGGCTTGGGTGTAGGGCGAGGCGATGGCCTTGCCGATGTCGATCTGGTCAAAGCTGTGGCGCGCGCCGCTGTACACCGTCATGGCCACGGCGTTGCCCGTGCCCACGCTGGCGCCCAGCGTCTGGGCCACCGCGATGCGGTGGTCGCACCGGCCCACGGTGTACAGCGGGTCGGTGGCCGCGTGGTGGAGGGTGACGGGCGCATACGGCAACCAGGTCGTCTTGGCTGGCGTGCTGGCATCGCCACCAAACTCATTGATCAGCCCACACCCCGGGTAAAACGAAAAAGCCTCGCGGAATGGCTTGCTGCCGCCGCTGCCTTCGTTGGTGGTGTCCATCGTGGCCATCACGGCGCTGCCGCCATTGCTCCAGCCCATCAGGGCGATTCGGTCGGCCGTCACATGGCCATTGGCGACCAGCCAGGCCCGGCCCGCCAGGGCGTCCTTGGGGCGCACGGTGGCTTCATTGAGGCCGGCGCTGCCGTTGTTGCACTCATTGAAGAGGCGCCGCGACGTGAAGCTGTCCACCAGCAGGCCGGTGAAGCCCGCCCTGGCCAGGTTTTGCCCCAGCGCTTGTGGATATGCGACAGTGCCTTGATGGAGGGCTGCGCTTCGGTGGACTCGACGCCGTTGGACCACACGCCCGCGCAGCCGTGCATCATCACCACGGCGGCGTTGCGCTGCGGGGCGGTCGGGTCACTGAACAGGAAGCCGGTGAGTGCCTGACCATCGGCGTTGGTGAAGTGGACCTTGGTCATGGTCACGGTGCTGGCGGCAGTGGCCCCGGCGCGCAGGGGCTGGCCCGCAGCAGATGCCGGCGAGGTCAGGGCCTCGTCGTCCATGCCGCCGCCACCGCAGGCGGCCAGGGCCATGGCCGCCTGGGTGGTCAGTACCGCGCGGTGCAGGCGCTTGAAGCGGCGCAGGCGGGGGTTGAAAGCAGTGGGGGTGTTCATCGGGAGGCTCCGGGCTGGTTTGAAGATGTCTTTACATCTCAACTCCCGTGCCAACCAAAAAAACCAATGAAATCAACCACTTGCACGTTGCCAGCGGTATCAGGCTGTCGGTGTTTGCCGACACCGCTGCGCCGGCTGGCGCCAGATTCCCTTTGAAATCAGGCACTTGCGGTGTCGGCGTTCACCGACACCCGCGCCCGTGAATACCGCACGTTTTCAGGCCTTGAAGGTCGCTGGCTCGATCTGATGGCGCCCGAGCAGGGCATAGAAGTCAGTGCGGTTGCGCTGCGCCAGCTTGGCCGCCTGCGTTACGTTGCCACCCGTCAGCTTGAGCAGCTGCGTGAGGTAGTCGCGCTCGAACTGCCGGCGTGCCTCGTCGAACGGCAGCATCTCGCCGCCCTGGTTGGACAACGCGCGTTGCACCAGCGTCAGCGGGATGATCGGCGCGGTCGACAGCACCACGCATTTTTCCACCACGTTCTGCAGCTGCCGCACATTGCCTGGCCAGGGCGCCGCCGCCAGCAGCTCAATGGCGCCGGGCGCGAAGCCCGCCACCGTCTTGCCGTAACGTTGCGCCAGCGTGGTCATGAAGTGCTGGGCCAGCAGCGGGATGTCTTCGCGCCGCTCCACCAGTGCCGGCAGGTGCAGGCCCACCACGTTGAGGCGGTAGAACAGGTCTTCCCGGAAGCGGCCGGCAGCCACCTCATCCTCCAGCCGGCGGTGCGAGGCCGACAGCACCCGCACGTCAACGCGCTGCGCTTTGGCCGCGCCCACGGCGCGCACCTCGCGCTCCTGCAAGACACGCAGCAGCTTGACCTGCATGGCCAGCGGCAGGTCGGCAATTTCGTCAAGAAAGATCGTGCCGCGCTGTGCGCTCACAAACAGGCCGGGGTTGTCACGCACCGCGCCGGTGAAGGCGCCCTTGACGTGGCCGAACAGCTCCGACTCGATCAGGTTCTCCGGAATCGCACCGCAGTTCACCGCCACCAGCGGCTCGCGCCCGCGCGGGCTGGCGGCGTGGATGGCGCGCGCCAGCAGCTCCTTGCCAGTGCCGCTGTCGCCGTGGATCAGCACTGACGCATCGCTTTGCGCCAGCAGCCGCGCCTCGGCCAGTACCTGCTCCATGCGCGGGCTGCGCGTGAGGATGGCCTCGCGCCAGGCTTCGCCAGGTTCGTCACCCGGCATGTCGGCGCCCAGCGCCTGCGAGGCCGCCAGCGCACGCTCCACCTCGGCCATCAGGTCACGCGCCTCAAATGGCTTGGTGATGTAGCCGAACACACCGCGCTGCAGCGCCTTGACCGCGTCCGGGATGGTGCCGTGCGCGGTGAGCATCAGCACCGGCAGCAGCGGGTGGCGCCGGTGCACGGCCGCAAACAGCTGCAGGCCATCCATGCCGCCCATGCGCAGGTCGGTGATCAGCAGCGCCGGCAGTTCATGGTCCAGCCGGGCCAGCGCGGCTTCGCCGCTGTCGGCCTCGATCACCTCGTGCCCTTCGTGGCGCAGTCGCAGCGACAGCAACCGCAGCAGCGCAGGGTCGTCGTCCACGATTAGGATGCGGGCCATCGGCGGGCTCAGGCAATTGGTGCGTGCAGATGCACATGGAAGCTGGTGCCCTGGCCCGGCTCGCTTTGCACGTCGATGGTGCCGCAGTGCAGGCCCACGCACTCCTTGACGATGTGCAGGCCGATGCCGGTGCCCTGGATGTTGCCGACGTTGGTGCCGCGGTGAAAGCTCTCGAACAGCCGCGGCAGGTCGGCCGCGGGAATGCCGATGCCGCGGTCGGTCACGCGCAGGTGCAGCCTGTCCCCGTCGGCGCTGACGGCGCAGGTCACGGCAGACTCGGGCGGCGAATACTTGAGCGCATTCGACAGCAGGTTCACCAGCACATGACGCACCAGCTGCGGGTCAATCTGGCGGGCCTCGTCCACGCCGTCGCATTCCATGGCAATGCGGGCGGCCTGCGGGTTGGCGCGGTCCATCTCGGCGGCAATCTGTACCAGCAGCTCGGGCATGCGCTGCGGCCGCGGGTTGAAGCTGAACTTGCCCGACTCCAGCCGGCTGGTCAGCAACACCTGGTCGACCATGTCGTTCATGCGCGCCACGGCCGTCTTGATGAGGGTGAGCATTTCCTTGCGCTCGTCGGGCGGCAGCCGCTCACCATAGTCGTCCAGCAGCTCCACGGAAGACAGGATCGCCGCCAGCGGTGTGCGGAACTCGTGCGACGCCACCGCCACGAAGCGCGACTTGAGCTCCGAGAGCTCGCGCTCGCGCGCCAGGGCGGTGCGCATGTCCTGCTCCACCTGGCGGCGCATCGTCACGTCGGTCAGGAAGTTCAACGTGGCCGGCGCGCCCTGCCACTCGAACACCACGGCGCTGATCTCCAGCCACACGATGTTGCCGTCGCGGTGCACCACGCGGAACTGGTAGTGGTTCTCCACCTGCTCGCCACGCAGGCGGCGCAGGTGGTTGTTGAGCACCAGGTCGCGGTCGTCCGGATGGATGAATTCAATGAAGGGCCGCGACTTGGCCGTTTCCTCGTCCAGCCCCGTCAGCGCCAGTGCGCGCGGGTTGGCGTACAGGATGCGCCCGGCCGCCGTGACCAGGATGCCCTCGTTGACGTTTTCCACCACGGTGCGGTACTTGGCTTCGGAATCGGCCAGCGCGCGCTCGGCCGCCTTGCGGCGTGAAATGTCGCGAATGAAAGAGCTGAAGGTGTAGTGGTCGCCGCTGCGCACCGGCCAGACCGACAGCTCGGCGTCGAATTCCTCGCCGCTGCGGCGCAGCGCCGTGGTTTCCACGCGCCGGTTGAACATCACGGCCGTGCCGTCCTTCAGGTAGCGCGCGATGCCGGCGCTGTGGTGCCGCCGGTGCGCGTGCGGGATGATCAACTCCGTCAGCGTCTTGCCCATCGCCTCCAGCCTGCTCCAGCCAAACATGCGCTCGGCGGCGTTGTTCCAGTCAACGATCAGGCTCTGCTCGTCGATCGTCACCACCGCGTCGTTGGCGGTGGCAATCAGCGCCTGCAGCCGGGTGTTGGCTTCGCTCAGGTTGCGCTCGGCGTCGGTGCGACGGCTGATCTCGGCGCGCAGGCGGGCCGTGGTGTCGAGCTGCCAGGTCACGTCGCGTGCGATGTGCGTCACCCGCAGCAACTCGCCCGCCGGGCCCCGCACGGGAAAGGCGCTTTCCCGCAGCCAGGCGGTGCGGCTTTGCAGCACCAGGTCGGCCGGCCGGGGTGGCTGGGTGACGCGGTACTCCTCGGTGTAGCCCCGCGTGCCGCCGTGGGCAAGCTGCTCGCGGGCCCGTGCCAGCCGCGCGCGGTCGTCGGCGTGGACATGGGCCATCAGGGCCTGCGGCCCGGTCGCTGGGGGCTCGGTCGCCGGAAAGCCCCAGAAGCGCTCAAACGCGGCGTTGGAGTAGGTGATGCGCCCGGTTTTCGGGTCCCAGACCCAGAGCATTTCGTCAATGCTCTCGGCCACCTGGGCCAGCCATTCCTCGCCCAACCGGGGTGGGGCGGCAGGAGGGGGCGACGGCGGCGCGTTCATAAGTAACAAGCATACCGTCTCATGCTGCGGCACAAACTATGCCGAAACCGCATGGAAACGACGCTCCGCTAGGGTTGAAACCCTAGGGAAAACCCTTATTCTTGACTCATTGCAAC
>ERZ724521.362-NODE-362-length-20497-cov-5.081841_pt1 | contig 20497 bp, 15 predicted proteins | sample MGYA00376054_ERZ724521 | MGnify/ENA primary metagenome ERZ724521 (study PRJEB28724, sample SAMN07190883) | activated sludge metagenome | isolation source: activated sludge of sewage treatment plant in Hong Hong | place: Hong Kong | collected 2016-03-17 ... | reverse complement strand
TCCGGTTTCACGCCCGATGCAGACACCTATGTCAACCTGCTGGACGGTACGGAAGACGAAAAACTTGCCGCCATCTGGGTGCTGTCCTTTTTCGGGGGCATCTATATCTTTTTGTGCAACCGGAATTTTTCGCCGCTGGTACTGCCCCAAAAATCGAAGGACATCCTCGTCGGACTGAGTCAGACTTCGATGGACTACAAAGACAAGTGGCGCCTGTGTTGTGCTGCTGCAAGTATTCACCTGCTCGAACTGATTCCCTGGCTTAAAATTCAGACCCAGGCACAGGATATGCGCAACAACAAGGTCAGCATCAATCACCCTACATACGACCTGATCGAAGAGCCCGAGGCCGCTATGGCCATCCGGGCCTGCGGCTATTTTGCACTGCTGGCCAGGGAAAACGGGGATACTGCCCAATACGAAGACCTGAAAACATTCCTGGATGACCTCAATGCCAACCGGCGGCTGGATGAAGACCCATACATAGTGGTCGCCATTGCCACCGCGCTCGGATACCTGGGAAATCCGTCACTACTCTTGCGCCTGATCCAAAAGCACCGGGAACCCTGGGTACTCGAAGCGGCGATCAACGCTACATTTAACCTGACCGACAGAAAAGGCAAGGAGGATTGCCGCACCTGGATAAGAAACAATGTCGGGGAAAACAGGAGAGCCATTGAGAACAACACCTCCATGACGCCTTTGGCACGAAAAACATATATCCATATCCTGGAGGAACTGGATTCACGTCTTGGATTCATCTGATAAACCACACCATGAAAAAACTATTGACCTCTTGTCTGTTCATGGCGGCACTCACGCAGGCAGCCCTGACACAAACCCCGGAACCGGAAAAAAAATCCGCGCCGATACCGGAACCACAGATCGCCACCACCCGTCAAAGCGTGAAAATCAACGGCGCAGTTATCGAACTGACTGCCGTTGCAGGCACCCGGATGTTGAAAGATGAAAACAACAAACCCATCGCTCTTTTCGGATTTACCAGTTATACCAAAGAAAAAGGCGAGGCCAACAGGCCCATTGTATTTGCGTTCAACGGCGGACCGGGTTCCTCGTCTTTTTGGCTGCACATGGGCGTTCTGGGACCTAAACGGATCGTTGTGAACGACCCGGGGTTCACGCCCGGTGCGCCTTACGAATTAGTCAACAACGAATTTTCCATTCTCGACGTAGCCGATCTGGTCATGATCGACCCGGTAGGCACCGGCCTGAGCGTTCCGGTGGGAGAAGCGAAATTCGACGATTTCTGGGGGGTAGATCAGGATATACGAAGTATTGCCCTGTTTATCACCCAGTACCTGATCGATAACCACCGGATGAACGCGCCCAAATACCTGCTCGGCGAAAGCTACGGAACGTTCCGGAACGCAGGCCTGATGAATACCTTGCTCGGGCAGGGTATCGCCATGAACGGCGTCATCATGGTATCGGCCGTGTTCGACCTGCGGACGCTGTTGTTCCCGCCTAACGACGACCTTCCCTATGTCGTTCACTTCCCTACCTATGCGGCCACGGCGTGGTACCACAAAAAAATAACCACCCGGGCAGCTACGCTGGAGGCTTTTCTCGACGAGGTTCGGAACTTTACACAAAATGAATACGCCCCGGCCCTGTTCAGGGGCGACAAACTGACAGCAGAGGAGAAAAAGGCCCTGGCCGGAAAACTGTCCGCCTACACGGGTCTCGAAGCGGATTACTGGTTGAAGGCCGACCTCCGGGTAACCAACGGCGAGTTCTTTCAGGAATTGCTGCGCGACGAAGGCAAAACGGTGGGCCGGCTCGACACGAGGTTCACCGGTGTGAATCAGGATCTGCTGAGCCAGTTTGCCGATTACGACCCCCAAAGCGCTGCCATCTCGCCGGCTTATGTTACCGGGTTTCTGCACTATTTTTACAACGACCTGCAAGTGAAAACCGATCAGCAGTACGCTATTACGGCAAGCCGGCGGCAAGGTTTTAAATGGGACTGGAAGCATGCCGGCAACAGCCGCTGGGATGCCCCCGCAGCGATCAATACCGGTATCGATATGGCAGAGGCCATGACGCACGATCCCAACGTCAAGGTGCTGATCCTGAATGGCTACTTCGATCTGGCAACCGTTTTCTATGGCGTGGAACACTCCATCGACCACCTGGGCCTGCCGAAAGCGTTAAAGGATAACATCATCATGAAGTACTACGAGGCAGGCCATATGATGTACACCCACCGGCCTTCCATGGAAAAATTCAAACAGGACGTTGCGGCATTTATCCAGTCGACCTCGAAATGACGGTTTATCAGGGATAAATTTCCTTCTTGCAGGCCTTCAGCGTGTTCAGCAGCAGTGCGGTCACGGTCATCAACCCTACCCCGCCCGGGACGGGGGTGATGTGGCTGCATTTTGGCGCAACTTCATCAAAATCAACATCTCCAACGAGACGGAAACCCGATTTTTTGGTGGCGTCGGGTATGCGGTTAATGCCAACGTCGATGACCACGGCGCCGGGTTTCACCCAGTCGCCCTTGATAAACTGCGGAATACCGATGGCCGCCACGACAATATCGGCCCGTCGAACCTCGGCGGCGAGGTCCTGCGTCCGCGAATGGGTAAGCGTGACCGTGCAGTCGCCCGGGTATCCTTTTCGAGACAACAGAATACTGATAGGTGTGCCGACGATGTTGCTGCGCCCTACGACGACGCAGTGTTTGCCGGAGGTTTCGATATTATACCGGCGCAGTATCTCGACGATACCATACGGCGTAGCGGGCAGAAAGGCGGGCATGCCCTGGGCCATGCGGCCGAAATTGATGGGGTGAAAACCGTCGACATCCTTGCGATGGTCGATAGCCAGGGTGATCTTTTCCTCGTTCATGTGCTTGGGCAGCGGCAACTGAACGATAAAACCGTCGACATCGGGGTCGTCGTTCAGGCGTTGCACGATATCAAGCAGTTCTCCCTCCGGAATATCGGCCGGGCGGCGCACCAGGGTGCTTTTAAAGCCGACCTGCTCGCAGGATTTGATCTTGGATTTGACGTACACCTCGCTGGCGGGGTTTTCGCCGACCAGCACAGCCGCCAAGTGGGGCATTTTGCCGCCGCGTTCGCGGATCAGGTCCACTTCGGCGGCGATTTCGGCTTTGATATTTTCTGAAAGGAGTTTTCCGTCGAGCAGTTGCATGGAGATATGGACAGGTTGGTTAAATCGGAAAATTTGCCGGGCAAAGGTAGCAATCTATGCCACTTCCTGTCGGGCCAGCCTTTTGAAAAGGTCGTAAATATCCCGGTAAATCCCCTCGCCGGCCGTTCCGGGCGCCACCAGTCTTTCCACCTTTCGGGCGGCAAGCGGCGGCAGGCCGAATACTTCCCGCCCCAAGCGGACGGCGCCTTGCACCGAAGCATCAGCCCCGTCGCCGGACAGTGCTACCGGTTTTTGGAAAATATCTGCCAGCATCCGGACCCACAAGTCGCTGTGGGAAAAGCCGCCGGAGGCATGGAGCGTTTCTATCGGCGCATGGGCTTCAAGCGCCTCGGCAATCAGTCTGAGGTTGAAGATCACCCCTTCCATGGCCGCCCGAACGGCGTGTGCCTGGGTGTGCGACGCCCGTAGACCGTGCAATGCGCCTTGCGCCTGCGCGTCGTAAAGCGGCGCGCGTTCGCCAAAGAGCCAGGGCAGAAAAAGCAGGCCTTCCGCCCCCGGCGGCACATCGAGCGCCTGGTTGGCGAATGCCTCGGCAGTCAGCGGCGACCGGAACAGCGCGCTGCGGAGCCATTCCAGCACATTGGCGCCGTTGTTGCTGGCTCCGCCGACAATATACCGCTGTGCATCAAGGCAATAGCAAAAACTGCGCTGTTGCGCGTCGAGTACCGGCTGCTGTACCACGGTGCGTATGGCTGCGCTCGTACCGACGGTAACGGCCACCTGACCCGGGGCTGTAGCACCGGACCCGAGGTTGGCGAGCGCGCCGTCGCTGGCGCCAATGCAAATTGGCACGCCAGAAGCAAGGGTCGCCCGGTGTGTTGTTGAAACAATTTCGGGTAATCTTGTTAAGGAAATTCCGGCTGAGGAAAGAATATTGTCATCCCATTGCTTGTCACGGATGTTCATCAGGCCGGTGGCAGAAGCGACGGACAAGTCGACTTCATATTTCCCGGTCAGCCGGTACCAGACATAGTCCTTGATACCCAGAAACTTGTGCGCTTTATGAAAAATATCCGGCCGGCGCCGGCGCATCCAGATCAACTTGACCAGCGGCGACATGGCGTGCACCGGGACGCCCGTGCGTTGGTACAGTGCAGCCCCTTCCCCACCCTGCCGCAACGCGCGGGCGACCTCATCGGCCCGCAAATCGGACCATAGCAGTATATTGGTAAGCGGATTTCCGGAGGCATCAACGGCCATCAGGCCGTGCATGGCGGAAGAGAGTACGACTCCATGCAAGGTTTCCGAAGATCCGATATGGGACAAAACATCGTCCAGAACCGCAGTGACGTTTTGGAAAACGGCTTCCGGCTCCTGTTCGCTAAAGCCGGGCGCCGGGCAAAGGGTCGTATTATGGCGCTCGGAGGCACGTACAATACGCCCGTCATCGTCGAACGCTACCGCTTTTACGTTGGTGGTGCCGATGTCGAGCCCGATCACCATATCAGGACATGAACAGGTCGAGCAACATAACCCCTGCCAGGCCGGTAATCCCGACGATGGTTTCCATGGCTGTCCATGACCGGAAGGTATCGCGCAGACTTAGCCCGAACCACTCCTTGAACATCCAGAACCCCGTGTCGTTGACATGGGAGCACATGAGGCTGCCGGCGCCGATAGCCAGGGTCATCAGTTCGGGCGATGCCTGTCCGCCGGCTACCAGCGGCTGCGCAATGCCGGCGGCGGTCATGCCGGCCACCGTTGCCGAGCCAACGGATATGCGCAACATGGTCGCAACACCCCAGCCCAGCAGCAAAGGCGACACAGAAACGTCTTTCAGGAGCACCACCAGTTCGTCGCCGATCCCGCTATCGATCAGCACCTGCTTGAAAGCGCCGCCGGCAGCGATGATCAGCAGCAGCGAAGATGCGGCCCCAAGGGCGGTGCCCGATTTGTCGAGCAATTCGGATACAGGCGCTCTTCCGCTCTTGCCGGCCAGCGGATTCCTGCCCAGAAAAAACAGTGCCAGCAGAACGGCGACCAACATCGCCAGGCCGGGATCGCCCACAAAACGCAGCCGGGACAGCAGCGGATCGTCTGCTGGCATATACCAGGCGGCCAGCGTAGCCATTGCCATCAGCAATACGGGCACCAAAGCGATCAGCATGCTTTTCCAAAACCCGGGCAGCATTTCCTTTTCCATAACCTTTACCTGAAACAGGCCTTCCGGCGGTTTGGCAGGGATGTTTTTTAAAAAAAGAGGAAAGTACACCCCCGCAACTGCAACCGCGGGAATAGCTACAATCAGGCCCAGCAACAGGGTTTTACCCGGGTCGGCGCCGAAAATGTTGGCTATGGCCAGAGCGCCCGGATGCGGGGGCAGAAATCCGTGCGTCACGGAAAGCGGCGCCGCCATGGCAATAGCCAGGGGAACAAGCGATTGGCCCGAAACGGCCGCAACAGAAAACACCAGCGGGGCCAATACCACAAAACCGGCGTTGTAAAACATGGCCAGGCCTACGGTGAATCCCGTAATCGTCAGGGCCAGGCCGGCGCGGTTTTTTCCGAACAGTCGCAGCAAACGCGATGATATGACCTGGGCGGCGCCCGTCTCTGCCAGCACGCTGCCCAAAATGATACCGAATGCCAGCACAAGCACCAGTCCGCCCAGGGTGTTGCCCAGCCCGTCCTGTACCGATTTCAGCAACGCATCCGGGCGCATGCCCTGCACAAGTCCGGCGAACAAGGCAGTCATGATCAGGGCAATAAACGCGCTGATTCGGGCGACAACGATCAGGATGATCAACAGGGCAACGCTCAGCAGCAGTGTCAGCATGGCAAGGGTATTAATGAACGTTCATTTTTTTTCGACGGCGTGTCCGCCAAACTCGTTGCGCAGTGCCGCCACCACCTTGCCGGAAAATGTATCCTCCTCCTGCGAGCGATAGCGCATGAGCAACGACAGGGCAATGACAGGTGTGGGCACGCCGAGGTCCAGCGCCGTTTCAAGCGTCCATTTTCCTTCACCGGAAGAATGCATCACCCCGCGAATGGCGTCGAGGTGCGGGTCTTTTCCAAAGGCATTCGCCGTGAGTTCCATCAACCATCCGCGGATAACGGAGCCGTGATTCCAGAGTTCGGCAACTTTTTGAAAATCAAGGTCGTATCCGGATTTGTGCAGCACTTCGAAACCTTCTGCAATGGACTGCATCATGCCGTACTCGATGCCATTGTGCACCATTTTTACAAAATGGCCCGAACCCGGAGCGCCGGCATAGAGGGTGCCGCCGGGAAGGGAGAGGTCGTCGAACACCGCTTTGCAGTATTCATACACTGCCGGTTCTCCTCCGATCATGGTACAGGCGCCGTTCAGCGCACCGGAGGTGCCACCCGAGGTGCCGCAATCGAGAAAGTCGATGCCGTTCTCTTTCAGCATTTTATAGCGCCGGACCGAGTCGTTGAAATTGGAGTTGCCACCGTCGATCAGAATGTCGCCGGGAACAAGGTATTCGAGCAGTTGTGCAATAACCTCGTCGACGATATGCCCGGAGGGCACCATGAGCCAAATGACGCGACGTGGGTTGAGTTGCTCGCACAGCTGCTCCGGCGAATGCGCCGTAGCGATGCCCTGCTCAGCGCCGATGCTGTGCACCAGTTCGACGGAGCGATCATATGCCACTACCCGGTGGCTGTGGTTACGAAGGTTCAGGGCCAGGTTGTAGCCCATTTTACCGAGGCCGATCAAGCCGATTTCCATGTTTGTGTGTTGTTTTATGGGTGAGAGGTCTCACCTGAGTTCGAGTTTGCCGAATATTCCGGCGTCAATCCACCCCCTGTTTTTATCCTCGCCTTCCACAGCGATGCTGCCGATGAAGTTTTCCCGTTCGGCGGAGTGGTCGTTGTCGCAATAGGCCAGCGCAAAACCCATTATTTTGCCTGCCCGCAGCGATTTTGGAATGTTATCGCCGCCGGTGACGAAGCGGTTGCCGTCGAATACCTTAACGGCCACTTCCCAGGTGGAGTTCGTACCGTTGGTGACGCGCCGGGTGGTGCAGTGGTCATTGAAATAGGTAAATGCGCTGTCGGGAGCGATATCCACGACCTTCCCGTCGAGGGCAATATGGTAGGCAAATGCGTTGTAGCTGTACTGATGGTTGCCGCCCGAGGCATCTTCATCGATAAAAATTTCGAGGCAGTCGTCGTCCCAGTAGTGATCCAGTCCGTCGGTATGCGTGTCGATGAGCACGTCGTCGGTGATTTCCGCCAATATGTAGAGGTTATTCTCGTCCCAGGCAATTTTGTAGCGTCCGGAGAAATCGAGAGCGTCCGGTTTTTGTCCGATCCAGTCTTGATCGAGGGGCAGCCATGCAGCGTTCTGCCAAACCGGGTCATCGCCCGAGCCATCGATCCGGGGCGTTCCGTATACGGCGGAAAACTGCGCATCGGAGGCAGGCATATCGTCGTCGATAGCAGTGTGGTTGTCCGTGCTGTTTTGAAAAAAAACAAAGAGGAGCGTGGCAAAAGCGGCAGCCAGGCCGATATAAGTGTCGCGATTCATATAAAAGCAGTTTGGGCAAAGGTTTCACTTTTTATTGTCCGGCCCAAGCTTCGATGCCGCAACCTTTTTTTTCAGACTGTTCGCCCGGTTGTTTGTGCAACAGATTTTTTACGCCAACTGATTTTTGGAACGGAATTTGCAAAATCCCTAACCAGCCAACCGGGCTTGTCCGATATGAAAACTTGAAGTTAAATTATTATGGAAATGCTTGGCCTGGCCGCCCAATTGACGTAATTTGTGTTCCTTTTTCTGGCAACCCGATTTGTCCGCCAATTCTAACCCCTGGTGCTTGCGATATCAACGTCTCATCCACCCTCGAAACATAATCCGAAACAGGTCTTTGGTTTTTGCGACTGGTTACACGGCAGCGTGTGTCGTGTAGACGCTTGGTTTTCAATTAATTGCAAATCCGGGCAAGCAAATGAACATATAACAAACACAAAATAACAGCACCTGGTCATGAATGCCGTGGACTTCAAAGAAAATCATCTGGATGAAATTGTGCCGCGTTGGTTTGCGGTATATACCAGGTACAAGCGGGAGAAAGTGGTGTTGAAACGGCTACAGGAAAAAGGCATACAGGCGTACTTGCCTGTTCAACGGCTCACGAGGCGATATGATCGAAAAGTACGAGATGTTGAACTCCCCCTGATCAGTTGCTATATTTTCACCCGGATCACCAGAAAAAACTACGTGCCCGTCCTCGATACCCCCGATGTCCTGCATTTTGTCCAGTTTTCGAACAACCTGATCGCTATTCCCGAAAGGGAGATACTGTTGTTGCAGCGGGTCACCGGAGGACAGGCGGAACTTGAAATAGAACAACACGATGGCTGCCGGGTCGGCGACGAGGTGGAGATTGTCGGGGGAAGGCTGACCGGGGTAAGAGGTATCCTGCTGGAGAAGAACGGAAAGGCCAACTTTCTGATCGAACTCCGGAATATCGGTTTCTCGCTCCACCTGCAGGTTGAACCGTCATTGTTGAGGCGTGTGGGCGTGCGGAACAGGTAGACGGTGGACGGTGGATGATGGCCGGATACGCCGGCAACTTGAAAGCAATTTATACGCCCGGCCGGAGGCTTCCGGCAATATTTTGATGCATAACGGTTTGAACGATAACATTTTAAACAATCCGGGATCAAGTCTTTTGCGACTTATCATCGGCGAAGCCATACCTTTGCATGGGTAACATTGAAGCAACCAGTACTTTAACACTTAATTATCGAATGAAAAATTTCGCTCTCCTCGGTGCGGCTGGCTATGTGGCGCCCCGCCATATGCAAGCTATTCAGGAAACCAGCAATTGTCTCATGGCTGCGGTTGACAAAACCGACAACGTTGGCGTCATCGACCGTTATTTTCCCGAAGCGGCCTTCTTTACTGAATTTGAACGTTTTGACCGCCATATTCATAAATTGAACAGGGAAGGTGTGGACATCCATTACATATCCGTGTGTTCACCGAATTACCTGCACGACGCCCATATCCGTTTCGGCCTGCGTATCGGCGCCAATGTGATCTGTGAAAAGCCCCTTGTATTGAATCCCTGGAATATCGATGCCCTTATGGACATGGAACAGGAAAGCGGGCGGAAAGTAAATACCATCCTGCAACTCCGGCTTCACCCGGCGCTGCTGGCCTTAAAGGAAAAGGTGGAGCAGTCGCCGGCCGACCAGGTATTCGACGTGGATGTCACCTATATTACGGCACGGGGCAACTGGTACTACACGAGCTGGAAAGGCAGCATGGAAAAGTCGGGCGGCATTGCCACCAATATCGGCATCCACTTTTTCGATGTGCTGACCTGGATATTCGGCGATGTAAAAGAAAACATTGTGCACCTGCACACCCACGACCGGGCCGCCGGCTACCTCGAGCTGCAAAAAGCCCGGGTAAAATGGTTTTTGAGCATCAACTACGATACGATTCCCCATGAGGCCAAACTCAAGGGCAGCCGTACCTTCCGCTCTTTTACCGTCGACGGCGAACAGATCGAATTCAGCGAGGGCTTCACCAACCTGCACACAGAAAGTTATCGCAACATACTCAACGGCTACGGTTTTGGTCTCGAGGATGCTGCCACTGCCGTAGAGATCACCTACAATATCCGGAATACGAAGCCTATCGGTATAGCCGATAACAGCCATCCGCTGGTATCGCTGCCCCAAAGCCCGCACCCTTTCGAGCGGGAAGAAATGGTTGAATTTTTCTGACCACGATATTTTTTTGTTTTACTCCCCCCTTCCAAAACATCCCAAATATGAAAAACTCGATTTATGCACATCAGTATCCTACACAAACTGCTTCAGGGCCGTCACAATTACTGAAAAACTTGTTACTGCCCTTCTTCTCATCGAATAGCCCGCAAATCGGGCAACAACTCCAGGTAGACATGCATGCGCACTGGCTACCGGGAGTTGACGATGGCGCACAATCTGACCGTGAAGGACTTGAAATGATCCGGGGCCTTGCCGCGCTCGGTTACCGGAAACTTATTGCCACGCCGCACATCAAAACCCAGTACGAGAATACCCCTGCAATGCTGAAGGAGTTCTACGACCGCTTCATGAAAGTGGTGCGGAAGGCCGGCATCGACATGGAGTTCGGCCTCGCTGCGGAATACATGCTCGACGAGGGTTTTGAGGCGCATCTGAAATCCGGCCCCCTGCTTACCCTGAAAGAAAATTACGTCCTGGTCGAACTGTCGCACCACAACATTCAGATACTCCCTGCCCTGCAAAAAACCTTATTCCAGATCCAGTTGGCGGGCTACAAACCCGTCATGGCTCATCCCGAACGCTACGGTTATTATTTTGAAAATTTCAAAACGATTGAAGGCCTGAAAGATGCAGGATGCCTTTTTCAACTCAACGCCATGTCGCTGGCAGGGTACGAGGGAAAAGAGGTAACAAAACGGGCACGCAAATTGCTAGACCAGGAATGGTATGAATTTGTGGGCACCGATTTGCACACCCCCCGGCAACTCAACTACTTCAACAAGTTGGCGCTGTCCCAGCAATTTCAGAACCGCGATCTCTAACTTTAACCGTAACTCTCCCAGTTCCGAAAAAAATTGTAATCATGAATCAGAAATACCTTTTGCAGGTAATTCTCAGCTTTTGCTGTTTTGCCGCACTACAAAGTTGCGGAAGTGTCAAGCATGAAGAAATGATCATGCTGAAAGATGTTCAAAACCAGGTGGCCGCGATCAACAACCAGCCGGCCCTGAGAATCCAGCCCGATGATATCCTGAGCATTCAGGTATCGAGCCGCAATCCGGAGACCGTGACGGCCTTCCAGTTAAAAAAAGAAGAAACAACGGCTTCTTCCGGCGAACGGGCACTCGGCATCCAGGAAGGCTACCGGGTCGACGAACTCGGCGATATCTACCTGCCTTTTGTGGGCAAGGTACACGCAGCCGGAAAAACCGTGCTCGACCTGCGACAGGAGATCAATACCAAACTGGCCGCCTTTTTTCAGGATGCGCTGGTGCAGGTGCGGTTTTTGAACTTCCGGGTGACACTGATCGGCGAGGTCACACGACCCAATGCTTATATCATCCCGAACGAACGCCTCAATATTCTCGAAGCCCTCGGCATGGCGGGTGATTTCACCCCTTATGCGCGTCGTAATTCCGTGATGATCATGCGCGAACGCAACCAGAAACGGGAGTTCGTCCGGCTCAACACGCAGGATACCTCCCTGTTCCATTCGCCTTATTTTTACCTGAGCCCTAACGATATCGTGTACGTCGAACCGCTCAAGGCCAAACAATATGCCACGCAGGGCGACTTCCTGTCGAGGTATTCTTCAATCCTGTTCCCCCTTGTTACACTGGCAACCTTCGTATTGGGGCTGTCGATTAAATGAGTGGTCTGTTATTTTCCACTCGAAGTATTTTTAAAAACTGCCTGACGGTAAGCCGTCAGCCTGAATCAACGCGCAATTTTCTCACTTCTTCAATCCTAATCCGTGAAAGAAGATCGCATTAATATTAAGCAATTACTGAGCGTAGCGCTCAAATACTGGTACTTGTATGCCCTTATCTTCCCAATGGCGCTGGGTCTGGCATACCTGTACCTCCGGATCACGCCTAAAAAATACGAGGCGACCGCCATGCTCCTCATCAAAGACGAGGAGAAGTCGGGGCAAATCGTCGAAGAAGCCATCTTTGACGAACTGGGCGTACTCGGTAAAAAGAAAAAAAGTCTCGAGAATGAGGTACTGATCCTCAAATCGACGCCCATTATGGAGCACGTCGTGCAAAACCTCGAACTTCAGTACGAATACTTCAACCTGGAGTTCCTGAAAAAACGCGACCTCTACAAGAACTCGCCGATCCACGTGGTGGACTGGAAGCCCAACAGCGATAACGCCGTTGTAGATGCCAAGATCGATATTCAAAACAACGGCACCTATTTGCTTACGGAGGAAGACAAACGGCAGTACCAGGGCGAATTTGGCAAGGAATTGCGCCTGCCGGCGGGCAAACTTACCCTGTCGTACAGCCGCGGGAAAGACATTCCCGGGGCGGTAGGCCTGGTCATTTCGCCGCCCAAGGAAAAGGCGAAAGCATTGCTCGATGCCCTGGACGTAAGTGCCGTCGGCGAACTGTCCAGTACCGTCACCATGACGTACAAGGACGTTGATCCACAACGCGCCGAGGCAGTGCTCACCGAACTCATGGCCCTGTACAACCAGCAATCCATCGATGAAAAGAACTCTGTATTCGAGAACAGTCTTGATTTGTTGAACGAGCGGATCAAACTGATTTCCAGGGAATTGGCCGATGCGGAACAAAATGTGGAAACATACCGCCGCCGGTTCAACATGGTGGAAATGAGCGCGGAGGGCGGATTGCTGCTGAAAGAACTGGCGGATTACAACCGCGAGATTTCCGGCACCGACATACAACTGGAAATACTGAGTTCGATCGAGAGTTTTCTCGAACGGAACAAAGACAACTTCGAGTTTGTCCCGACCAATATCAATATCAACAACCTGACACTGACCAGTCAGATCGAGAATTTCAACGAACTGCTGCGGCAGCGGGAGCGCCAGAAAAATGTGTACGGCGCGTCGCACCCCGATATTGTGCTGACGGAAAAGCAGATCAAAAACCTGCGCCAAACGATCATCGACAACATCCGCTCCATCCGCACAGACGTGCAGATCGGCAGAAATGCCAAACGCGAGATGAGCTCCAACATCGAGAACCGCATGGCAAGCCTGCCCACCCGGGAACGTGAACTCCTCGACAAGGAGCGCAAAAAAGACCTCACCGAGAACATTTACGTTTACCTGCTCCAGAAAAGGGAACAGTCGGCCATTTCGCTGGCCAGTACCACGGCGACAGGCAGGGTGATCGAGCCGGCAGAATCGTCGGACCCGGTAAGTCCCAAGGTCGCCCAGATCATGCTGATCGCTCTTTTCCTGGGACTAGCGCTTCCCTCCGGTCTTGCGTTTATGGCGGAAAGTATGAACGATAAAATCCAGAACGAGGAAGATATTCAGCGCATTACCTCTGCAACCGTAGCCGGGGTCCTGGCCTCCAGCCGCAAAAAATCGCGCCTGGTCGTCAAGGAAAACAGCACTTCAGCCGCTGCAGAGATGTTCAGGCTGCTGCGCGCCAACCTGGCCTATATACTGCCGGGGAAAGACCTCAAGTCGCTGCTTGTCACTTCCGGCGTGCCGGGCGAAGGCAAATCGTTTATCGCCCTCAACCTCGGCGTAACCCAGGCACTTGCCGGTAAAAAGGTCGTGTTGCTGGAACTGGACCTGCGCAAGCCGAGCCAGGAGTTCGAAGACCTGGAATCTACCGACGACGGTGTGGTCAACTACCTGATCGATCCTTCCCTGACTCCGGAAATGATCATTCAGAACACCGGCCTGCACCTCAATTTCGATGTGGTCCGCTGCGGCGCCAAACCGCCGAACCCCGGCGAACTGATCCTGTCGCCACGCCTGCGCGAACTGGTAACCTATCTGAAGAGCAAATACGACTTTGTCATACTCGACACCCCTCCTGTGGGCGTTGTGGCCGATGCCCTCCAGGTCAAGGATATGGCTGATGCAACCATGTACGTGGTGCGCGCCGGTTATACCCGCAAAGCGGACTTCCAGACCATCAACGACATTATTCAGAAAGATAAACTGCCCAAGCCGTTTATCGTGCTGAACGCCGTTAAACTGAACAAGAGAGGCTACGGAAGCGGATACTATTCGTCGTATTACGGCGACGAAAACTGAACGACACCCCCCGCTGTCGAACCAAGCATTATTGAGAACACTTTAAGGCCTCGGGCTGTATTATGTCATTGAAGCAACGCACGATCCGTGGATTGTCATGGGCGTTTATCGATCGTTTTGCCAACCAGATTTCCCAGTTTATTTTCGGCATCATACTGGCGCGGCTGCTGTCGCCTGCCGAGTACGGACTGATCGGGATGCTGGCGATATTTTTCGAAATCGCCGACACCTTTGTCGTTGCGGGCTTCAGTGAGGCACTTATCCGGAAAAAAGACCCGACAGTTGCGGATTACTCCACGATCTTCCTGGTCAATGTATTCACCGGAATATTTTTTTACAGCCTCATGTATTTGTCGGCGCCCGGGATCAGCTGGTTCTTCAACGAACCCCGGCTGATCCCGATCATCGGCGTGCTGGGCATTACGGTAGTCATCAATGCCTTCGGGATGGTGGCGCGGGTGCCCCTCACCAAGAACCTCGACTTCAAGTCGCTTGCGGCCATTTCCGTCATTTCAAACATTGTGTCGGGCGCAGTCGCCATTACCCTGGCGTTCAAGGGCTACGGCGTCTGGAGCCTCGTGTGGCGCAACATCATGCAAAGCCTGCTGACAACCATTCTGGTGTTTTTCATCAGCCGGCCGCCGCTGAGGTTCATGTTCAGTTATGCTTCTTTCAGGGAAATATTCGGCTTTGGCTCAAAACTGCTGGCCTCCCGCCTGTTCCTGGAAGCGTACAACAACATCTATTACATCCTGATCGGCAAGTTTTTCAGCGCCCGCGACCTGGGCCTTTACACCCGGGCCAACGGTTACAAGGACATGTTTTCCCGGACGCTGCACAATGTGATACAGTCCGTGAGTTTTCCTGCCCTGGCAGAAATAAAAGACAACGACGAACGCCTCCGGAACGCCTATCGCAGGCTGGTCCAGTCGACCACCTACCTTACCGCGATCCTGATGTTCGGGCTGGCCGCTACGGCCAACAACTTTATCCTGGGACTGATCGGTCCGAAATGGGCCGAATCTATCCCCTACCTGCAACTGCTGAGTATGATCGGGCTTTTTTACCCCCTTCATTATATCAACCTGAATATCCTGGTCATAAAAGGCCATTCCGGCTTGCATTTTCGGCTGGAGGTATTGACCAAGTTGATCGCATTGCCGGCTGTCGCCGTCGGCCTGCTGTACGGGATAAAGGCCATGATCATCTGTATGATCTTTACCTGGGTGCTGGATTACCTCATCACGGCCTCCCGCTCCGGCAAACTGATCGATTACCCGCTCGGCGAGCAAATCCGCGACATCCTGCCCTCCTTCCTGTTCGCGGCATGTATGGGTGTATTCCTGTTCGGAATAGGACAGGTGATTACGCTTCCGGCGCTGCTGACCTTGTTAATTCAGGGCATCCTGGCTCTTGGTTTCATCCTGTTCTTTTCCAATCTGTTCAAAATCAAACCATTTCTGGAGATCAGGGAGATCGTCCTCAGCAAATTTTCCAAAAAAACTGCTCTTGCAAACTAAATTGAAACACTTCTAATATGAATGAACTCGTCTCCTGTGTCGTACCCACCTACAACCGGGCAAATTTTTTGAAAGACGCGATTGAAAGTTCCCTCGGGCAAACCTATCCGCATTGGGAAATGGTGATTGTCGACGATAAATCGACCGACAACACAGCCGAGGTAGCACTGGAATATGCAGCGCGCGACCCCCGGATCAGGTATTTCCTGAATCCCGAAAAAGGCGTGAGCTCCGCGCGGAACTACGGCATCCAAATGGCACAGGGGAAGTATATCGCTTTCCTCGACGACGACGATATCAGTCTGCCCCACCGCTTCGAATCGCAGTTGAAAGCCATGATCAAATCCGGCAACGGCTTTCTGGTCTCGGGTTTTCAGTCGAAAGACAAAGCGACCGGCCAGGTACTCGAAGAGCAAAAACTCGAATTGAAGGCGACCTGCACCGGCTTCCCTTCGCGCTGGATGATCAGGAAAGACCTGCTGGAAAAGTCGGGCGGCTTCGATCAGGCGGCTGCGCCGCTGGAAGATATCGAACTGAGCAGCCGGCTGGCGGCATTCGAGACCTTTGCCCTGCACGACGACATCGTGGCCGTCACCTTCCCTACCGAGGGCTCGGCCAGCAGCGCTACGGAGAAAAAAGTACGGGCGCGACTGGTGCTGCTGGAGCGTTCGCAAAACCTGTTTTCGCCCATGGAAGCGGCCTGGTGGCAGTTTTCAGCGGCAACGGACTATTACATGCTCGGCCAGAAAGACAAAGCGCTGGAATACCTGAAAAAAGCGGCTGCCGGCGACAAACGGGGCATCTACGGGTTCGCCTATCAGTACTTCAGGATTGCCAAAAGCCTTGGCGGCCCCTTCAAAAGAGTTAACATGAAGGTATTGTCCGTTTTGAGAGAGTTTAATTTACCCATGCTTGTCGAGCATCCGATCATTAGCAATGGCTGAATCACTCAGAGACAGATCACTTACAGGGTTTTTGTGGGTGCTGGTAGATAAAGTCGGCAGCAGTCTGGCCAATTTTATCGTCACCATTATCCTTGCCCGGCTACTCGCGCCGGCCGACTTCGGCCTGGTTGCGATGGTCATGGTGTTCTTTGAGATATCTTCTTCATTCATTCAAAGTGGAATCGGATTCGCACTTGTTCGGGAAAAAACAATCACCGAACTGGACAAGTCCACCGTGTTCATTTTCAATCTTGTCACCGCGCTGGTGTTTTACGGCCTGCTGTATTTAGCAGCGCCCTATATCGCCCGTTTTTTCGAGCAGCCGGTGCTGACCGCGATTGTCAGGATAATGGGCATTAATCTGATTATCAGCGCTCTGGCAATTATTCAACACGCCGTCCTGACGCAGCAGATCGACTTCCGGGTACAGACGAAGGTGCGCATGGGAGCGGTGCTGGCATCGGGTATCTGCGCCGTAGCAATGGCCCTGAACGGCTGGGGTGTGTGGAGCCTGATCGCGCGGATCGGCGTTATGGAGCTGATAACGACCGTATTGTTCTGGGTGATCAACCCCTGGCGGCTCACGCTGCGTTTCAGCACCAGTTCGTTCAGAAGGCTGTTCGGGTTTGGCTCGGTCATCCTGGCGGAGGCCCTGATCGACAAGGTGTTCAGGCACCTGCTTCAGATCCTGATCGGCAAGTTCTATTCGGCCGCCACACTGGGCTTTTTTACGCAGGCCAACAATTTCTGCAACATGGCCTCCAACAGTTTCCTGCAGGCGATCCAGAAGGTGACCTATCCCGTTCTGGCCCGGTTGCAGGACGACAAGGTCAAACTCAAGGACGGCTACCGCCAGCTGATCGGTGTGAGTTCGTTCATCATTATCCCGGTCATGGCGCTTATGGGCGTACTGGCCGAACCGCTCATCGTATCGCTGGCCGGCGAAAAGTGGCTGCCCTCCGTTCCGTTGCTCCGGCTGCTGTGTCTGGGAGGCGCCATATATCACCTGAATGCCATCAACCTCGATGTTTTGCTGGTACTGGGAAGAGTCGACCTGAGCCTGAAACTTGAGGTCATAAAAAAAGTGATTCTGGCCGTTGCGCTCATTATTGGAATACAATTTGGTATATACGGTATGGTGATAGGCCAGGTGGCAGCCACCTACATCGCCTTGTTCATTAACACCTACTACTCCGACCTGTTGCTCCGGTATGCTTTGGCCGAGCAGATGAAAGACGTAGCGCCGACTGTATTGTTTAGTCTGGGCACCGGCGCAGTGGTTTTCATCCTTTTGCAACACACCAACACGGCAGCCCTGTATCAGTTGTTGTGGGCGCCTGTTGTAGGAACGGGCATCTATCTGACGCTTCATCACTGGGCAAAAACCCGGGAAATGGCCCTCATAAAAACCTTTATCATCCCGAAAACCATAGGATTCTTTACCCCTAAACTGTAGTATTCAATCATCGATAAAATCGCCAACCAAAGCATGAAAATCGCAGTAACCGGCGCGACCGGATTTTTAGGCAAACGTGTCGTCAAGAAATTGAAAGAGCAGGGGAAAGACCCTGTCATTACCTCCCTTAGCCTCGGCGTTGACCTGCGCGACTACCAGCAGACCATTGACTTTTTTCAGAAGCACAAACCCGATATGCTGCTCAACTGCGCCTCTTTTGTAGGCGGCATTCAGTTCGGCTACAAATACCCGGTCGATCTTTTTGAAAATAACCTGCTCATGAATGTGAACCTGCTCAAAGCGGCGCGTGAATCGGGCATCAAACGGATCGTCAACCCCATTTCCAACTGTGTATATCCCGCCAAAGCCACTTTATTCAAGGAAGAGGAGATATGGGACGGCCCGATGCACGAGTCAGTACTGGTGTATGGCTTTGTCAGAAAAGCATTTTGGGTCGGGTCGTGGGCCAACCACCGCCAATATGGCCTGGATATTGTAAATATAGTACTGTCGAACATGTACGGCCCCGAAGATCACTTTGAGGAAGAGCGTTCGCACGCCCTGGGCGCCCTGATCATGAAGTTTGTAGAAGCCAAAAGAAAGGACCTGCCCTTCGTGAATGTCTGGGGCTCGGGCAAACCCGTCAGGGAATGGATGCACGTCGACGACGGCGCCGAATCCATGATCCGCAGCATGGATATGCCGCCGACCGAAGATTTTGTCAATATCGGTATCGGCCAGGGCATTTCCGTCATTGAGATGTGCGAACTCATCAGGGAACTGAGCGGATACAAGGGAGAAATAAAACTCGACCCGACCAAACCCGACGGCGCCGCCTTCAAAACAGTCGACGGTACCAGAGGAGCACAACTACTCGGCTGGAAACCCTCCGTACCCTTCCGGGATGGCGTTGCACAGACCATTAAATGGTATGAAGAAAATCACTGATTATCAGAACAATATGTTTATTCACTACAAAATTGCCACTACCTGATGACGACGATTCAAAGCGCACCACTTGCGATCAACGGCGGAGATCCCGTTACAAAGAACCCTGTTCTTATTCATAAGCCCATGATCACCGACGAAGACATTCGGGCGGTGACGGAAGCCATGCAGTCTACCTTCGTCAGCGGAGACGGGCCTGCCTGCCGCGAATTTGAAAAACAAATGGCGGCTTACCTGGGTGTGAAACACGTATTGTTCCTCAACTCCTGCACCACGGCCCTCGATCTGGCTTTTATGATCAAGGATTTTCCGGCAGACAGCGAGGTGATCGTGCCCAATTTCACCTATACCAGCACGGCGCTGGGCCCGATTCTCAACAACCTGAAAGTTGTGCTGGCCGACGTAAGACCCGACAACGGCAACCTCGACGTGGCAAAACTGGAGTCGTACATCACGGCTAAAACCGTGGCCATCTGTCCTGTCGACTACGCCGGCAACCCGGCTGAAATGGACGAGATCAACGCCATCGCCCGCAAACACGGCCTCTATGTGGTGCAGGATTCGGCGCAGTCCATCGGGTCAAAATACAAGGGACGCTACACCGGCAACCAGGCGGATGTCAGCACCTTTTCCTTCCACGGCACCAAAAACATGACCACAGGCGAAGGCGGCGCCATTGTCACCGACAACGACGCTTTGGCCGACCGGATCAAGGTGATGCGGGAAAAGGGTACCGACAAATACTCTTTCCTTACCGACAACGTGACCCGCGGTTACTACGAGTACGTGGACAAGGGCAACAGTTATGTTCAGTCGAATATCAATGGCGCGATGGGTGTTACCCAACTCGCCAGACTGGAAAAGATGAACGCCTTGCGGCGCGAGATTGCCACCTTTTACCTCCGTGAACTCTCGGGCATTGAAAACCTCGACTTTCTGCAGGTCACCGAAGGCGCCGACACCAACTGGCACCTGTTCGGCATACTGGTACCGGCCGAGAAAAAATACTGGATCATGGATGCCCTGCGCGCAGAAGGCGTACTTTCCAATGTTCACTACACGCCGCTGCACCGCAACAAGTATTTCAAACAATACGGCACCGATGCCGACTTCCCAGGGTCCATGGAATTCTTCAACAGACTGCTGCGGATACCGATTTACCCGTCGCTCACCCACCACGAGCGGGAGCAGGTAGTGGAAGCGGTCAGAAAGGTATTTGCTCATCTCTGAATCCTTTAATACCCTTGAAATGAAAGTTTTACTCCTGGTGCCGAAGCGATATGGGTTTCACCATACCTTCAAAGAGTTGTTCACCCACATGGGCGGCGAGATTCAGACGATTGACTATCACCACCTTGTGAAGGGCTGGCAGGAAAAGGTCAATACCCAGATGTACCGGTTGCCCGACAAGTACCGGCTGAAGTGGGAAGGCTACTACTACGAGCGCATCAACAGGTTCTACAGGCAGGAATACGACCGCCTCAAGCCCGATCTGGTGTTTATTTACAACAATGAACTGATGGTTCCCGAAACCATCCAGCATTTCAAAAGGGGCGGTTCGAAAGTGGCGTTCTTTCTGGGCGATTGCCCTTATTACACCCCTACGAGCCGGCATTTCATGCCTATTCTGTTTCACGCCGACGCCATTTATACGTACGATTCTTTCTGGGTGGAGGCGTTA
>ERZ724521.357-NODE-357-length-20588-cov-5.578483_pt1 | contig 20588 bp, 20 predicted proteins | sample MGYA00376054_ERZ724521 | MGnify/ENA primary metagenome ERZ724521 (study PRJEB28724, sample SAMN07190883) | activated sludge metagenome | isolation source: activated sludge of sewage treatment plant in Hong Hong | place: Hong Kong | collected 2016-03-17 ... | reverse complement strand
CGGGCTTGGCTAGAATCAGCGGATTGCGACATCGGCGACATCGAAGATGAACCAGAACCTCTATGCGCTGCTGGCCGGGCACTTCCCCAGGCAGCCCGACGCGCCGTGCATGATCCTGGCCGATGGACGGGTGTGGACCTACGGCGACGTCGAGCGCGCCTCGGCGCGCATCGCCAACCTGCTAGTATCGCTCGGCTTGGAGCCTGGCGACCGCGTTGCCGCGCAGGTCGAAAAGACGGCCGAGGCCCTCGTGCTGTACCTGGCGACGCTGCGCGCCGGGCTGGTTTACCTGCCGCTCAATCCGGCCTACCAGCGGCACGAGCTGGAACATTTCCTCGGCGATGCCAGGCCCGGGCTTTTCGTCTGCCGGCCGGCGATGCGTGCCCTAGCCGACGACCTGGCGCAACGCTGCAAGGTACCGCACGTGCTCGAACTCGGCGACGACGGCCGTGGCTCGCTGATCGACGCGGCGACGCCGCATGCCGATGAATTCGCCCCGGTGCCGAGGCAGGGCCACGATCTGGCCGCGATCCTGTATACCTCGGGAACCACGGGGCGCTCCAAGGGGGCAATGCTTTCGCATCGCAATCTGGCCCACAACGCGCAGACGCTGCACGCCTACTGGCGCTTCGCACCGGGCGATGTGCTGCTCCACATGCTGCCGATCTTCCATGTGCACGGGCTGTTCATCGCCTGCCACTGCGCGCTGCTCAACGGCTCGGCCATGTACTTCGAGGGGAAGTTCGATGCCGCGCGCGCCATGCGCCTGCTGCCCGAGAGCACGGTGTTCATGGGCGTACCCACCTACTACGTGCGGCTGTTGCTCGACCCGGCCTTCGGCGCCGAGACCTGCCGGCACATGCGCCTGTTCATCTCGGGGTCCGCGCCGCTGCTCAAGGAGACGTTCGACGAGTTCTGTCGTCGCACCGGACATACCATCCTCGAGCGCTACGGCATGACCGAGGGCGGCATGTTCACGTCGAATCCCTATGATGGCGAGCGCCGCGGCGGCACCGTTGGCTTTCCGCTGCCGGGCACCGAACTGCGCATCGTCGACGGCGACGGTGCCGAGGTCGCTCCGGGGACCATCGGCGGCATCCAGGTGCGCGGCGAAAACGTCTTCGTCGGCTACTGGGGCATGCCGGAAAAGACGCGCGAGGAATTCACCGCCGACGGCTTCTTCAGGACCGGCGACATGGGCAGCCGCGATGCGCAGGGCTATGTCTCGATCAGCGGCCGTTCGAAGGATCTGGTCATCACCGGCGGGCTCAACGTGTACCCGAAGGAGATCGAGGAATTGATCGATGCCTTGCCCGGCGTCGCCGAGTCTGCCGTAATCGGCCTGCCCCACCCGGATTTTGGCGAGGCGGTGACCGCCGTGGTCGTGCGCCAGAACTCACCCGCCGGCGCATCGCTGACGGAGCAGGGGATCATCGACGCGGTACGCCGCGAGCTCGCGGGATTCAAGGTGCCGAAGAAGGTGCATCTGGTGGCGGACCTGCCGCGCAATGCGATGGGAAAGGTACAGAAGAACGTGCTGCGCGAGCGGTATTCACCGCCGGCGTCGCGCTGAGCCGCCATGATCCGCAGCCTTCCCCCCTTTGCGCGCGGCATCGTCGCCTCGCTTCTGCTGACGCTGAACGTGCTGTTCTGGGTGCCCTTCCTGCTCGGCTTCGCCGTGCTCAAGCTGCTGCTGCCGCTGCACGCCGTGCGCCTGCGCATCGACCCCGTCCTCGTCTCGATCGCAGAGCGCTGGATCGCCGGCAACAGCGCGTGGATGGGGCTGACCCAGGGCACGACCTGGGATGTCGATGGTCTCGACGGACTCGACCGCAACCACTGGTACCTGGTCAACAGCAACCATCAAACCTGGGCCGACATCTTCGTGCTCCAGCACCTGCTCAACCGCCGCATCCCGCTGCTGAAGTTCTTCATCAAGGATCAATTGAAGTGGGTGCCCCTGATGGGCCTGGCATGGTGGGCGCTCGACTTTCCCTTCATGCGCCGGCACGGCGAGGAGTACCTTCGCAAGCATCCGGAAATGCGCGGCCGCGACCAGGAGGCAACCCGGCGCGCCTGCGCAAAGTTCGCCCTGATACCCACCAGCGTGATGAATTTCCTCGAGGGTACGCGCTTCACTCCGGCCAAGCATCGCCGCCAGGAGTCGCCCTACCGCCATCTGCTCAAGCCGAAGGCCGGGGGCATCGCGCTGGCGCTCAATGCAATGGGCGAGCGCTTCCAGGCAATCCTCGACGTCACCATCGTCTATCCCGACGGCGCGCCGACCTTCTGGGAGTTCCTCTGCGGCCGTTTGCGCCGCGTCGTCGTCCGCGTGCAGAGCCTGGACGTGCCGCACGAACTGATGCAGGGCGACTACGCCACCGATCCGGCGGTACGCGAGGCCTTCGGGCGCTGGGTCCAGCAGTTGTGGCGCGACAAGGACGCACAGATCGACCGCCTGCTGGCGGCGGGTTGAGGAGGCGGGCGATGGAATCGCATCTGACCGATATCAGCCGCGTCATCCAGCTTGCCGTTGCCCCCGTCTTCCTGCTGACGGCGATCGCCACGCTGATCAACACGCTGAACCTGCGCCTTGGCCGCATCGTCGACCGCCGTCGCGTGGTGCAGGAGCGGCTGTTGGCGCGATCGTCGGCCGGCGACGAGGCGGCGGCGCGCGAAAGCGCCATGCTGCAGCGACGCAGTGCGCTGGTCTATTACGCAATCTTCTGCGCCGTGTTGTCGGCGCTGCTGGTCTGCCTCGTCGTGGCCGGCGCCTTCCTCGGCGCGCTGCTTGGCGTCGACCTGGCTCGCAGCGTCGCCGTCACCTTCGTCACCGCGATGCTGGCGATGATCGCCGGGCTCGGACTGTTCCTGCGCGAGGTGTTCCTCGCCGTGCGCTCGGGTACCCACAACCGGCCGTGACCCTGCGGCACGCGCTCGTCACCGCCGTGCTGGGCCCGCTGCTGCTGGCACAGGGCCGGCGGGTGCGGAAGACGGTGCCGTCGCTGCCGGAGCCTCCCGGCGAGCGCGAGGGTATCGCGGGGAGCGGGCCGTCCGTGCGTCTGCTGATCATCGGCGACTCGGCGGCGGCCGGGGTCGGGGCGCCCACCCAGCAGCAGGCCCTGAGCGGCCAGATCGTCGCGGCGCTGGCGCCGCGTTTCCGCCTGCACTGGCGGCTGTTCGCCTTTACCGGAGCGACGACGGCGGACATGCTCGAGCGCCTGGGCACGGAAGGTCGCGCGGGGTATGACGTGGCACTCACCTCGCTGGGAGTGAACGACGTCACGGGCAGGGTTTCGCTCGGGACATGGCGGCGCCAGCAGCACGAACTGATAACCGGCCTGCGCGAGCGTTTCGACGTAGGCCGCATCCTGCTCAGCGGACTGCCGCCGGTGCATCGCTTTCCGGCCTTGCCGCAACCCCTGCGCTGGTATCTTGGCCGCCGGGCCAGGGAATTCGATCGCGCGCTGGAGGCGATCGCGGCAGGCCGGCGCGATTGCGAGTTCCTCGCGCTGGACCATGAGATGATGGATACGTCTGCCATGGCGGGCGACGGCTTCCACCCCGGGCCGCCGATCTATGCCGCCTGGGCGCATGAAGCAGCAAGGCGCATCACCGACTACAAGAAGGAGAATCCATGATCGACCTCTACTACTGGACCACGCCGAACGGGCACAAGGTCACGCTGTTCCTCGAGGAAGCCGGCCTTCCCTACCGGGTCGTGCCGATCGACATCACCAAGGGCGCGCAGTTCGCCCCCGAGTTCCTGAAGATCGCGCCGAACAACCGGATCCCCGCCATCGTCGACGACAGTCCGGCCGACGGTGGCGGGCCGCTCGCCCTGTTCGAGTCGGGCGCCATCCTGCTCTATCTCGCCGACAAGACAGGGCGCTTCATCGCGCAGGACCTGCGCGGTCGCAACGAGACCCTCCAGTGGCTGTTCTGGCAGATGGCGGGCCTCGGGCCGATGGCCGGGCAGAACCACCACTTCACCCAATACGCGCCCGAACCCCTGCCCTACGCGATCCAGCGCTATGTCAAGGAAACCGCCCGCCTGTATGGCGTGCTCGACAAGCATCTGGCGGACCGGGAATTCATCGCCGGCGACTATTCGATCGCCGATATGGCGTGCTATCCCTGGATCGTGCCGCACGAGCGGCAAAGCCAGAATCTCGACGACTTCCCGAACCTGAAGCGCTGGTTTACGTCGATCTGGGACCGTCCGGCGACGAAGCGCGCCTACGCCATCGTCAAGCAGGTGAATCCGGCGCCGGTGGTCGACGATGCGGCACGCCGCCTGCTGTTCGGCCAGGGCGCCGGCGACGTCAAGAAGGACTGAATGCTCAGGCCAGCCCGAGCCTGGCGGCAAGGCCGATGCGTTGCGGCTTGCCGGTCGGCCCCTTGGGGATCTCGCCAAGTATCAGCAAGCGCGCCGGTACCTTGAAGTCCGCCAGGTGCGTTGCCACGAACGCGCGGATCTCGGCGTCGGTGGATGCCGCGCCGTCGGCGAGGACGACGGCGGCGCCGACTTCCTCTCCCAGCCGCGCGTGCGGGATGGCGAAGGCAACGGCCTGCACGACGCCGGGGTGGGCAAGCAGCGCCTCCTCCACTTCGCGCGGCGAGATCTTTTCGCCGCCGCGATTGATGATTTCCTTGAGGCGCCCCGTCACGAACAGGTAGCCGTCGGCGTCCATGTAGCCTTGGTCGCCGGTGCGGAACCAGCCCTCGGCAAAGGCCGCGGCATTGGCAGCCGGATTGCCGAGATAGCCTGCAGTGACGCCGGGGCCGCGCACCGCGATTTCGCCGGTCGTGCCGCGCGGCAGCAGACTTCCCGCCGCATCGAGGAGGGCGATCTCCGCACCCGCAGGCAAGCCGACCGAGCCCGGTTTGCGCGGCGCCGGCGGCAGCGGGTTGCTGGCCATCTGGTGCGCCGCTTCCGTCATGCCGTAGGCCTCGACCAAGGGGGCGCCGAAGACGGCCTCGAGCTGTTCCGCGACTGAAGGCGGAATCGCGGAGGACGAGGAGCGCAGTAAGCGCAAGCGATTGCGGCGGACGATGTCCTCGTTGCGTCCGGCGCGGGCAAGGATTGCCTGGTGCATGGTGGGTACGGCCGAGTACCAGGTGGGACGCCACTCGTCCATCCAGGCGAAGAACTTCAGCGCGTCGAAGCCCGGCGCGCAAAACACCGACGATCCGGCGGCAAGCGGCGCGAGCAGGCCGGCGACGAGGCCGTGGATGTGGAACAGCGGCATGATGCCCAGAGCGCGGTCGGCGGGATCCAGTGCCAGCGTGCGCGAGACCGCATCCGCCGACGCACAAAGATTCCGCTGCGTCAGCGGGACGAGCTTCGGGCGCGCCGTGGTGCCGGAGGTATGGAGCAGCAGTGCGACGTCCTCAGGCCCGGCTGCTGCGCCGGCCGGCGCGGCTTCGGCCCCGGCCACTGCCAATCCGTTGCCCTCATGGGTGGCCAGCCGGAAGCGACCGGCAGGGCCGTCGACCTCGGGCACGAGCTCGACGATGGGGATGCCGAGCGCCTGCGCGGCAGTACGCGCCGGGCTATCGGCTCCGCGCATGACGACAAGCAGCCTGGCGCCGAGATCGCCAAGGTAGAAGCGGAACTCGTCTTCGCGGTAGCCGGGATTGAGCGGCGCCGCGCATGCGCATGAGGCAACCGAGAGGAAGCACGTCGCCATTTCTGCGCCGTTGGCGAGCACGATGGCGATGCGGTCGCCGTGCTTTGCGCCGAGGGCCTGCAGGCGGGCCGCCGTCGTCGCAACGAGCTCCCGCAGTTCACCATGCGTGAGGGTACGGCGCGACGGCGCACCAATTGCCGGCGCGTCGGCGGCGCCGGTCGCGAGCAGTGTGGCCAGGCTCTGCGGAAAGGACATGCGATTCGAACGCAGGAAGCGGCGGTGCGGCCCCGCGGCGGGCTCAGCCGCTGAGCAGGCCGTGCAGCATCTTGGTCGCGAGCAGCGCGAGGAAGCCGCCGAAGGCGCGTTTGAGCTGCTTGACCGGAAGCCGATGCGCCAGCCGGGCACCGACCGGCGCCATCAGGAAACTGACCGTGACGACGCCGATGAAGGCCGGCAGATAGATGAAGCCGACCGAGTAGTCGGGCAGCCCGGATGCCTTCATGCCGCTGACGACATAGCCCACCGTCCCGGCGACAGCGATCGGGAAGCCGAGGGCGGCCGAGGTGCCTACCGCATTGTGGATCGCCACGTTGCAGAACACCATGAAGGGAATCGAGAGGAAGCCGCCGCCGGCCGCTACCAGGCTCGACACCGCGCCTATCGTCGTGCCCGCCGCGACCATGCCCGCCGTACCCGGCAACTGGCGATGCGGCTTCGGCTTGTAGTCGAGCATCATCTGAAGCGAGGCGTAATACACGATGGCCGTGAAGGTGATCGCCAGCGGACGCGTCGGCACCCAGGCGGCAAGGAAGGAGCCGGACAGCGTGCCGATGACCAGGCCCGGGGCGAAGCTCTTCACGATGTCCCAGCGCACCGCGCCGTGGGCGTGGTGGGCGCGCATGCTGGAAACGGAAGTCAGCACGATGGTGGCCATCGACGTGCCGAGTGCAAGGTGCATCGTGTGCTCGGGAGGAAAGGACTGCGCCGCAAACAGCATGAACAGCAGCGGCACGATGGTGAGGCCGCCACCGACGCCGAAGAGGCCGGCGACGAACCCTGCAAACAGTCCGAGCAGGGGATAGGTGAGCCACCATGCCGTCATGTCGCCTCCTTGAGCAGGCGCCGCACGATGAAGTTCCACTCCGCGGGGTCGACGGGTGTGATCGACAGGCGGTTGCCGCGCTGAAGGACGCGCATGTGCTCGAGCTCGGGATGCGCACGCAGCTCGGCCAGCCCGATGAGCCGCGTCTTCTTCACGATGCGCACGTCGACATTCAGCCAGCGCGGGTTTTCCGGGGTCGACTTGGGATCGAAGTAGGGGCTCTTGCGATCGAACTGCGTGCGGTCCGGGTAGGCGAGCTTTGCCACTTCGGCCAGCCCGGCGATGCCCGGCTCGGGGCAGGAGGAGTGGTAGAAGAGGATGCCGTCGCCGACCTTCATCTGGTCGCGCATGAAATTGCGCGCCTGGTAGTTGCGCACGCCCCACCAGTCCACGGTCTGCTTCGGCATGGCCAGCACGTCGTCGATGCCGACCACCGAGGGTTCAGTCTTCATCAGCCAGTAGCGCGTCATGATTCGGCTTCGCTATCGAGCTGCTGAACCCAGGACAGTGATTCGCCCAGGATCTCGCCCAGCAGACTGAGCGAAGCGCGTGCACCGTAGGTACTCAGCAGGGTCTGCGTTGCAGGCACGTCGTTATCGTCATAGCGCTCGACGAGCATGAAAAGCTGCCCGAGCGTGCCTTCGCGGCGGGCGAGGGCGAGCCGCACGTCGTTGCCGACGGCGACGTGGCTCAGCACGTCGGTCATCGACATGCCGAGGGCGGCGGGCACGACGGACATGAGTCCCGTGATGAAGGCCGGGTCGCGCAGGTCGCGCTGGTCCGGGTAGAGCTTCTCGGCCAGCAGTTCCATGAAACGACCGCGCAGGGCGGCGAGCTGGAGCAGGGGATTGCGCGCCAGGTCGATGTCGCTGCCGCGGGAAAACAGCAGCAGCTGCAGCCAGCGCTGCAACTGGCGCCGGCCGAGGACCGTGACGGCATGGCGCACCGAGGTGATGCGCGACCGCGTGCCGGCACCGACCGAATTGGTGAGGCGCAACAGGTTGATCACCAGCGCGGGTTCGCTGCGGAACGCGGCATCGAGTATGGCGGGTTCGGCTTCTTCGGCGACGAGGCGGATAAGGCGCAACAGGCCCTCGGTGGAGGCGTCTAGCTTGCGGCCTTCGACGATGACGGGCCGCGCGAAGTAGTAGCCCTGGAACAAATGGAAGCCGAGCAGCCGGCACAGCTCCATCTGCGTCTGGGATTCGACGTGCGCGGCGATCAGGGTGCGGCGCGTCGTTGCCAGGGCCCGTGCAGCCATCTGCAGCTGGTCGCCGGGCAGGCCGTCGATGTCGATCTTGATCCAGTTCGCGAGGTCGACCAGCGGCCAGATCGCGTCATTGACCTCGGTGATGCCGGAGACCGAAAACGCATAGCCCTGCGCCTTGAGTTGCTGGGCGCGCGGCAGCAGGGCAGGATCGTCGAAAGCGGCGACGTCGATTTCGAGGACGACGACTTCCTTCGGCAGGAGTTCGACGTAATCGCCGTTGAGGAACAGGGCATCGACATTGATGAAGGCGCGCACGTGGTCGAAGACGTTGGCCAGGCCGAGTTCGGCAAAGGCCTTGCAGATCACGTCCGCGGTGGCCGCGGTGCGGGCCGCTACGCCGTCGATGCGGGCGGCGTTTTCCTTGGTGGCGCGGAACAGCAGTTCGTAGCCGGCCAGCCCCTGGTCGCGATCAAGGATGGGCTGGCGGCCGATGAATACTTCGCGCAGCGCGTCGCGCGATTCCACTGTCGTATCGGTCATGGATCGATGTTACCGCCCCCGGCTGCCCGGCGCCCCGTTTCGGCGCCGGATCGGGTGGGGGCGCGGAAGCCGCCGCGCACCGGCAATCGATTCCCCCGCATGTGTCGTTTGGCCGGCATCCTGAACCTGGGTTCAGAGGGGCCGCGTTCCTGCCGCATCAGGTTCGCTCGCGGGGAGCGATCACAACAGCGGCGTCCTTGGGCGGCGGCCGATGCCAATGTGCATTGGTTCAAGGAATGTATGGCCTTGGCGAACACCGCAGGGGAAACCCTGGGAAACCAGGCTCTCGGCGTACGCGGCGGGGAAACCCCGCTGTCTAGAACAGCTTGGAGTGCTGTCCCAGCGACTCGTCGAGCTTGGCTTCGATGGAATCGATTCTACGCTGAATCGATTCGCTTTCAAGAGCCGCCGCCTGATCCGGAGACAGGGTGCGCGCGGCGAGCAATTCGTGGGCGAGGTTGAGTGCCGCCATGACTGCCACGCGCTCGCCGGAGCCACGTGCCTGGCCCGAACGCGCGGCGATTTCGCCGAGGCGGCCATCGAGCAGGTCGACCGCGGCAAGCAGGGCTTCGCGCTCGGCGGGCTCGCAGGCGACGCGGTATTCCTTGCCCAGCAGCTTGATCTCGAGGGTCTTGCTCATTCCTCGGGCAGCCTCTCCATGAGCGCTTCGAGGCGCTGCCGCGTTGCCTCGATCTTCGCCGTCAGCGCCGCCTTCTCGGCCTCCAGCCCGGCCACGTGCGAGCGCAGGCTCTCGTTCTCGCCACGCAGGCTGGCGCAGACCGAGAGCATCTGGTCCACCTTGCGTTCGAGCTGGTCGAGGGAAATGCCCATGGCGACAAGTTTCATGGAAAAGTCCAATCAGGTCAAGCAACAAGCCATTGATGTGAATGTGCTTTGGCATGCCCGTCTGGCAAAATGGTCACATGCCGGTCGATCCGTTCTCTCCGACGCACCTGCGCCGTGCCCTGGTCATCAAGCTGCGCCATCACGGCGACGTGCTGTTGTCGGCGCCCGTCTTGTCCGCGCTCAAGCGCCAGTCTCCGGGCTGCGAGGTGGATGCACTGGTCTATGCCGAGACGGCGCCGATGCTCGAGGGACATCCTGCGCTGAGCCGCCTGCACCTGATCGACCGCAACTGGAAGCGCGCCGGGATGGTCCTGCAGGCCCGCGCCGAACTGCAACTGCTGAGCGCGTTGCGCGCGCGGCGCTACGACCTGGTGCTGCACCTCTCGGTGCATACCCGGGGCGCGTGGCTGACGCGCCTGCTGCGACCGCGCTGGTCGGTGGCGCCTCGCTTCCGCCCCGGGTTCTGGGCAGGAAGCTTCACCCACCTCTATCCTGCCCAGTCGGATCCGCAGCGCCACACTGTCGAGACCAACCTCGACAGCCTGCGTATGCTCGGCATCGAGCCTTCGCCGCAGGACAAGGCGGTCGTCCTGGTCCCCGGCGCCGCTGCCGAGGCTGCCGTCGCCGGCATGCTCGCGCAGCATGGTCTGGCGGTCGGCGGCTTCATACATGTCCATCCCGCGTCGCGCTGGGCGTTCAAGTGCTGGCCGGCGGAGCGCGTCGCGGCGTTGTGCGACGACCTTGCGCAGCGCGGCTGGCCGATCGTCCTGACCTCGGCGCCCGATCCTGCGGAAATGGCCCTGGTCGCGGCCGTCGCCGCGGCGCGCGCGCGTGACGGGGCAGCGCGGGCGCCCACCGTCGACCTCGCGGGGCGGCTTTCACTCAAGGAGCTGGCCGCATTGACTTCGCGTGCCCGGCTGTTCGTCGGCGTCGACTCGGCGCCGATGCACATGGCGGCAGCGATGGACACGCCGGTGGTGGCGATCTTCGGACCCTCGGGCGATCGCGAGTGGGGTCCGTGGGGGCCAGGTCACCGCGTCGTCGCCTCGACGACGCATGACTGCCGGCCCTGCGGGCGGGCCGGTTGCGACGACAGCAAGGTCAGCGAATGCCTGACGACGCTGCCGGTGGCTCAAGTTCTGGCGGCCTGCGAGGAGTTGCTGGCGATTCCTCCGGCGCCCCGTCCGGGGCTGGGGACCTCATGAAGCTCGCCATCGTTCGCCAGCGCTACACGCCGTACGGCGGCGCCGAGCGCTTCGTCGAGCGTGCGCTGGCCGCGCTGGCCGGCCAGGGCATCGATGCTACGGTAATCGCGCGCCGCTGGCAGGGGGATGCATCGGCGGCGCAGTGGCTGCGTGTCGATCCGTTCTATCTCGGGCGCACCTGGCGTGACGCCGGGTTCGCCCGTGCGGTGCGCCGGCTGATACGCGAGCGTCGCTTCGACATCGTGCAGAGCCACGAGCGCATTCCGGGCTGCGAGATCTACCGCGCCGGGGATGGCGTGCATGCAACTTGGCTCGACCTGCGCGCGCGCGCCGGCGACCGCTATTCGCCCTGGCATCGCTACACGCTCGCCGCCGAGGCAGCGATGTTCCGGCATCCGGCCCTGCGTGCAGTGATCTGCAACTCGCGCATGGTGCGCGACGACATCGCGCGACGCTTCGGCCTGCCGGACGAACGCCTGCATGTGATCTACAACGGCGTCGACCTCGATGCCTTCCACCCGCGGTTGCGCGACGAGCGGGGCCGGGACCTGCGCGCCAAGACCGGTATCGAGGAGGGCGTGCCGCTGATCCTCTTCGTCGGCTCCGGCTACGAGCGCAAGGGGCTGCCGACGCTGCTGCGCGCCGTGGCGGCGATGCAGCGGCGCGATGCACGCCTTTGGGTGGTCGGGCGCGACAAGGACGAGGGCCTCATGCGCAAGCTGGCGCAGACCCTGGGTGTTGACGAGCGGGTGCTCTTCCTCGGTGCCCAGGCCGACGTGAAGCCGTTCTACGCGGCGGCGGACGTGTTTGCCCTGCCGACCCAGTACGACCCGTTTCCAAATGCGGCGCTCGAGGCGCTTGCCTGCGGTTTGCCACTGCTGACGACGACGACCTGCGGGGCGGCGGAACTGGTGGGCGCCGACAACGGCGTCGTGGTGCGGGCGGGGGACATCGCCGCGGTCGCTGCCGGACTCGATGCGCTTTGCGGCGATGCCGGCTCGCGTCGCGCGGCGGCGCGGGAGAGCGTGGAGGGCCTTGGTTTGAAGTCCATGGCGGAGAGGCTTGCCGATCTATACCGAGATCTCGGTGCAGGCGTGGCATAATCTCCCGATTTTTCAAGGGGTTTGTGCCCGTGAGTGAAGCATCCCCGGGCCCAAAGAGCGGTCGCGAAATCTACTTCCGCCTCTTGGGCTACGTAAGGCCCTACTGGCGCATCTTTGCGATCGGCATCGTTGGCATGATCTTCACTGCTGCCTCCGAGCCCCTTTTCCCTGCTCTCTTGAAGCCTTTGCTCGATGGGCGCCATGACGGGTCGGATCCCGATTCGCTCTGGTTCTTTCCGCTGGCTATCATCGGCATATTCCTCCTTCGCGGAAGCATTACGTTCGTCACCAATTACTCGATGGCTTGGGTTTCAAATCGTGTGGTGATGGACATGCGCATTGCGATGTTTGACCGGCTAGTAAGGTTGCCAACAAGTTACTACGACAACTCTTCCTCTGGCAGGCTCATTTCAAAGATCGCATGGGACGTAAGTGGAGTTGCTGCCGCTGCTACAACGGTACTTACCGTTGTGGTTAGGGACAGCCTGACTCTCGTGGCGCTGGTTGCCTGGATGATCTGGCTGAACTGGAAGCTCGCGCTGATATCCGTCTTCATGGCGCCTCTGGTTGCGATTGCGGTACGTGCTGTCTCGAAGCGACTGCGGGGCCTTGCCCGAGAATCGCAGCAGACCATGGGTTCGATAACCCACGTTCTGGAGGAAGCCATCGAATGTCACAAAGTCGTAAAGATTTTCGGTGGTCAAAACTACGAAGCTCAACGGTTCGAAAAGGCTAACGCAGCACAGCGCGGAAATGCCATGCGCATGACCGTGGCTGCCGGGCTTGCGACACCGATTACGCAGATCATGGCTTCGCTGGCGCTTGCCGTAGTCATATCGATCACACTATGGCAAGTCGCGAAAGGCGAGACGACTCTTGGAAGCTTCGTCTCATTCATCACCGCGATGCTGATGTTGCTGGCGCCGATGCGGCATCTTTCGGAGGTAAATGGCGTTATTCAGCGTGGTATCGCTTCGGCCGAAAGCGTATTCGAACTGGTCGACGAGACTCCTGAGGATGATGCGGGTACTGAAGAAATTGGTACGGTGCGCGGGGAACTGGTACTTGAGGATGTGACGTTTAGCTATCCAGAGGCGCGAGGCGATGCTTTGGCCGGTATTTCGCTGATCGTTCGCCCCGGCGAGATGGTAGCGTTGGTTGGTTCTTCGGGATCTGGCAAGACTACGCTGGCCAATCTTGTCCCGCGCTTCTATCACCCTCAGGGTGGGCGAATCCTGCTGGATGGCTTGGACATCGAACGCATCCGACTGAGCAGCCTACGTGCCAACATCGCACTGGTAAGTCAGGATGTCGTGCTTTTCAACGACACCGTAGCGGCGAACATTGCCTACGGGGGAATGGGTAAGGCTGACCGGGCAACCATTGAGGCAGCAGCTCGGGCCGCACACGCGCACGAATTCATACGGGTAATGCCGCAGGGCTACGATACGCTGGTTGGGGAAAATGGCGTCAAGCTTTCTGGAGGCCAACGACAGCGCTTGGCAATTGCTCGGGCACTGCTGAAGAATGCGCAATTACTGATATTGGATGAAGCAACATCGGCGCTGGATACCGAGTCCGAACGCCATGTTCAGGCGGCGCTGGAAACCCTGATGAAGGGCCGCACTACTTTGGTGATGGCCCATCGTCTGTCGACCATAGAGCGTGCAGATCGTATTGTCGTGATAAGCCAGGGGCGCATTGCTGAAGAGGGAACCCATGCCTCCTTGCTCGCGAGGGGCGGGATATATGCGCGATTACACCGCCTTCAGCATGAGCGTGAAGAACTGGAATGAGGATAGTTCATACTGAATCCTCATGCGCCTGGGGTGGGCAGGAAATCCGGGTACTTTCAGAGATGGCAGGAATGGTGGCCCGAGGTCATCAACTGACACTCTTGTGCCCTGGAGAGGCTCGAATTCATGGCGAAGCTCAGACGCGCGGCATAGAGGTGCAGGCATTACCGGTTGCGAGAAAGAACCTGAAGGGACTTCTTGCGTTGCGCCGGGCATTAAGCCAACTCAACCCCGATGTCATCGTTACCCATAGCTCAACTGATTCCTGGCTGTCGGCGCTAGCCACCTCGTTTGGGCCGGTGGCGCCACCCTTGGTACGTATTCGACACATTTCTGCCCCAGTATCTCGCAACCTGGCATCGCGCTGGCTTTACGGCAGCGCTGCGGCTCGCGTGGTTACTACCGGTGAGAGTCTGCGGGAGGCGCTGATCGACAGCCTTGGTCTGTCCCCTTCGGCAGTTGTTTCAATTCCCACCGGCATTGATCTAAAGCGGTTCGCCCCTCGTGATCGCTTTGAAGTGCGTCGGCAACTTGGTCTGGTTGAGCAAGGTGCAATTGTTGGCATCGTAGCTACGTTGCGAAGCTGGAAAGGTCACCGCTATCTCTTGGAAGCCTTTGGGGGGGTCTCCGACTCTGACGTACGTCTGGTTATTGTTGGCGATGGCCCTGGGCGCGACAACTTGCATCGACAAGCGGAGGAATTGGGAATTGCAGATCGCGTGATCATGACCGGCAACCAAAGGGATGTGGCTCCGTGGCTTTCTGCACTCGACGTCTTCGCCTTGCCATCCTATGCGAACGAGGGTGTGCCCCAGGCATTGATGCAAGCACAGGCAAGTGGTCTGCCCGTTATCAGTACGCCGGTAGGTGCAATCCCTGAAATCGTAGTAGATGGCCTGACAGGTCTACTGGTACCTCCTCGTGACGTTAATGCGTTGCGCGATGCGCTGGAGCGATTGCTCGGAGATTCCGAACTACGCGGGCGCCTTGGAGCCGCCGGGCTGACCCAAGCACGGGAGCGCTATTCCGATGAAGTCATGATTAACCGAATGGAGGCGGTTCTTTCTGACGTACTCGACCAGCAAAGGGGCGCCTGATGTACGTTCCTTTTGCAGATGGCCTGCTTGAAGTTCTGGTGCGACATAAAGCTAGGCGTCGCCCGATCGAATCATTGGAGAGTCTCGACCTTTCGTCCGTCAGCCGGGTGCTCTTGGTGCTAACCACAGGACTCGGCGACGCCGTTCTTTCTACGCCCGTATTCGAAGCCGTTCGTCGGGCCCTACCCCAAGCCCGTATCGCTCTGTTCGTGCGCCATGCGTGGGCGCCGCTCTTCTTTGCGGAGTCCGACGTCGATGAGATTGTGTCCTACTATGGCAAGTGGCGCCGATTCAGTACTACATTGAGCCGACTGCGGGCCTTCGCACCTGATCTGGCGATCGTTCTCCATGGAAACGATCCAGACATCCTTCCTCTGGTTTACCTTGCAGGCAGCCGACACATAGTGCGTGTACCTACAGCTGGTACGCGCTACCGACACTTGCTTTCGAACCTCGGGCGCGAACAAGACAGCACAACTGTGGACGGCTTTCATTACATAGAAAACCGGCTGCGTGTGCTTGAAACGGTAGGAATCCTCCCAACCCGGAGTACGCCAATAATCCAACTGACCGGGAGACTGCTAGATGAAGCGCGTACTTGGATCAGCAGGCACATCGGCAATTTTCCTTTTGTAGTCGTGCATAGGTATGCCGCCGATCACTACAAGACATGGCCGCTGGCCCAGGCGAGACAATTTCTGGAAGCCGCGATCCGTTTGTATCCCGACATTTGCTTTGTGCTTACTGGCAGTCCTAAAGAGCAACACGAAACTAAAGCCGTGGCCGAAAGCTTTTCGTCTGACCGTGTTGTTTGCGCCGCAGGAATCTTCGATATCGCCGGTACTGCCGGTTTGATAGCACATGCAAAGGCTGTTGTTGCCCCAGACACGGGGTTGCTGCATTTGGCTGCTGCGCTAAACATTCCGACTGTCGGTCTGTTTTCGCCCACTCAACCCGCTTTTGTCGGCCCGCGTGCCTCAACGGCCCGAAGTATCCCCTTGACCCGGCCGGTAACCTGTACGCCCTGCACTCAGAAGAGCTGCCCGCATAATCCGGCGCTTTGTATGGCGCAATTCTCCGGTGTGGACGTTCTATCCGCTCTCACAGACATCCTTTCGAGTTCATGAAGGTCGTCGCCCATCTGCTGCCAAACTACAACCCGTTCCCACCGGTTTATCCGGCGGGAACGGAGTTGCGAGTGGCTGAGGTTTCGCGACGCCAGAAGCGCTACCGGCCCGTGGTGATTTGTGGGGGGTTTCCCGGTCAAGCGAAACATGAACGCGATGGTGCGATGGCAATCGAGCGAATACATTTCGGCCGTGTGTACCGGCGACTTTTTCAAAAGCTCACCCGCTTGGACCCCTACCCGTACGGACGCCGTATGTGGTTGCGCATTGTGGGCGTGAATGCTGATGTTCTGCATATTCACAATGAGCCGAAGCTGCTGGCGATGCTGGCCCCGTTTCTCGCGAAAGTTTCCTTGCCGGTCGTCATGCATGTTGCCAATGACAAACCTGTCCGTCGGGATCTTCTGCCACTGGTTAGTCGCTGGGTGGCCTGCAGTCACTATATGGCCGCTTGGCTGAGGGATACGGTGGGCGTACCGCGAGAGTACATCGATGTGATTTATACCGGAGTGGATGTGCCAAGCCGGCCACCTGTTTGGGCAATTCCTGCCAAAGAACGAGAAACCTTGCGCCACCGCTGGGGAGTCAAGTCAGATGAGTATGTATTTCTCTTCGCCGGCCGGTTGGTGAAGGAAAAAGGGGTTGTCGAGATGCTCGACGCTTTCGAACTCCTCAATACAGACAAGCCCATACGATTGTTGGTTGCCGGTAACGTCCGCGATTCGAAGGATCCCAAGAACGAGAAGGCAGCATACGGACGTGCCGTTGTGGAGCGTATGGCTCAAATGGAAAGGGTAACGTGGGTTGGCAGCTTGCACCCGGCAGAAATGCACGAGTTCTTGCTGGCGGGGGATGCTTTCCTATTGCCGTCGCTGTGGAACGATCCTTTCCCAACCGTCATGATCGAAGCTGCCTGTGCTGGGCTTCCATTAATTGCTGGACGGCGAGGTGGAATTACGGAGTTTCTTGACGCTTGTCCTGGGCTGACCTTGCTTGAAACCCCTGAAGATCCAGCCCAGCTCGCGACAGAAATGATGGCATTGCTCTGCGACGCTGGACGAGGTGAAGCTTCCGGGCGTTGGTTGCGTGCGCGGGTTGTAGCCGGCTTCGATTGGTCTCGCGTGACGGCGGACTTTGAAGCTCTGTACGACCGCCTCTTGGGAGGCAGCCCGTGAAGGTTGAGCTTGCGAAAGCGCTTCCATTTGCACTGTTCGTTGTAATCCTTCCGTTCCCAGGTACTGTAGGCCTCCGGCTATTGCTGCTACTGCTGTGTTTTGGTACCGCAGTCTGGCAATGGTGGCGAATTCCATCGGTGCGCGCTGCGATTCCAGGAATGGCAAGTATTGGAGTTTGGGTAGCCGTCTGCGCCGGTTCGCTTTTCTATAGCGTTGACCCTGCCTACAGTGCCGGCGAACTGAAGAACGAATTGGGGTACACAATGATGGCCCTCTTCGCGTTCTACGTTGTTGCCCGCGATGTGGCTTTGGTGGTTCTTGTATTTCGCGCCGCCGCAATTGGCCTCCTGTTTATAGGTGGCTGGGCTTTGCTTGCGTGGTTGCACAATGGGCTCTTCTGGGACGAGTCTGGACGCTATGGCGGTACGGGGGTCTTTTCTACCTATCTTGTAACCCTTGTGCCAATGCTTACTTGGATGGCCTTGGCGGATCCACGGCAGCGTATTCGGTCGATCGCGTGCGGACTCGTAGTTTTTTGTCTCGCCCTCGCATTGATCAGCCTGCAGCGTGTAGTTTGGCCCGCCTTTGCCGTGCAGGGGCTCATTCTGCTGTTTCTGCTGCGGGACCGGCTATTCCCGGCCATAGGTAATCGGCGGTACTGGGTTGCGGCACTGCTGGTCGTCGCGATAGCGGCGGGGGCGCTCTACGGGAGCCAGCAGTTACGCTTTGGGGGTCACTCGGCCGATGCCGAACACACGACATTGTCCGCCGATGTGCGCTTCGACTTTTGGCCGACTGTAGTGGCCAAAGTATTGGAGCACCCGATCACCGGCGCTGGCTTTGGGCGCCAGGCGATGCGAAAGGCCTATCCGGAAATGGTTCCGGAGAACTTCACACAGCTTTGGCATGCTCATAACACGGTTCTAAACTACGGTCTCAGCGCTGGCTTGCCCGGGATGGCGGCCATTCTTGCGCTTTTCTTTGGCCTAGGAAGGGTTTTCTGGCAACGCGCACGGGAAAATGCGTCATTGGCAGCCGTGACCGGGCTTATGCTGATTGCGGGTGTGTTTGTCCGCAACCAATTCAACGATTTCTTTGTTCGCGACATGAGCTTGATGTTCTGGGCCTACGTAGGAATATTCATACGTTTGGCTACTCACGAACCCGATCAGGGTGGTGGCTAGTGCGCATCGCCTTCTACAATGTTACGGCAAGCTTTATTTCTGGCGGTCTGGAGACCTACTGCTGGGAAGTGGGACGCGCCCTAGCCCACCGGGGTCACGAGGTTACGATCGTCGCAGGAAACCTTGGCCGCGCGCGGAACAACGATGTGGCGCTGGTTCAGTTTCCGTTCCGGATAGAACAATCATGGCCGAATTTCGGAACGCGATTTAGACGTCTGATGGAGCGATTGTCCTTCGCCAACGCTGGGGGACTAAGCCATTTGGTCGACTCTCGCTACGATGCGGTGGTAATCAACAAGCCCTTTGACTTTCCGGTACTTTGGCGGGCGAAACGCCGCGGGATGCGCTCCGCGACGTTGTTTCGGTCAGGCGGTACGGATTTCTTCCTCGGCGACCGGTTTTTTTCGACAGCAGTGGATTACTGGGTATCAACCAGCCTGTACAACGCTGCGCAAGTTGAGGCTCGCTACGGACATCCGGTGAAGGTCATCCACAACGGTGTGGATGTTGGCCGCTTCTGTGCGGACGCCGCGAGACGGCACCCCGAAGTTCAAACTATTGTCAGCGTTGGTCGATTGGTCGGGTGGAAAGGGCTGCATGTGATCATTGAAGCTCTGGCGCAGCTACCCGACATGGTTCACTATCGGGTGATTGGAGAAGGGCCCGAACAGTCTGCCTTGTCACAATTGGCGACACGACTTGGTGTGCGTGACCGGGTTGAGTTCACCGGGCGAATCGACCATGCACAATTACCCGAGCTTCTCGCAACGGCGGATGTGTTCGTGCAACCTTCAATAGGCGAAGAGGCTTTCGGAATTAGCGTCGTGGAGGCGATGGCGTGCGGCCTGCCTGTGCTGGCATCGGATAACGGCGGCATGCGGGAAATCGTCAGTCCAGGCGCAACCGGAAAATTGTTGCCGGCGGGTGATGTGCCTGCTTGGGCAGCGGCGCTTTCCAGTTTGTTGTCCGATACTCTTCTTAGTCAGTCATTGGGACGGGCGGCGCGGCAAAGGGCCGTCGATCACTTTACGTGGGCCGCGAATGCTGAAGCGGTCGAAGCAATGTTGATAGATTCATAACATGTGTGGCATTCTCGGATTTCTTGCGCCGGAAGGAGCGGCTCCCCGTTTCAACCTAGGTAGCGCAGTCGCGAAGCTTCACCATCGGGGCCCCGATGATTCCGGGCAGTGGAATGATCGCAATCTCGGTCTGGGCTTTGTTCGTCTGGCCATTCTCGACCTGTCGCCGGCTGGCCATCAGCCGATGGTCAGCCCTTGCGGCCGCTATACGATTGTCTTTAATGGGGAGATCTACAACTTTCCCGATCTCCGATCGGAATTTGAAGCACGGGGAGAAGCCTTCGTCGGACACTCTGACACCGAGGTACTTCTGCGCTTGTTCGCACGCGAGGGGTTCGAGGCTTGTGTGTCTCGCTTGCGAGGAATGTTCGCGTTCGCCGTCTGGGATGGATGGGAGCGCCGGCTTTACATTGCCCGCGACAGACTGGGCGTTAAGCCGCTTGTTTATGCGGAGACTTCCAGAGGCTTCATATTCGGTTCAGAGATTGGTGCGCTTTTCGCGTTGGACAGCGAATTGGCGAGAACACCCGACTTCCAGGCTCTCGACCACTATTTGACCTTCCAGTACATTCCGGCCCCTCTGTCTGGCTTCGCCGCCGTGCGCAAACTACCCCCGGCCCACGCCATGGTGGTGAAGGACGGTCGTATTGAGCGCCTCTTCCGTTACTGGGATATCAATTTCGCAGAACGCGCGAATCTCCCCTTCGAAGACGCGTGCGAGGTCCTGCGAGAGAAGATCCTGGAAGCGACGAAGATTCGCATGATCTCCGACGTTCCACTGGGAGCCTTCCTTTCGGGCGGGATCGACTCGTCGATCACAGTGGCTGCCATGGCCCGTCTTTCGAACCAGCCCATCAAGACTTTCGCTATTGGTTTCGACGACGAGCGCTTCAATGAACTGCCCTTCGCGCGCCAAGTGGCGGAGCACTTATCCACCGAGCACTGCGAAATGATGGTTCGGCCTGATGCTGTCGAATGGTTGCCTCGTCTAATCGAGCATTTGGGCGAGCCGTTGGCCGACAACTCCATCCTGCCTACGTTCTACGTCTCGCGCTTTGCCAGGGAACAGGTGACGGTGGCGCTGACCGGAGATGGTGGCGACGAGAGCTTCGCCGGCTATCGTCGTTTCTACCAAATGCGGCGCGCCGACGTACTAGCCAGAACCGGCCTGACGCCATTGTGGCGCGGTTTGCGTCGTCTTACGGTGTCCGTGGAAGACCGCCTCAAGCCGGACCGTCCCAAGCGCAGGTTCCCGGCAACTCGCGCCGACGAGATGCTCTTCATGCGGGGCGCCGAGGCGTAGAAGCACCTGCTCGCCTTTTATCCCGACGCGGCCAAAGAGGCCCTGCTGACAGCCGATTTCAAGGCGAAGCGCGGTGAGTCACAGACTACGGCCTACCTTGAGTCCGCCCTTGCTCGTGCCCACGATGCGGATACTGCCACGCGCTGGTGCTACGCGGACTTGGTCACTTACTTGCCTGAGGACATTCT
>ERZ724521.352-NODE-352-length-20787-cov-4.430783_pt1 | contig 20787 bp, 16 predicted proteins | sample MGYA00376054_ERZ724521 | MGnify/ENA primary metagenome ERZ724521 (study PRJEB28724, sample SAMN07190883) | activated sludge metagenome | isolation source: activated sludge of sewage treatment plant in Hong Hong | place: Hong Kong | collected 2016-03-17 ... | reverse complement strand
ATTCAGCCGTGGCATCTCGATGTCGAGAAACAGCATGTCACAGCTGTTCCCCTTCAGATATTCCACGCCTTCCATGGGGTTTTCAAAAGAAGCGATCACCGTCACTTCCGGACAGTAGTTTTCAATTTTCCAGCGGAGCGTTTCAATGCTGTGCTGTTCGTCGTCTATAATTACTGCTTTGATCATATCGCTAGATTGGAATGGTCAATACCACCCGTGTTCCACAGGGCGTACCGGCAGCATCGTGCAGGTCGGTGATGGTCACATGGGTATTGGCGTCGTATAGTTTATTGATGATGTCGATCCTGTCTTCCGTTATTTTCATGCCCATCGATTGCCTGTTGTTACCCGGGCGTTTGGGACTCAGTTCCATGGCGCGGGCGCGCCCGATGCCGTTATCCTCCACGGTACATAAGAGGTTATTATCCCGTTGTTCCAGACTTACCGTAACCTTGCCGCCGCCGGCTTTGTGCATCAGGCCGTGCCAGATAGCATTTTCAATGTAGGGCTGGATCAGCATGGGCGGGATATTGATCGAGGCGGTATCGATCTGTTCACCGACCCGTATCTCGTACTCAAACTTGTCCTTGAATCGAAGGCTTTCCATTTGCAGGTACAGGTCGAGCGATTCCACTTCATCCTTGAGGCTGATATAATTTGTCCGGGAATTATTCAGGATGAGCCGCATGAGGCGGGCGAAGTTGTTGAGGTATTCCGATGCCTTTTTGGATTCGTTCCGAATGATATAACTGTCGATCGAATTGAGGCTGTTGAACAGAAAATGCGGGTTCATCTGGGCCAGGAGGGCGCTCATTTCCACGTTGGCCAGTTTTTTTTCAAAATCCGTTCGCACGCGTTCCTGTCTCCTGATTTGCAGGATGCGGTATTGGTAGGCACTGTATACCAGAAACAGAAATAACAAAATACTGGCGCTCCTGAACCACCAGGTTATCCACCAGGCGGTATCCACACTTACCGGGATGGCGAGCATGGCATCGCTCCATTTGCCTTCATTGTTGGCAACCTGTACCCTGAAAACGTATTCACCGCCCGGCACATTGGTATAGTTGGCATAACGCCGCTCACCGGCCTCCTGCCAGTCTTCGAAGCCTTCCAGGCGGTAGCGGAACCGGCATTTGTTGCCAAGCGTATAGGCTTTAGCCGAGAAGTCAACGGAGAAAAAATTCTCCCAGTGCCGCAGGTGCAGTCCGGTATCCTGACCAACCAACCGGGTTTTGCCCAAAACCTTTATTTGTTCGATGTAGGGTTGCGGTTGTTCGGCATTGCGTTGTAGTTTTTCGGGATTGAATAGTATTATTTGATTCCGGCCACCAATAACAATCTCGCCGTTTGGCAGGGATTGCAGTCCGTAGTTGTCCGGATTCGAATATCCGTAGTCAAAGCTGATGGTGTTGATCTGGTCGCTATCCGCCACAATATGCACCATTTCTTTTGCGGTAACGCCCCATACGTCACCCTTGCCATCGGTCGCCAAAAAGAACACTTCCCCCAGTTTCAGGGAATTTCGCAGACTGACCTTATACAATATGCCCGATTCCGGTCTTTTGGAATCCGCATAGCCGATCCAACTGTCGCTGCTGCACATCCATATTCGCCCCAGCCTGTCTTCGGCAAATCCTTTCGCCTCGAAAAGCGCTCTGTCCTGGTTTTGGGCATAGATAAAATTGAGGATGGTATCGCGATCGGGTAAATAGACACTGTGGCCGCCTTCCCGTCGGATCCATATCTGTCCCCGGCTATCGAGGAACAGGTCGCGCACAACCTGAATGGCGCTGTCGGTTCCCGGAGGCAGAAACTCCTTCCGGAATATTCGCGTGGTATTGGAACGGGGATCCCAGCGGATCAGGCCATCCGGGCCTGCACAAATCCACAGCATGCCCTGCCTGTCCCACAGGATCACACCGTATTGAATAAAAGGAAAGGGTTGCGGAATGGTTAGAGCGCGGACCTGATGTGTTTGGGTCGAATAGGAAAACACTCCGTGCTCGGCAGAAATCGTATAGGTGCCATCAGGCGCACGGGAAAAGCCGCGCGTTGTCCATGTGTCCGGGTTATTAAGTCCCTTAACCCTCAATGGAAAGCGCTGCCAGGTGTGATTGTTCAAATCAAAATGGTAAACGGCGTTATCATGACGCGGCAGAACCAGCAATTCCGCAGGTGAGGGCCCCGGCAACATATAAAACGAAAATGACCAGCCCTGTGGCTGCAGGCCTTTGTAATCGTAAACGCGAAACTGCTGTAACCCGGGGTCGAATACGTGTACGCCGTTCAGCGCCCTCAGCCAGACCCGGTTGTTGTCGTCTATATAGTCAATGCCGTAATACAGGCCCTCTTCGAGGTTGTTTTCTTTCCAGAATGTAATCCTCTGCTCTTTTATATGATAGGCTATCAGGCCATTGCTTGTCGTAATCCATATCTCGTCAGCGCTTTTCCGGGCAATACCTCTGATGCCAGGGGAGAGTATATGATTGCCGGGTCCGGGTTTTAGCGGCAAGGGCAGTAACGTGTTCCGGACCGGATCGTATACATGAACGCCCACTCTCCAGCTACCGACATAGACCAGTCCGTCGTCGTGGCAATAAAGCCGCCGGAAGGAATTGACCCCCAGATCCAGATCGGGCGTGGCCTGTGGAAAGTGCAACCATTTGACACGACTGTTTATGCGGTTTATTTCCAGCAATCCGGATGGCGTTCCGGCATAAATGATCGAATCGTTTATCACGGATGCGGTAATGCTGAGTATGCGCAATCCGTTTTCGGCAACAGGAAAGGAGAATCCCGGATTGCTTTCCGAGATCGGAAAAAACTGGAAGGTTTTTGTATCAGCCCTGAACCGGATCGCACCGAAAGTCTTGGTGCCTATCCAAAGATCGCCGTACGGGTCGACATAAAAAATATAGGCTTGTTTGTTTGGCCCCCGGTCAAAACCCTCCGACATACCGTGCTCATTCATTTGGTAGTGGGTAAACCGGTCTGTTTGTGGGTCAAGTACGGATAGACCCATTTCTGTTGCCACCCAAATCTTTCCCTGAAAAGGTTGAACCCCGTATGCCGAATTGTCAAACAGGGAAAATGAATCCTGCAAGTCATTCTGATAAACCCGGCAATGGGTTCCGTCAAAACGGCACAGGCCTTCTTCGGTGCCCATCCAGATAAAACCGTCCGGATCTTTTTCAATGCTGTATACGGCGTTCGTCGGAAGGCCTTTCGTCACGTCAATGATCGTAGACCGCTCAAATTGTAATTGAGCACCCAGCGGTACGGGCAGCACATGAACAAGTATAAACAGTACAGCAGTGTATAGCCAACTTCGAATCATATGGATGGTATGTACAGCAAAAGAAGTCAATTCGATCCAAAAAATGGCGGTTTGTCGCTTGGAATAAGGTGTTTGGTGAGCCGTTCACCCGTTTGCCTGAGCCGATGACACGGAATTGCGGTGGATTCGAGCAATTTGACCATTAATCAACAAGTCGGGTCAGCGGCACAACAGGGGCGCCTGCTGAATCATCTGTACACGGCGTCGATGTGGCATGCCCGTACACTTGCACCATCAAACAGATGCCTGAAACGAATAGCATCAATTTTACTAACCATTCAATTCATTAAAAAAAATCCTTATGAAAAAGACGTTGTATTTCCTGTACGGAGTCTTCTCCTACCTGGCATTCTTCGTTACCTTCCTTTATGCCATCGGCTTCGTCGGCAATCTTGTCGTTCCCAAAAGCATCGATGGCATACCCGAGGTGCCGCTATGGCAAGCCCTTCTGACCAATGCCGGTTTTCTGGTGCTTTTTGCTTTGCAGCACAGCATTATGGCCCGGCCGGCTTTCAAACGCTGGTGGACGAAGTTTGTCCCTGAACCTATTGAACGCAGTACCTACGTGCTGCTGACCAGCATCATCCTTGCAGCGATGATGGCGCTCTGGCAGCCCATGGGCGGCGTGGTCTGGACCATTGAAAGCGAGGCCGTGAGGAGTGTCCTTTTGGTTACCTATCTGCTGGGCTGGGCCATTGTGTTTGTGGCTACCTTCCTGATCAACCATTTCGACCTGTTCGGGTTGCGCCAAGTGTGGATGTATTTTACCGGCAAACCCTACACGCATTTGCCTTTCCGCGTGCCATTCCTGTACAAATACGTTCGCCATCCGCTGTATTTCGGGTATTTGATCGCATTCTGGTCGGCGCCCGTGATGACCTTCGCCCACCTGCTTTTTGCCATTGCAACCACAGGTTATATGCTGACGGCCATCCGCTTTGAGGAACGCGACCTGATCGCACATTTTGGCCAGCGTTACCGCGATTACCGGAAGCAGGTTCCAATGATCATTCCGATTCCCCGGAAACCGGCCGCCGAGCCTGTTCCTGTAGAAAACTAAAAGCATGCCCGGCATGACCTCCGGAAGGCCGGCGACCGAAACATGAACAGCCTCTAAATTCCGGCAACCCCAATCTATCACCCAAAGCGCGGTTCTCCTTGAGCCGTCAGTCCAAATAAAACAAGGTACAGGTGCGGGGCAAAGGTTTGTATGGTATAAAAATAGCCTGCAGGCCCATTTGCCCCCGCCTTAAACCTCTCCCACAAGTTATGAAGACGATCTCTTTGAAAAGCCTTTCGCGGCAATACGGTCGCAAGGCTTTGATTATCTACCTCATCTTTTGCGCCTTGAAAGGCATGTTCTTCCTGTTTGCCGGCGAACGGTTGTTGCGCTATTTTGCACCGCCCAAGGGCGATTCGGGTAGTATACCCCAGGTCCGGGCCATGACCTCGGTTGATGCGGACCAACTGGTGCAGACCTTTGGCAGCGGCAACATCTTTCTGATATCGATGACCCTGCTGGCCTCCGCCGTCATCGTATTTGGCATAAACTGGATCAGAAAAATGGAGCAACGCGATTATGATATCCATCGCGGCAATCGTTTTCTCGAAGAAATTGAGGAGGAAATGTTCCGTTAGGGTGTGCTGATTGCCCGGCGAATCTGTTTTTCATGCCGGTTCAGGTGGGTTTCGAAAAAGGCCAGCATTTGTGCCCAGCCCAGCCTGCCGGCGCGCGGATGCCGGTACACCGCAAGTCCTGCCGTCGCCTCCGGCATTTGTTCAAGAAAAACGGACCAGGCGTCGCGGGCATCCTGCCAGCGGCGACGGGTCTCGGCAAGCGTGGCGGAGGCCGGCAGGCTTTCGTCACCCACGGTTTTCGGAGCCTTGAATTTGAACGGGGTACTCAGGTATGCCCACAGCAAAAAACCGCGCAACAGGGCGCCTGGCCCCGTTTTTTCAAATTCCGGGTTAAAACTCATTTTCTTTTTCACGTATGCCAGCGAAAGTTCTTCCGTCAGGATCAGGTGGTGCATGGTCTGTATTGCCGACCAGCCTCCATTAGCCGGCTTGCGGTTGAGTGTCTCTTCGGAGATTTTTTCCATATCGGCAAGCAGGGCGCCGACCTGTTGCGCGTATCTCTGGTTGCGGGCAATAAAGACTGATTTTTTCATTTCAAGGGAGGGCTCAGTTTGTAATTTGCAGGGCGAAGAAAGGAATCTTGCGGCGCTTTTTGGAGATATTATGCCTTCGAAAGCGCTTTTTTCCTCAAATTTGCACAACCATGTATCAGTTCCTTCTTGCCATGCCTCTTCCCCGAATGATTCTTTGCAGTCTTTTTCTGTTTGCAGCCAGTGCACTGGGCCAATCCGGAAAGGCTCCGTCAGAATTGAAAAAACGCACATCCGGTACCGCATCTGCAAAAACTTACCTGGTCGTCCCTGCGCAAAAAGGAGATGACTTGCCCGCTTTCCTCAGGCGGTACGGCCTGTACGACTTTGAGTGCAACATTACCCGGTTTTTCGAGATCAACGGATTAAAGGAGGATTACCGGGTAAAAGCCGGCGTTTCCTACAAGTTGCCTGTCGAGGTTGTTACCTACAATGGGAAAAGCATCCGAACGACGCTCGGTATCAGCGACTGGCGCACGGCCAAACGCATTGAGTCGTACAACAAGTATGCCCTCAAGGAAGGCCTCCGTTCCGATAATTTTATTGAAACAAAACGGTTGTGGGTGCCCTGGCACGAACTTACCTGTCCCGGAGAGGGGGAAACCGAAGTGGCTGCTACCGATACCGGACCACCGGGAGAAGACAATACGGTGATCAAGGGCTCGCGGCACTATGACATCATGGGTAAAAAATACGCCAAGACGGATATCATCAGCCATAAACTGAAAGGCAAGGTATACTATGTGGTGAGCGGTCACGGCGGCCCGGACCCCGGTGCACAAGGCAAACGAGCCGGTCGTACGCTGTGTGAAGATGAATATGCCTATGATGTGTCACTTCGCCTGGTCCGGCTGCTCATCAGCCACGGCGCTATTGCCTATATGATCGTCCGCGATGCCAACGACGGCATTCGAGATGAAGAATACCTGCAGTGCGATCAGGACGAAAAAGTGTGGGGCGACCTGACCATACCAAGGGCTCAGAAGGAACGGCTGCAGCAACGCTGCGATATCATCAATGCGTTTACCAAGAAAAACGCAAAACTGGGCCCCGAAAACCAGATCATGGTCGAGATACACGTGGATTCGCGGACCCGCGATACCAAAACCGACGTTTTCTTTTATTCCCGTCCGGGAAGTGAGCCGAGCCGCAAACTGGCCGAACACCTGCACAAGACATTTCTCCAGAAATACTTGAAAAAACGCAGCCAGCGGGGCTATGAGGGTTCCGTCAGTGCGCGCAACCTGTACATGCTCAAGGAAACCACCACACCCAAGGCTGTTTTTATGGAACTCGGCAATATCCGAAACGATTGGGACCAGCAGCGGCTGGTGCTGAAAAACAACCGCCAGGCCCTTGCCAACTGGATTTGTGACGGACTGCTGAGCGAAAAATGACAACCCTTAAAAACAAGTCCAATCCGTTTATGTCGTCAAAAATAGTCATCGCCGGCAGCGGCCGGATTGCCTGGCACCTGGGCAAGCGCATGAAAGCCAAAGGCATGCCCGTTGCGCAGGTGCTGAGCCGTACGGCTGAAAATGCCCGTGCCCTGGCCGATGCCTTGCAGGCCGGATGGACGGACGACTGGACGGGCATCATCCCCGATGCCGATTGGCTGCTTATTGCGGTTCGAGACGATGCCATTGCCGAAATTGCGGCCCTTGTCGCACCGCATGCCCCCGATGCGCTTTGCACGCATACCTCCGGCAGCACCCCGGGAAAGGCCCTTGCCCCGTATTTCAGGCGTTACGGGGTGTTTTATCCCCTGCAATCGTTTTCCATGGAGCGTACACCCGTCTGGTCAAAAATCCCTTTTTGTGTGGATGCCCAGCGCGATGAAGATGTCCTGTTCCTGAAAAGAGTTGCCAAAACCATCGGCAACCTGGTTTACCGGGTCGACGACGAGCAACGCGCAGCCTTGCATGTGGCCGCTGTTTTTGCCAATAACTTCGCAAACCATTGTTTTTCCATCGCCGAGAAGATACTGGAAGAAAAAGAACTTCCTTTCGAACTCCTGCACCCGCTCATGGAGGAAACGCTGGCCAAAGCGCTGCATGATTCACCCGCCCGTATGCAGACCGGTCCGGCAGTGCGTGGCGACCTGGATACCATCCGACGACACCTGCAACTTCTGAAAAAGCACCCGGAGTGGCGAAATATATACCACGAGTTGTCAAAAAACATTAACCCGTTTTTGCCAAAATTGAAATTATAAATCATATTTTCTGATTCTGTAATTTATAATTTTGATAATGTTTAAATTGGCAGCATTTTGTATCTAAGTTAAGATAAATGGATATTGTTGGCAAAAGCGGCGCAAGTTCTTGCTAATTTTGCTGCGCCTTACCTGAACAAAATCTTCAGCAGTCCTTTCCGATTGTAAACAAGCGATGACCATTTTTTACCCTTTACGCCCCGGTACTGCAGCGTAAAACATATTCCCTTTCATTCGACATGACACAAGCGCGCCTTACTGCCATCGGCATGGCTGTCCCCGACAAAAAAATTGACAACCAATACTTTGAATCCATCATCGAAACTACCGATGAATGGATCGTCTCGCGTACGGGCATACAAACGCGTTACTACGCTGGGCCGGAAGAGTTCACGAGCGACCTTTGTGTGAAAGCGGCAAATGACCTGGCATCCCGTCATCCGGGCGCTTTGGAAGGGGTTGACATGATCATTGTTTCTACCGTCACGCCTGACCAGCCCATGCCCAGTGTCGCCTGCCGCCTGCAGTTCAAACTCGGGTTGGCCGGGGCCGGGGCCATCGATGTCTATGCCGCCTGCGCGGGTTTTTCATACGGACTGGTGGTGGCCAAAGGCCTTATTGCGGGCGGTACACATCGCAAGGTGCTCGTTTTTGGCGCCGAAACGCTTTCGCGGGTGACCGATTTTACGGATCGCAGTTCCTGCATGCTCTTTGGCGACGGCGCTGCCGTCGTTTTGGTGGAGGCTGCCGGGCAAGGCAATATTGGCGCCTGCGTTACCGGAGCAAACGGTGAAAACGGGATCGATTTGTATATCTCCGGTTTTGCGGAGCAAATGGATGGGCAACCCCTCAGTATGAACAGAAAGATCGTCCAGAACGGCCGCAAAGTGTTTAAATGGGCTGTCACAAAGATGTCGGAACAAATGCGTGTACTGGCTGAGAAGAACGGCCTTACGCTCGACCAGATCGACTGGTTTGTGCCCCACAGTGCTAATCTTCGAATTATAGAGGCCATCTGTAAGGAGACCGGTTTCCCCTATGAAAAAACACTGGAAAGTATCGTCAACTACGGCAACACCTCGTCGGCATCCATTCCGATTGCCCTGTTTAACGGCATAGTGTCGGGAAAGGTCAAGCGCGGCGACAAGATCATGGTGCTGGGTTTCGGCGGCGGACTCGCTTTTGCCGGGACGGTGATAGAATGGTGATCAGGGACGGGCAAAAACCTGTTTCCAGATATCCAGCAACACGACCTTTTCTTTTTCCCAGTTCCAGTCTGCGGCTGCCATGCGGCAATTGTGCTGTAGGCGTTGGTACACTGCCGGATTCTCGAGCAGGTTTTCTATCGCGCCTGCAACGGCTTCCGGCGTAAGTTCATCGAGCAGAACGGCTACCTCATGCTGCCCATTCAGGGCGCGGTATTCCGGGAAATCCATAGTGAGTACGGGTACTCCCGCCTGTACATTGGCGAAAAACTTGTTGGCCAGCGAGTAATAATAACTCAGTCCCCTGTTTTCCAGCAGGTTCAGTCCCAGCCAGGCGCGTGCAACTAGGGTACGCAGATCTTCAGGACTGGTGTATCCGAGAAAACGAACCTTCTCCTCCACTCCGAGTCGTGTAGACAAGGCGCGCAACGGTGCGGACAGGTCGCCCTCCCCGGCAAGCCACAATTCCGTGGTATTAAGATGTTGCATGGCCTCAAGTGCCGTTTCTATGCCACGCCCTTCGTTCAGAGCGCCCATGTAAAACAGTATTTTCCTGCCTTCCGGCAATACCGGAGGGGGAGGGCTCTGCTTCAAAGGGACGTTTCGGACCACGCCAAATGGCAGGCGGTATCTATCTTCAAATATCTTTGCCAATCCGGGGCCAACCGTATAGGCATGCTTATAAAACGGCAGGCAAATCCGGGCAACACCCTCCCACACTGCCTTGACGAAAGCACGGTCTGTCACCTCCGGCACTTCAGTGAAGTATTCGTGTGCGTCAAATACACGGCGCCGGCGCCTCAGCAGGGTGGCCAGACACCCGGCAGGCAAGGTATCCAGGTCGATGGAACAAACCGCATCACAACGCCTGGACAGGAGAAAAAAGAAAAGCCGGACATTGAATTCGGCATAGAACAGGAACCCTTTTTTGAAAAAACACGGGAGTCGCCGTTGCCTGAAGGGTCTCGTTATCAAGGGGATAGAGTGGGGGAGTGCACGCCCGATGAGCCATACATCGTATCCTTCGTCCGCCAGCGTACCGCAAATACGGTGCATGCGCTGGTCGTAAGTGAGGTCGTTGGTAACGGTGAAGTAAAGGGTATGGGTCATCTTTGTCATTCGTCGTTGTGCATCTCACGATAAGTTAAAACCCCTTCAGCGCCTCATATACCAGGTCCACCGGCAGCCCCATGACATTCTGAAAGGTGCCTTCGATACGGGTGATCTTGCAATGGCCGATCCAGTCCTGGGCGCCGTAGGAACCGGCCTTGTCGAATGGCTTGCAGGTGCGGATATAATAATCAACCTCTTCATCGCTCAGTTCGGCAAACCATACTTTGGTGACACCGGCAAAGGTCTGTTCCTTTTCCCGGGCCAGCAAACAAACACCGGTGATGACCGTGTGCTGCCTGCCGGAGAGTTGGCGGATCATGTGAAATGCATCGGTGTAGTCGGCAGGTTTGTTATACACCGTTCCATCCAGAATCACCACCGAGTCGGCGGCAAGAATGATCTCCCGTTCCCGAATCAGGTGTGCCGCTGCCGCTGCCTTGCGGCGTGCAAGCAAGGGGGCCACTTCTTCGGCTGGGATATCGGGCTCAAAACTTTCATCGGTGTCGAATGCCTGTACGGTAAACTCGAATCCGGCCTCCCGGAGCAGTTGACTTCTTCTCGGACTTTGGGACGCCAGGATAAGCGGACGGGTATTGAGTTGCATAGGTTGGCTTGAGTTATGGTTTCCGTAGCGGATCGTATGCATCCTGACAGGAGATGTACGCTGCGGACTTTTTGAGAGCATCTGAAAAAATACGGTGGAAAAACATACTATTAATGGCCTCCGCCTACAAAACCGCGGACCGTCGCGACGATTTCCATGGGGTCGTCAGGCCAGGAGCGCAGCAGCAGGAAAACGCCTGCAAACATGATGACTTTTACCAGAATACTGGCGCGGCTGAAGTCTTTTTTCACGTTGGCCCTGAAAACGGCTGCTGTGGCAAACAGAGCGGGCAAAAGCAACAAAAACACACCGGCAATGATTTGCCAGTCGGGCGCGCCGGTTTGTTGCCAGAAATACAACAAAAAAACAATAAGCAGACTTACGGCTAGCCCTGTAAACCCGGCCGGCTTTTTGGCAAAACGCGGTCCTTTCAATACGGCAAGGGTCACGCAGCCACAAGCCATGTCGCCCTGAAAATCCTCCAGGTCCTTGATCTGCTCGCGTAGGAGATTGGTGATAAAGGCAAATATTGCGTACAGCCATACCAGCGCCACTGCGCGGTGCATATTATCCGGCTGAATAAAAGAGGTGAGCCATATCTGGCGGTCTTCCGGCAGCAAGAGGATAATGGGTACAAGGCCGCACAGGACCGACACCAGCAGATTTCCGATCACGGCAGTGCACTTTAGCTGCCAGGCATACAGGAAAAGTAAAAAAGAGACAGCCGGGAAAACCCACAGGGGCCAGTGATTTGCCGGGCGCAACTCCCGCTCGATTAAAAATGCCAGTCCGTGGACCACGATTACCAGCACGGAATAAAAGGTCAGGGCCATGGATGCCGGTACAAACCGTCCCCAAACCCAGCGATCCGGCTTGTTGATGGCATCGATCTTCCTGTCGTAATAATCGTTGAGCACGTATCCGGCCAGCGTGGTGAGTACCGTTGCGGCAGCGATCAGCCCGAATGTGCGAATGGTGAGCACAGGGATACCGTGGGCCTGCAAAATGGCAGGGCGAAGGGCAAACCAATACGGTACCAACTGGGTGAGCAATACAATAACCAGATTGGGTAGCCGCAGCAACCGGACAAGGGCCAACACCTGATTCATGCGGCTAATATATGTCGCCGATCAATACTCCGGCCACTTCTCCTGCAATTTCATCACTTTTTCAATGATGTCGCGCACGCATCCGCTGCCACCCGGCAAGGGAGAGACATAATCGCAAATATCGAGCACCTCGGTAACAGCGTCTTTCGGGCAGGAAGACAGCACTACTTTCCGCAACACGGGCAAGTCGGGCAGGTCGTCGCCCATGTAGCAGATTTCCGAGACAAGTGTATTGGTGCGCTCCAGAAAGGACTTGAACGGCGTCCATTTTTCCTGGGCGCCGGAATAGTATTCTTCAATACCCAGGGCGGTCAGGCGCTTTTTTACTCCTTCCGACCGGCCGCCGGTGATTATCCCCACGTGGTAACCGGCCTCGATGGCCCATTTGATGGCCTGGCCGTCGCGAATGCTCATGGTACGGAGCAGTTCTCCCGCCTCAGTGGCGAGCAGGCTGTTGTTGGTGAGTACGCCGTCGACATCGAACACAAACCCTTTCACGGCGCGTAATTTGTCGAACAGGTGCACCAGTTCGAGTTCAACAGGCTTCGGAACGGGCGTTATTGCACTTTCCATCCCTGTTTCCAGGTCATTTATTTGTTGTTTGCTCTCCATTCGTACACCCATTTGGCTTGTATCTGCTCCAGATGGCCCTCATTCGAGTCTTCGCGCTTCCCTTCAAAATGGGGGATATCCAGAATCCATTGAAGCAGTTCGGTAAAGCGGATGCGGTAAATTTTACTCTCATCGAAGTCGTCGCCAAAACGCTCATACAGCGCCATGGCAATATCCTCGTGGTCGGCCCACTGAATGGGCAAGTCGTCAAAGTTCTTGAAAGGCATTTTTTTGCGGTAGATGATAGACGGTAAACGGTAGACGGTGGACGGTGGACGGTAGACGGTGCAAAAATCGATGTTTTACTTCATTCCAAATATTCGTAAAAGTTTGAAAATAAGACAGGTATAAAATTTTATTTGAATTTCGACACAGAATATTGATCATATTCAATTATGATTTTTTTTTGGTGAACCACCGTCCACCGTCCACCGTCCACCGTCCACCGTCCACCGTCCACTTAATGTTCGTGTCCAATGATCCTTTTTTGATCAGGTATTGTCACGGTGATTGCAGCATCATTGTCGAGGATGACGCACTGACAACCCAACCGGCTTTCGAGGCGCGGGTTGATTGCGCGGTCAATAAAATCTTCCTCCTTGTCGGAAATCTCTTCCAGAAAATCTTCGCCCTTCTCCACATACACATGGCAGGTGGAGCAGGCGCAAACACCGCCACAATTGTGGTTCAGGTGTATGTCGTATTCCTCCGTTAATTCCAGGATCGACAAATCTTCAAAACTTCCGGTCACCGTCTTCGACGGGATACTTTTATCTTCAAACAAAAATGTAACTGTCGCCATATTTATGGGTCATCGAGGCAAAAATGCGCGCAAATATAGAATTAGACTAATAAACAAGGTAGCCCGTGCAAGGTTTCCATATCCGCCCGGAAGGAATTTTTCTTTTACCTGCTCCGGTGTATTTTTTCATTCTTGTAATGGATATAAGGGCTAACACGGGGTTATTCCGGACTTTATGTCGAAAATTGAGTAATTTTGTCCACATTGTTTTTCGGCAATATGAAAAACGCCTACATTTCGCCAACGGAATAAAATTCCAGAAAAACACATTCGTTACAGCAACTACCTATGCAGTTCGGTACCCATCAATCGCAACCTCCGCAGGAAAGCCCTGAATTCAAACGCTGGAAATTCCGCGAGTTGAAAATCTATGCTTCCACGGAATGGCTCGCCGATAACAAGAAGAAATACAGACAAGTATTTGACCGGCATGAGACGACTTATATCTACGCCGAGCTTTCTTTTCACAACAAGCATTTTGATATCGAGGATTGGGAGGTGAACGTAGAACTTCGCTGCTATGCCGTCAAAAAGCAACGCAAAGAGATATGCAACCTGCCTTTTCAGCGCAAAGTAAGCAAATACGACCCCGTCGGTTATATCCGCGAAGGCTGGGGCAACAAACAGGAGGGCGTGTTCTGGAAAAAAGGCGCCTATTACTGGGAAGCCTGGATTGAAGGAGAGAAAGTAGCCACCAAGTATTTCTACGTCGAAGATGCCGGCCGGCCGCTCACCAAAACGGATAACCCCTACTGCCAGATCACTTCGCTGCGCATGTACGAAGGGCCGTACGACGATACACCGGAGTTCGAACGCCTCTACATGCGGCATTTCAACGGCGAGGAAACCCGCTACATCTACGCCGAGGTGACGCTCAAAAACGTCCTGCTCAGTAAACAATGGCAGTGCGAGCTCTTTATCAAATTCTACAACGATGCCCGCGAACTGAAAGGCCAGGTTGTGCGCCTGCACCGCATGGAAAAAAGCGATGACGGCGTCAAAATAACAGCGGGCTGGGGCAGCAACGTAAAAGGCTCCTGGCGCAACGACCGGTATACGGCCGAAATCGTATTCATGGACCAGTTGCTGGCGATCATGCCTTTTGAGGTGGGCGCAGATTGGGAAGAAGGCGTCAACGGGGTCTGGTTGCCCGACAAAGGCCAGCATATTTTCCTCCAGCCTGAAGAGGAAGACCTCGAATCTTTCGAGGAGGTGCTGTCCAAACTGGACGCCCTGATCGGCCTTAGCGAGATCAAAGCCAAGGTCAGGGAACACGCTCAGTATATCCAGTTCCTGCAACTCAGAAAAGAAAGAGGCTTTTCAGAACGGGACGGCATCAACGTCCACTCGATATTTATAGGAAACCCCGGTACCGGTAAAACCACGGTCGCCAAAATGATGGGCCGCCTCTACAAAAAAATGGGCCTGCTTTCCAAAGGGCATGTGCATGAGGTGGACCGCACCGATCTGGTCGGCGAATACATCGGCCAGACGGCTCCCAAGGTAAAGGATGCCATCGAAATGGCACGCGGGGGCGTCTTGTTCATCGACGAGGCCTACGCGCTGGCGCGTTCCGCCGAGGACTCCAAGGACTTCGGCCGCGAGGTCATTGAGATACTGGTCAAGGAATTGTCTAACGGCCCGGGCGACCTGGCCGTGATCGTCGCCGGATATCCGAAGGAAATGAAAACCTTCCTCGACTCCAATCCCGGACTGCGCAGCCGCTTCAAGATGACTTACGAGTTCCCGGACTATCTGCCTCAGGAACTCAGCCTGATCGCCGAGTATGCCTGCCGCGAGAAGGAGGTTCTGCTGGCAAAAGAGGCGCAATTGATGGTCGATGAGTATATTACCGAAGCCTACCGAAGCCGCGACCGCGCATTCGGTAATGCGCGGTTTGTGCACGACCTGATTGACAAAGCCAAGATACAACTGGGGCTTCGGCTCATGGCCGACCCGGAAGTGCGCAATATGCCACCGGAGGGGCTGAAAGTCATTCTCCGTGAGGATGTGGAAAAAGTGAAACTCATCCACAAGCGCCCAATGCCCAATATCCCGGTCGACGAAACACTGCTGGCCAAGGCGCTGCATGAACTCGACAGCCTGATCGGCATGCAGAATATCAAAAAAGACATCCGGGAACTGGTGCACCTCGTGCGATACTACCGCGACACCGGCCGTGATGTGCTGGGCCGCTTCTACCTGCATACGGTGTTTGTCGGCAACCCCGGAACGGGTAAAACTACGGTGGCGCGTATCCTTACCAAAATATACAAGGCACTTGGCGTGCTCGAACGCGGCCACATGCTGGAAACCGACCGCCAGGGTTTGGTGGCGGGATTCGTCGGACAAACGGCCATCAAAACAGCCGAACGCGTCGACGAAGCAATGGGCGGTGTGCTGTTCATCGACGAGGCCTATGCGCTCACTTCAACGGGCCGCGGCTCGCAGGGTGATTTTGGCGATGAGGCGATCCTGACCATGCTGAAGCGCATGGAAGACCATCGGGGCGAGTTTTTTGTATTTGTCGCGGGCTATCCGGAGAATATGGACAACTTCCTGAAGGCTAACCCGGGTCTTGCAAGTCGTTTCGACAAGGTGTTGCGCTTTGAGGATTACTCCCCCGAGGAATTGCTGGAAATCGCCCTGTACATGTTCCAGCAGGAGCACTACCGCGTGGAGGAAGATGCCCGTGAGCAACTGGGCAAGTACCTGACTTTCCTGCATCAGTTCCGGGACAAGTATTTCGGAAATGCCCGCAGTGTGCGACAGGTGGTGTTGGAGGCCATCAAAAACCAGAACCTGCGCGTGGCGGCGGCCAAACTCCGGGAAGACCAGGAGGTCCACACCATTATGCTCGACGATGTAGCGACCTTTACGTTCGACAAGGACAAACTTAACCTGTTCGTACGGAAGGGTATTGGTTTTGGAAAATAAGAGATCATTTGCGCTACGCCCTATTCAGATGTTTCACAGTGTAAATTCATTATGCGAAGCACATTTTATTTGATGTTGGTGGCCCTGACAGGCTTGCTGGCTGCCTGCGAGCAGTCACCCAAAAGAATTACAACAGAACACGGATACCAGTTCATAGCCTATAGCAATAAAGGCGGACTTAAGCCGAAACCCGGCGAAAAGGTCGCCGTCAATGTGTACACCTATTTTGGCGATTCATTGGTGGGCAACACGTTGCGCGATCTGGGCGGACCAAGCATACTTACCCTGTATCCAAAAGAAAAAATGCCGGCAAATGTGCCTGCTGTGTACGATGCTACGCTTCTTATGGGTGAAGGCGACAGCGCCACGGTTTACCAAAAGATTGATTCTACCATGCTGGCCAGGATTCCCAAGGCATTTCAGGATTTGAAAGAGGTGCGTTTTGATGTGGTGCTGGTTGATGTGATCAGTGCAGAGGAGGTGGAGAAAAAACGCGAGCAAGTGCGGGCGCAGGCTGCTGCCGTAACATCGGGCGTCAATAATTTTATCCTTGATCTGAAATCCGGAAAACTGAACGACAAACTGCTCACCACCCCTTCCGGATTGAAGGTTGTAATGGTGGAAAAGAATACCGGACGGACCATCAGGGATGGAGAAACCATTTCCGTGCAATATTACGGGTGCTTTATGGATGGCAACAAGTTCGACAGTTCATTCGACCGGGGCGATCCGATGACTTTTATCGTGGGTTCATCGATACCCGGCTTTGATGAGGGCATCAAAATGATGAGCCGTGAAAGCAAGGCGTATTTCATTATACCTTCGGCAATCGGATACGGAGAGGACGGTCGCCCGCCCGTTATCCCGCCCAATACCGATCTGGTATATTATGTGGAAGTACTGAAGTTTTAAGGCGCCTACTGTACCTCTTTTTTCAACGCAAATACCTGTATCCTGTCGCTGTTGTTGCTCACCAGTAACAACGCCTTTCCACTTGCGCCATTCAGTAGTTTCAGGCTGCGAGCGTCTTTATTGGCCCAAAGTCCTGTGACGCAACCAGTCATCGGCTTAAAGTTGCCGCCGCCCTGATTGAGCAGCACCAACCCGTTGCCCGAGTCGATGGGACTGGTTTCGATCTGCTGTCCGTAGTCGTTGCCGGCGAGTATGATATCCGGTTTGCCATCAGCGTTCAGATCCCGCACGATAAACGCGTTGATCGGCGAAATCTGGGCCATGTTAGGCAGGGGTTTTAGTACAAACTTGCCGTTCCGGTTTTCAAAATAGGCCGACTGCAGCACATTAGCCTGAAAGCGCTTGGCGGTGTTCAGTTCGGCGCGCGGATACAGGTCTTCCATTGTTGCGTAGGCATAGGGTTTATTTCGGACGTATTTTTTCTTCAATACGGGCAATTGTTTCAGCATCACTTCCCGCAGCGCCAGCGGGTATTCGACCCCGTCTTTGGTGTAACCCATCAACGGATCAACACTGCCGTTACTGTCGAAGTCCTTGGTGTAAATGAACAGTGGCGACTCCTCAGAGGCGGTCATGCGGGTATTCAGACCGAGGTTGCCGGCCATAAAGTCCATATCGCCATCGCCGTCGAAATCTGCAACCGCCAGACTGCGCCAGAATCCGTTGGTTTTGTCAAGTCCGAATTTGGCTGTTGCATCTCCCCAGGTTCCGCCACTGCTTTCGAAAATGGTCAGTGGCATCCATTCGCCGGCCACCAGCATTTCTGCGCGTTTGTCGCCATTCAGGTCGGCAAAGGCAATGTCGCGCACCATACCGCAATAGGCAAAAGAAGGGGCTATTTGCGCCGCCGCATCACTGAAAACACCTTTGTCGTTGCGCAAAATATGGTTGGTCGGCGTAACGGGATAGGAACCCGGTGTGCACCAGCCGCCTATAACGAGATCGAGATCGCCGTCCTGATCGATATCAAATGGCGTCACAACCGATCCGCTGTCGAATATTCTGGGTACCGAGGCGGCATCGCGGGTAAAGTTGCCCTTCCCGTCGTTTTTGTACAGCCTGGGCTGGTAAACCGCTTCGCCGGCCTTGGCGCTGCAACCGCCGCTGGCTACAAACAGGTCGAGGTCGCCGTCGCCGTCTGCATCGAACAGCGCTGCGCCGGTATCTTCGAAGGCTTTATCGGTCTCCCAGGTGGATTGCGAGGCGCGGGAAAACTGCCCGTTTGCACCCTGGATGTACAGTGCGCCGGCGGAATTGGCTGCTCCGCCGACATAAAAATCTTCCAGTTTGTCGCCGTTGACATCGCCCGTCGCCAGGTATGGGCCGGGGGTCGACATACGCCAGGGGATCAGCCGTTCGTGGTCGAAATCTTCGTAGTCGTCTTCCTTATGGACGAAATCGATGCCTGCGGACCCCGCAACTTCATCAAAAAAGTCGGTTTGCGGGCGGACGAGCGGTTCCAGCGTACCCGGCTTTGCATCGCTTATTTTGATGGTCATCCGCTGGTTTACCGGTTGGTTGGTCAGGGTGACCATTTTGTTTCCCGGCGGGAAAAGCACTTCGATCTTGTCGATACTGGTGATGTTGCCCAGTCCGAAGTGCAGCAGCGGTTCGTTGCAGGAGTAAAAACCACGGATAGGGGTCATTTCCTTTTGCCAGACGCGGTCGCCCACGGTGATGCGGGCAATGGTATTGAAGCCGGTGGGGTTGCCGGGTGCGCCTTCAAAATGCAGTTCCAGCCATGCCCCTTTTTTGTTGTCGGCAGCCGTATTCCGGTATACGCTGGCTTCCACTTCGATGTTGCTGACGATCAGGTCGAGGTCGCCGTCGTTGTCGAGGTCGGCATAGGCTGCGCCGTTGGAAAAGGTTTTGTCGGTGAATCCCCAGGCGATTGTTTTGTTTTCAAAGGTCATATCGCCGTTGTTGCGGAACATGTAATTGCGCAGGGGTACCGAGGGGATGAGACTGAGGTAGTCGTATATGGTTTTGAAATGTTTCGGGTCGATGCCGCCGTATTTTTTGTTGATGGAATCGTCGGTAAACTGCACATAATCCAGGTCGGTTACGTCGCGCGGATAACCGTTTGTGATAAACAGGTCGGCCCAGCCGTCCTGGTCGTAATCCTGCCCGAGCACACTCCAACTCCAGTCGGTCTGGAAAATACCTGCCATGCATCCCACATCGCTGAATGTCGGCAGGGCGGACCCGAGGGTCGGGCCGTTGTTCAGCTGCAGCACGTTGCGCATCATTTGCGGGTGGTAGTCGTAGCTGTTGAGCGTTTTATAACGGTCAAATTTCATGACCGTGCTCAGCTGCTTCTGGCGTTGATAGTCCTCCGCCAACATATCCAGCCCAATAAAATCAGACAGTCCGTCGCCGTTGATGTCCACCGCATCGGTACCCATCGTGTGGTTCGACATGTGCCGGAAACTCTTTTTGGCCTGGTCTGTAAATGTTCCGTTCCGGTTGTTGATGTAAAAATAATCGGGCTCGATATAGTCATTGGCGATCAAAATATCCGGGTAATGATCGCCATTCCAGTCCTGTACGAGGGTACTCAAGCCGAATGCGCGATTTTCAACACCTGCCTGTTTGGTAACGTCTGTGAAGGTACCGTTGCCGTTGTTGCGGAATAACCGGTCCGAATCAAACTCGGTATGCGGTTTCATGTTGCGCACGATCTTGCCGTTGGGCAATTGCTGCAGGTCCATCCGGTGTGCCAGTCCGAAGTCGGTAGGGAAGTTGATCACGTACAGATCGAGGTCGCCGTCGAGATCGTAATCGAAGAAGTTGGCGTGGTTGCTCGGGGAAGGGTCGTCGACACCGTACGCATGACCGCTTTCAGTGAATGAGTTGTTTTTATTGTTGATAAAGAGCAGGTTGCGCCGTTGGTCGCCTTCTTTCAGACCCGCGCGGCACACATAGATATCCGACCATCCGTCGCCGTTTGCATCGGCAATGGAAACGCCCGTTTTAAAGCCCTCCGGCGCTGCCACACCTGCCGCTGCAGTGATGTCTTCGAATTTGAGTCCGCCTTTGTTCAGGAATAATTTGCATTCGCCGGTGGTGGAAGAGAAAAACAAATCCTGAAGGCCGTCCTTGTTCACATCGATGACTCCTATACCGCCGCCGTTGTAAAAATTCGGATTCCGGACAATATTGTTGAAGAAGTCCTCCTGAAACTGTGTGGCAAAATGGATATTGCTTTCAGAAGCGGGCAGTTTCTGGAACAACGCATCGGCAGGCGCCGTGATGTTATCGTCGTCATTGCCGGAGGTTGTGCCTTCTTTTTTACCCTGGCAGGCGAATAACAGCAACACGATGACCAGAACGGGCATCTTGGCAATTGCACGGATGGGAGTTGTGAAAATCGACGGATGCGTCATTGTTTTCGTTTTTACGGTTGAATTGTGACAGCGTTTACACAGTGGTCGGGAGCGTCGGCAAAGGTAGCACAGCCCGCAACGCAATGGAAAAAAGTCGCTGATTTTTCAATACTTGTTAAGTTTGCTTCTGTCTTGCCCCCGCTTTCCACCTCCATATTGAACGAATCATGCTGCGACGTTCCTTTTTACAAAAAACAACCCTTGCCGGCGCCGGTATCCTTTTAGGGTTCAGACCTGAGCCTGTCATTGGTCATGGAGACTTCCGTTACCGCATCAACACCCGCTGGTGCAAAGCCGATCCGGGCGCTTATCCGGTAAAGAACT
>ERZ724521.350-NODE-350-length-20807-cov-12.866856_pt1 | contig 20807 bp, 14 predicted proteins | sample MGYA00376054_ERZ724521 | MGnify/ENA primary metagenome ERZ724521 (study PRJEB28724, sample SAMN07190883) | activated sludge metagenome | isolation source: activated sludge of sewage treatment plant in Hong Hong | place: Hong Kong | collected 2016-03-17 ... | reverse complement strand
AGGAAATGAGATTTATTGCAGAAATTGATGTAATGCCCCACAAAGAATTGTTGGATCCACAAGGCAAAACTGTGGGAAAAAACATGCACCACATTGGCATTGAGGGGGTAAGTGATGTTAGGATTGGTAAACACATCCAAATGATCATCGAAGCATCCAATGAAAGTTCAGCACGACAGGAAGTAGAAAAAGCTTGTCAGAAAATACTGACAAACCCCATTATGGAAGGGTATACTTATGTGCTGACAGCCCAATAAAATGTTGTATCTCGTTCCTACCCCAATTGGCAATCTGGAAGACATTACCCTCAGGGCCATCAGGGTGTTGGGCGAAGTTGACCAGATTTTGGCGGAAGACACACGAACGAGTGGTGTTTTGCTCAAACATTATAATATTACTACCGAGCTTAAGCCATACCATTCATTCAATGAACACAAAGTTGTAGACCATCTTGTGGCACAAATGTCCAATGGTATGCAATTGGCTTTAATCACCGATGCAGGTACTCCCGGTATTTCTGATCCCGGATTTTTACTGGTGAGGGCATGTAGAAAAAACAACATCCCAGTCACCTGCCTTCCCGGAGCTGCAGCCTTTGTACCGGCATTAGCGGCTTCTGGCCTGCCCAGCGATGCTTTTTATTTTGAAGGTTTTTTACCCCACAAAAAAGGCAGGCAAACAGCTTTGAAAAGATTGGCAGAACTGCAAAGTACCTTTATTTTGTACGAGTCACCCCACCGGGTTTTGAAATGCCTGGAAGAACTTGCGGAGCACTGTGGCCCTGAAAGAAACGCAAGCGTAGCCAGAGAAATAAGTAAAAAATTTGAAGAACAAATCACGGCACCACTGGAAACCCTAATTGGCCATTTTCAACAACACCCTCCTAAGGGTGAGTTTGTCGTTGTGGTTGAAGGAAAAAAATAAAATGCGTTTTCTGACACTCTTTTATTTTTTAATTGTCTCACTGATTTCCTCAGCACAGCAAACTCCTGGCAATACCCTCATTGCAAATGCGATGCATCTTTTGGGTAAGCCTTATAAAGCGCATACACTGGAAGATGCAAAGGAAGAGAAATTGTTGCTGCCTTCTGATGGCTTTGATTGCTATACCTTTGTCGAAAGGGTATTGGCAATGAGCACAAACCCACAAGATCTGGTCAAAAGCACACTTTATCTGCGTTATAGAAATGCCACTGTCAATGGATATTGCTCGAGACTACATTATTTGTCGGATTGGCTAAGCACCCATATTACCGATAGCACCCTCATCGATGTCACACCCTCACTCCCATTTGCAAAGGAGTTACGGTTTGATTTGAATTTTATATCGTCACATCCCGCTCTTTATCCTGGCATGCTCAGAGATGCTTGCACTGACGAAATTCAACAAATCGAAAGGAAAATAGCCGCGAATACATTTTATTATATACCCAAAAAGAGGATCAGAACTTTGGAAGCAACGATCCAACATGGAGACATCATAGCCATCACCACAAATAAAAGGGGGTTAGATTATAGCCACGTTGGTTTTGCTTATAAAAAGAATGGTAAGTTGTACCTGATGCATGCATCTACTACTGAAAAAAAGGTGGTCATCAGTCATCGCACCCTCTATGATTACCTGATGCGTTATCCCCACCAAACGGGCATCAGTGTGTTGAGGTGGAACAAGAATTAATTATTTCAAGATTGTCAAGTCACCTGCGAAGTAATAATCTTCATCCAATTCCGGACAATATGCCTGCACCACATAGGTATAAACACCGCTTTCCAATGGCTGACCGTTGATCTTTGCATCCCATACGGCATCAATGTTTTCGGTCTGGTAAACGATGTTTCCCCACCGATCCCGTATAATGATCGATCTAAATTCTTCCGGATTGGCAGCTTTCGTGAAAAAGTTTTGGTTGCTTTGATTTCCATACATATACAAGATGTTTGGAATGTAGTAACCCTCTTCACTGCATCTTGTCAATAAGTCAATTGCCACTTGTTGTTCCGAATAACAGCCCGTTTCGAGATCTGTAGCAAGTACTGTATAGATGGTAGATTCGCTGATTTCCTTGATGATGGGTTCAGGACAAGAAGCACAGTTCATGCCAATAGACGGCGACCAGGAATAGGTATAATTGACGCCAGATGCAGGATACGAAGCTTTAACCGTAACTTTTGAATTGTAATACAGATCATAGGCTTGTGACTGTAGTTTATAATCAATTTTTGGATGCACATATACAAAGATGGTTTCTGTATCCGGTATGCAGGTAGTTCGCCGGCCGATCACTGTTAGGTAAATGCTGGTATCGGGTATAATCTGGATTTCATCTCCATTGGATAATTTTTTTCCATCAAAAAACCAGGAATACTGAAAGGCGAGTCCGCTCGCATTCAAAATAAGCGGATTTCCAGGACATACAGTGTCACCATGTGCAGTAATTTCGGATCGGGTAAGTACTTCAATGTATAAGGAATCATTCAATACACACTCATCTTGTCTGGTTTCCAGAATGTACTGTCCTGAAGCTTGGGGGGCCAATGTGGGTTTATACTCAGAAGCCAGCAATTGATTGGCGTAATACCAGCTTGCATTGCCTATGCCACTGCCATGTAGGTTTACTTTTTCTCCCAGACAAATCTGCAAGTCTTCACCAGCCTCTATGCTGTTTTGGGGAACTACATTGACAGCAATTTTATCGGTATACGGACAGCCATTGGCAGACTCAACATGAACAGTATAGAGTGTGTTTCCTGCTGGAGAAACAATGAGTGTGTCGCAGCCCGCACAAAGCTGCTGATCACCCAGATTCCATGATATGGTTTTTACTCCCGTAGCAAATAGACGCGTTGTGCTGTCTTCACAAATGTACTTCTGATTGATTAAGTAATCGGGTATAGTAGCTTCTACTTCCACAAAAATAGAGTCTTTGCCCGAACAACCGTATTGGTTGATAGCCTTGGCTTGGTAATAACTGCTTTGCTCTGGTAGAATTGAAATTGACTGGCAGTTGGCTGTACAAGGACCCAGGTTAATGCCCTTCCATTCGTATCGGAAAGCAGGGTTTGGATTGATGACGGCTAATGTTGCTTTTAGTCCCTTGCACAGTATGGTATCAGAGAGCAAGCTTATGCCCGGCGCAGGTTCTGGAGCAACCATTACCAATGTAGAATCCTTGGCAATACAGCCATTGTTGGCAGTAAATATGGCATAATACCAGGTAGTATCCGGGGGGAAAACTTTTGCACCATCGCAGGCTGAACACACTGTATTGATTTGAGTAGTCCATTGATTGGTACCTCCAATATTTGGAGTCAATACTTTGAAGTATAGTGAGGCACTGTCGCCTGTACATATCAAAGTATCAGGGCCTGCCAGGATTTTATGGTTAGGCAATATTTCCAGAGTTTGCAAACTTTCACTTTTGCAACCAACATCTGATGTGGTGGTAAGTGACACAGTCTTGGTTCCTGCTGTTTGAAAATCATATCCAAGGTTAATGTCTGAAAATGTCTGATTTTCTATCTTCCATTCGTGTTGGGTAAGACTCCCTGATTCAATAAAACTGGTGTTGGTAAATTGCAGCGTATTGTATTGGCAAGGATTACTTTCCCAATTGAACCCTGTTTTGGGGTTTGGATATACACCGGCAAAATCATCTATCTTTAATGTGTCAGAACAGTTGTCTGTATGCGCGGTTAGTATTAAATTATAAATACCGTAGGCATTGATTACCGGAGCTATCTTGTAACCGGAATACTGACTGGTATCTCCATTGCCTATGACCGACCACTGATAGTAGGTAGCCTCAGAAGTAGACACAGAACCATTGTTGACATTTAGTGTTGAAGGCAGTCCGCACAAAGGATCGGCGATAGACTCAAGTTTGAGTTGAATTTGATTTACATGGATGTCTTCATTGGTGAAGTTTCTCTTACATCCGGCATTATCTGATATAATCAACTTAGGAGAATAGATTCCTGAAGCTGTATAAGTAAATATTTTTTCATCGTAATTTTGAAGCAAAAGGCTTGAATCTACTTCTCCATTGCCAAAGTCCCAGTAATACCTGTAGTAATCATCAGAATTGGCGGTAAACCTAACCTGCAGTGGAGTACAATTGCCAATGATATCAAAGTTAAAATTTCCCCTGGGCCCTAATACCATAACGTAATCTTTAAGGGTTAAGGTGTCTTTACAAACATTCGAACGTATGGCTATCAGACTCACGTCAAATGTATCGGGTTCAAAATAGATATGTGATGGATCACTTACAAAACTCACACCACTTTGATCTCCGAAATCCCATTGATAGGCAATGGCATTTTGTGAAGCATTCGTAAATCGGGTCAACAAGGGTGGGCATGTTTCAAACAATGGATCTCCGCTAAAACTAGCTACAGGATTTTTTACATCAATCCACGCGGGTTCACAGTGCGTGTTTTGGCAACCCCTGATATCGTAAAGCGTCAAACAAACATCAAATACCCCTTCATCCTGATAAAGATGTCGGGTGATGCCGGTGGCTGCACTTTGCCCATCCCCAAACGTCCACAAATAGCCGCTGGTGTTGACATTATCTCCCTTCGGTACAAATAACACTTCCTGATTGGTACATCCCAGTGTATCGGCAGTAAAACCGGTTTCAAGCAAAACCCCCTGGATGGCATCTTTCATAAGGATGCTGTCTGTACAACCCCAATCATCTGTCAATTTAAGGAAAATACTTTCATATCCGGGTTGATCAATGTACAGGGCTACACTGTCTACATTCACCAGGGTATCAGTCGGCAACCTCCACTCCAAACTGATGATGTTGGCAAAGCTATCCCTGCTGTTGTGTGTGATGTCTATTTCCTGAGGAACGCAGGCAATAGCAGGGAATATCAGCTGCGGTTTGATGGCATTGACCATCACCTCTTCTGCGTATTGGAAGCTGTCTATACAGTCGTGGATGTCTTTGATATACATCCACGGAAGTTTTTGGAGACCGGATTGTGAAAATGTAAATTCTGCCTGTTCAAGCGTATCTATTCCATTGAAACTGTAACTGATGTGCTCAGCATCTATTGACAAATCCTGGAACTTGATGGTCAATGGTACGCAGCCCCTGAGGGTGTCGGGATTGTAACGTGCCACAGGATCGGTAATTCTGATGGTATCTATGCGTTCGTGGATACAGCCTGTTGTAAAATTTTTACTGAAAATCCGGATGGTGTATTCACCGCGATCCGGAAATGTAAACTGGGTTAGTATGGAATCTCTGATGGTATCACTGCGTAAAGTGTTGGCCACCACCCAATACAAACTATCTGCACCCAGTGATAGGTTGTTGAGCAAAACAGTATAGGGCTCATCGCATTGAAAGGTGATATCGTAATTGGAAACCGGAGCCAGCACCTTTATCAATTCACTCACCGTTTTTACTGCCGGACAACCATTGTGGAAGGCGGTGAGTGTTACATCATAAAGGCCTGGCTGACCATACAAGTGGTTGACTACAGACCCGGACCCACCATCCATGTCTCCAAAATTCCAAACCCAATAATTGGCATTGGAAGAGCAATTTTGCGAAAACGTTCTTTCTACATTCAGGCAATCGTCGATGGGGCTAACCAGAAAATCAACGGTAGGCGGCGTGCCACCCTGTACAAAGTCTTCTCTGATTACAGTGTCCCTGCAGCCAAAGGCGTTGGTCACCGTGAGTTTTACATCATAGGTGCCAATGTTGGTAAGCAGGAAACCAGGGTTTTTCTGGGCCGAGGTAAAAAATACCGGATTGCCCACTTCCCATTTGTATTGTACTATGGGTATATCTGTTACTACACTATCACCGAGATTGACCTGGTAAGGCACACATCCTCCAATAAATTGGAATGGAAGATTGGCTTCAAATTTTTTAATTTCAATGGACTTATCAATATCGGCCTTGCATCCGTTGGCATCGGTGAAGACAATGTGCAATTGATAAGTTCCGAATTTTTTAATATTGAATGAAGTAGCCTTTTGATCGTCTTTGATATCCAGGCCCCCGCCTGTAAGGTTCCATGTGTATTGGCCGGGAGTTTTGCCATCGGCTTGCACTGTAACCGGGATCTGACACGCCTGCTGGTTGATTATTTGAATGTCAGGCACAGGCTTTGCGAGCACATTGACACAGTTTTTTTCAAGCGTGTCTTTGCAGTTGCCTCGCCATCGGTAAAGTTTAACCTTGTAACATCCTTCTTTTTGATAGCTGTGCAGTGGGTTCAATGCAGATGAAAAATTGCCATCTTCAAAGACCCACTTTACTGAGTCAGCACCCAACTCTGAAAGATCCTTAAATTGGATTTCTTCACCAATGCAATAATCTTGTTTTTCTGTAACAATCTCTTTTTTTGGGTTGGTATTTACATAACCATCGTAGTTGAAAGTATCGGTGCACTCTCCTTTGTGAATGATGAGGGCTAAATTGTAACTGCCTTTGTTATTGAATACCGCAAGTGGGGGGGTAAGGCCCGTACCTACCTGACCGTTGCCGAGGTTCCATTGATAGTCTGACCCTGAGTCGGCGTTCAAATTTTCAAGTTTTACTAGCCAGGGCAGTTCACACGATTGCAGAAAGGTTTTTTTAATGGCGGGCGTAGGTACGGCAAATACATTGAGCAGGTCTTTTTTACTAACCGTGGCTTCACACCCTTTATCATCTTTGATTGACAAAGACATTGAGTAAAGGCCGGCGAATGAATACGTTGAGAAAATGGGTGTGGTAGGATCTCCGGTTTTGATCACATTGGCGTTTCCACCAATGTCCCATGTCCATTCAACGATGTTTCCATTAGGACTTTTGGATAAATCGGTAAACTTTACATCAAAGGGCACACAGCCTTTGTCTTTATCAATGAGAAAATTGGGGTCGGGCTTTTGATAAATGTTGATGTAATTTTCTTTGCAAATGGTATTGGTTTGACCCGCGGCATTGGTCACGGTCAAACAAATCTTATACGATCCGGGCTTGTCAAAAATTCGACCGGGATTCTGCTTGTCGGAAGTAAGTCCGCTTAAATCCCAACTCCATGCCACAATTTGGCTGGAAGGACTGGTACTTTTGTCGATAAATACAACCTGAAGTGCACCACAACCGGTAGTGGTATTTGCCTCAAAATCAGCAATAACCTGTGAAATACCTATGAAAGGTAGTAGTATGAAAAATCCTATTCTGAGTACCAAGTGCATGGCTGCCTATTACGTTGTAAAGATAGAAAGTGCTTTTTTACCCAAAATCAGGTAAATCCCCTATTTTATTTAGACAAAAAAAGTGCCTGAAACCCTGATTTGTGACAAAAAACCATCTGAAATGGCCATTTTTTTACCCAAACGGCAATAATTAACTGTAAAGCAACGAATTAAAAATTATAATTGCAACTAATTTATTGCCCATTTCACTGCTTAGAAGTCGCTATTATAGCCTGTAGGGTCATTTTTGACATTTCTCCACCGCAGAATCTCCATACCGAGGCAAATTTTCTCGCCGGCGAGGCATCAAAACTGTTAAATTTATATTAAATACGAATGTTTTCGTACAACGATCTTGATTGTACGAAGTATTTCGTATATCATTGCATAAAAAACAGGTTATGAGTTTAAATCAAAACCCGGTGATGCCCACGGATTCGGAACTTGAAATCCTGCAATTGTTGTGGGAACACGGTGAAAGCAGTGTAAGGTTTATCAACGAAAAACTCAATCTAAAAAGAGAGGTAGGGTACACCACCACCTTAAAAATAATGCAAATCATGAACGACAAAGGATTGGTTAAGCGCAATACCGGGCAAAAAATCCATTTGTACAAAGCTGCCTTGCAGGAGAATAAAGCCAAAACAACCATGGTGAATGAATTTATCACCAATGCCTTTAACGGTTCTGCCAAAGAACTCGTCATGCATGCACTGGGTCACCACAAAGCTACTGCCAACGAACTGGAAGAAATAAAGGCACTCATCCAATCACTCGAAAAACAATCCTGACATGTTTTTTACCATTAATCCTGCCATCTTTCACACCCTTACCTGGACCCTCATCCACTCGCTTTGGCAAGGGGGCATAGTATTTGTAGTGTTATCGGTTTATTTTTACCTCAGACCACAACTCAGTTCTGCTCAAAAATTCAATGCATCATACATTGGCCTTGTATCCCTTTTTGGCCTTGTAGTATTTACATTTTTACAATTGTACAGCACCAACTCCGCATTGACCAATGGCCAGGTGTCTTTGTCGCAATGGCACCAGTGGAGTATGGTTGTTGACCCTGCAACTTCATGGAATCTCAATTTGTGGGTCAACAACAATGCCTCCTATATTGCCAATATTTGGTTCATTGGTTTTGCGTTGTTTATGGTTCGATACCTATTGGCTTATGGATGGCTGCTCTTTCAGGTGTCAAAAGCCAGTGACTATTCCTTACCCGATATTGACCTTAACCGAATGTTATTTGCCATGAAAATCAAAAGAGAAGTCCGTGTGAAATCTTGTGCGTTAAACGGAGGCCCTTTTACCATGGGCTTATTCAAATCGGCCATCTATTTTCCATTTGCAGTTTTGAATCAACTCAACATGCAAGAAATGGAAGCCATCATCGCCCATGAGTTGGCACACATCAAAAGGAATGATTTTCTACTCAACCTGATCGCTGCAGCCATTGAAACCATGCTGTACTACCATCCTGTAATCTGGTGGTTGCAAAAGCAACTTTCACAACACAGGGAAGAAGCCTGTGATGATGAGGCTCTGGCCTTTACGCGCAATCCCATGGCATATGCAAGGGCGTTATTAAAAATAGAAGAGATGGATCAAAAAAATTCAACTCCGGAACTTTCGCTTGCTTTTACCGGAAAAAACAGCAATCAATTACTCAACAGAATTAAAAGAATTTTTCAAATGTCACATGCACCAATTCAACTCAGAGAAAAACTGATGGCAAGTCTTGTACTGATCATCGTGGCCATGGGTCTTACAGAAGTCTATGCCTATAAACATGAAAATGGCAAACATTCCATCATCAAAGCACTTGAAAGTAAGTTAACCGAAAAACAAATTGAGGTTACAATTGACTCCATACCCGGCAGTAAAAAGAAACAATCGATCAGCATTATAAAATCGGATGGTGAAAAGGAAATTGCTCTGAAAATGGAAAATGGTGCCATTAAAAGCCTGACCATCGACGGTGTAGCAATACCTCCATCAGATTTCGACAAGCACAAGGATTTGATACGTGAAATTACACCCGATGAAGATGAACATCATAAGACCTATTCTTTCTCCTTTTCTGATAAGGATTTTAATTTCCAACCCTTTGATGGTGAAAATTTCAAATCATTTTCATTTGACTTTCCGGAGCATTTGCAAATGTTTAAACTGGATTCTTTGCACAAACTATACCAAATTCAGGGAGATTCACTCATGAAGTTACATGACATTTTCAGGATACAGGCAGACTCACTTGAAGGGCTTCATTTCATGATGCCCGGGATGGAAGGCAAACAATTCAGGTTCCATTTTCCGGAAGACGGACTGCGATTTGAAGGACTGGAAGGATTTGAAATGCCCGAAATTGAAGGCTTTGATTTCAGCATTGAACCGCCTCATGTCCAAGGCATGCATCCAAGGGCTGAAAATCCTATTATAGAGAGAAGATTTTTTAATGGAGGAGAAGACAAAAACCTCGAACAGCTCATTGGATCCCAACTTAACAGGGATGGATTTTTAATAGCTGGCAAAAAGAACAAGATTGAGTTATCCGGTAAGAACCTCAAAATCAATGGGGAAAAACAACCCAGCAACATTTGGAATAAGTACAAAGAATTGTTTGAACAGGAAACCGGCGTGCCCTTGAGCAAAGACACCAAATTGGTCTTTGAAATTGAAGGCAAAACCAGTAACAGGAAATTTAAATCATTTTAAAAATATTAATAAAACATGAAAAACATAATCATTGCATCCTTGCTGATTGTAGGAGTGTGTATAAATCTCCAGGCACAGGAAGAGAAAAAAGTAATCGTAAAAAAGGTTGAAAAAACCGAAGTGCGCGATGCTGACATAAGCACCAATGGCAGAGAAAAGACCGTTACCATTAACAGCGACAAAGTGAAAATAGAAAATGAAAATGCTACCCTTGCCATCACCAAAGAAATAATCAATGGCAAAGAAAAGTCAGTTTACAAACTTACAGAAGACAATGATGGGGAAGTAAAAGTCATTGAGTGGGATGGAGAGGGTGAAATGCCCGCAGAAATCAGGGAAAAGATGAAAGCCGTTGATGTGGCCATTGATGGAGATGACCAAAAGGTAATTTGGATTGAAAAAAACATTGATGCCAGTTCGCCAAAAGGCAAGAAAAAACACATGAAAATGCACGAATCCATGGCACCTCAACCAAAGGTAAAATTGGGTGTAATGATTTCAGATCACAACAATGGAGTCAATGTAGATGAAGTATTTAAAGGCAGCTCAGCCGATAAAGCCGGATTGGAAAAAGGAGATGTAATCCTCAAATTGAACGACAAATACATCTTTTCTGAAGAAGCACTTTTTGAAACATTGGCTACTTTCAAGGAAGGTGAAAAAATCAGCATTACGGTGATCAGGGGCAATAAAGAAAAAGGCATGAACCTAACCTTTTAAACCACCCATCACGCAAAATAATAAAAAGCCGGGCTATTGCAGTCTGGCTTTTTTATTTGTTGTGATCTCGCTATCTTGTATGGACAAAATAATTTTATGAAGCTACCCTTTACCTACGGTGTTGAGATGGCAGTGCACAAAAAGATGTTGTCCCATTTTTCTGCTGTGGGCATGCTTACCAATAATGCAGCTACTACAACAGCTGGTGTCCTATCGAGGCTGTACCTGCTGCAAAACGGGGTCAACATATGCACATTATTTGCCCCCGAACATGGCATGGCTACCAGGGGCGAAGATGGCTGTCCTCAACAACATGGGGTCGATGCCGTGACAAAGCTGCCGATTGTAAGTCTTTATTTCGAGGGAACTTCAGTATCACCAAATGATTTGTTAGGACTGGATGCAGTTGTGATCGACTTACCTGATGTAGGGGCAAGATTTTATACCTATTTGTGGTCTGCTACTCATTTGATGGAAGCTTGTGCTGTGATGGATATACCCGTATTTTTTCTTGACAGACCAAATCCGCTTGGTGCCATCCTGGATGAAAGTGAAGGCCCTTGGCTGGATGAACAATGCTGTAGTTCATTTATAGGACGGTGGAACATACCCTTAAAACATGGCTGCACTCCCGGTGAACTGGCATGCTATTTTCAACGCACCAAAATTCCCCGATTGCGGCTGGAAGTAGTGGCTATGGATCATTTCCATCGAGAAGTTAGGGCGGGCTTTGATTATCCATTTTTACCCACATCACCGGCCTTAAAGCGGTGGCAGGCAGTACACCTTTACCCGGCAAGCTGTTTGTTTGAAGGACTCAATATCAATGAAGGCAGAGGCAGCGCCACCCCTTTTGAATGGATCGGCGCACCCTGGTTGGATGCCAGTGTGATTTTGCAAATATTTCCCCATGATGCTTTTCCTTCCATCACTTTGAAAGCAAATGCGTTGACTCCTTCATGGGCTTTGTATGAAGGTGTTCATTGCAATGGGATATCCATTGATATTCACAAGCCCCTGGTAAATGCAGTATCACTTGGTTTTCGTTTGTTGCAATGCATTGCTGAGCATCATCATGAAGAATTGATGACCAGACCCTATCCCACTTTGGCGAATCCAACAGGAAATGAACATCTTGACCGGCTCACAGGCGTAAGCCATTTTTATGATAATTTGATGAAGGGCATTTTGCCTTCAACCAATATTGCTGATGATTGGTATGAAAAGATAAAAGGATATATGATCTATCAATAAAAAGACCCGACCCATGCAGTGCAGTGGTCAGGTCTCTTATCCAAATTGTTATATTAAGCGTGGCTTTCTTCCAATTCTTCTTTGTGGTGTTCAATCAATTTGGCCTGAATGTCTGGTGTAACAGGACTGTATTCAGCAAATTTTTGGGTAAACTTAGCTTTACCTTGAGTAAGTGACCTTAAGGTTGATGAATACTGGTACAATTCAGCGAGTGGCACTTTGGCAATGATTTTCTGGTAGTGACCGTCACTGTCCATGCCCACGATCATGGCTCGTCTGGTTTGCAGGTCTCCCATTACATCTCCCATAACGGTGTCTGCACACAATACAGTGAGTTCGTAAATGGGTTCCAGGATTTGTGGAGCGGCGTTTCTAAAGGCCGATTTAAAAGCATTGGTAGATGCCAGCATGAACGCCATATCGTTTGAATCCACTGAGTGCATCTTGCCGTCATAAACCGATACCCGAATATTTTGACAACAGGATCCCGTAAGGGGCCCTTCCACCATTTTTTGCATGATGCCTTTTTTAATGGCGTTGATGTACTTGGCATCAATCGAGCCACCTACAATGCACCAGTAAAATGCCAACTTGCCTCCCCAGTCAAGTTCTTCGTATTCACGACTTCTGACCGTAAGTCCTTCAGGATCTCCCATGCCTTCATAATACGGTTCGATGCGCATGTGCACTTCTGCAAATTGTCCGGCACCACCACTTTGTTTTTTGTGGCGATACATTTCATCTGCTTTTTTGGTGATGGTTTCACGATAAGGAATCCTTGGTTTTTCAAACTCCATCACCAGCCCATTGAGTTTTTCAATGCGGTATTTGATGATGTCGAGGTGCAATTGTCCCTGGCCGTAAATAATGGTTTGTTTTAACTGCGCATTTTGCTCAACAATCAAAGTTGGATCTTCTTCCTGAATCTGGTGGAGTGCCTTCATCAGTTTTTCCATATCCGACTTGCTGGGAGGTACAACTGCGGCGGTTATCCTTGGCTCAGGGAAGTGGATTTTTTCTATTTTTTTGGTAACCCCTTTGGTAGCAAGAGTGTCATTGGTATGTGAATCTTTTAGTTTTACGGTCACCCCAATGTCGCCTGCTCTCAACTCATCTACGGCCACTCTGTTTTTACCCTCGGCTACAAACAACTGATTGATTCTTTCAGCTACCTGGTGGTCCATATTGTAAAGTTCATCACCAGGTTTCATTACACCGGCGTATACTTTAAAATAAGAAACCATGCCTACCTGGGGTTCTGACATTGTTTTATAAATAAAAGCTGTGGTCTGTGGATTTTTGCTATCACATGCCAAAGTGGAACCACCATCCAGTTCTGCTGCTGGTCTGTCAGCTGGAGAAGGACATATGTCGTTGATAAAACCCATAATTCTGCCACTACCCATATTTTTGGTCGAAGAACAACAGAATACGGGGAAGATTTGCTGGTTGGCCAAAGCGATGGTCAAACCTTTTGACAATTCTTCTTCTGTAAGGGTGCCGGATTCAAAAAATTTCTCCATCAGGCCCTCTTCATTTTCTGCAGCAGCTTCCACCAACGCATTGTGCAGTGCCATGGCCTTTTCCATCTCGGCTGCTGGTATTTCTTTTTTAACCGGCTTACCCCCGTTGGCCGGGAATTCGTACAACACCATTCTCAAGGTATCAATGATGCTGTTGAATCCTGTTCCCTGATTGTAAGGATATTGGAAAGGCAGAATTTTGTGTCCAAAACGAGCTTGTGCCTGTTCGAGTGTTTTGTCAAAATCTGCTTTTTCATGGTCCATCTGGTTCATAACAATAATGCCTGGTGTTTTGAAGGCTTGCATATATTCCCAAATGATCTCTGTTCCTACTTCAACACCGTGCGCTGCATTGATTATAATAACACCCGTATCTGCCACTTTCATAGAGGCAATAACATCACCAACAAAATCGTCGTAGCCTGGGGTGTCTATAATGTTGATTTTCGAATTTTTCCACTTGACATGCATCAACGTACTAAAGATCGAATTGCCCCTTTCTTTTTCCAGCGAGCTAAAATCAGAGGTAGTGGAACCCTCTGCAATGCTTCCCATCCTGGTGATTGCCCCGGATTCAAAAAGCATTGTTTCAGCAAAACTTGTCTTCCCGCATCCGGAATGGCCCATCAGGACGACATTCCGTATATCTTTTGTGTCAAAACCCATAAAATGATGTTTAGTGGTGAATAATATTAGCATTATACCTCAAAAATTAAAATATAATACTGATTTAAAGTTAAAAATTAATCTATTATAATTCGAATAAAGACTTTTTAATATTTATATAATTTAATCAAAAATGTGTACCCGTTTAGTTGACAATTACTTATTAAATCATACTTATCTACGGTTTACACATTGCCATCTGCCTGACTTCTTTTTTTAAGTTTGGTAAATTTCAACTTTGTCGATAAAGGTTTTGATGAATTCGGTAAGTCACCTTAATGACAAAAGTCATACTTCATAGCAGCATTAATAACTACCTTTGCCCCACATTTAACCAAAAAAAGTCAGGCCTCATGCTATCGCGAAAACTGCCATTGATTCTGGTCTTATTTGCAATTGCTGCCGTTTTCTCTTCTTTTAAAAATGGCGGCGACCCTGCAATGGGAAAACCTACAATGACCATAAGCCAATTGGGTGAAAAATTATTTTTTGAAAAAGCACTTTCCCGGGATCAGTCTATCAGCTGTGCTTCATGCCACATTCCGGAGTTTGCTTTTGCAGATACGGTTGCCTTTAGCAAAGGGGTTGGGGGAAGATTAGGCAAAAGAAATGCACCCTCGGTTATGAATATGGCCAGCAGAACAGCAATGTTTTATGATGGCAGGGCCAAAAATCTCGAAGATCAGGTACATTTTCCTGTTGAAGATCCCAATGAAATGGCTTTTACCCTTGAACAGGCTGCCAAAAGGTTAAAGAAAAAGAAGGAATACAAGCAATGGTTCAAAACGGTTTTTAATGAAGCACCCAATGCCCAAAATATTGCCAAAGCCATCGCCGCTTTTGAGGAAAGCCTCGAAACCTCAAACACCCCTTTTGATAATTACATGAACGACAAACAACCTTCCATGAGCGAAGCAGCCATCAGAGGAAGGGCCGTTTTTATGAGCAAAAAGGCCAAGTGTTTTGACTGTCATTTTTCACCAGATTTTACCGGAGATGAATTCAGAAATATTGGCCTGTTCGACAAACACCAGTTTCTTGACAAAGGTAGGTTTGATGTAACCAAAGACTCAGCCGACCTTGGTAAATTTAAAGTTCCAGGTCTCAGAAATGTAGCAGTCACGCCACCATACATGCACAACGGAATGTTTAATACACTCGAAGAAGTAGTTGAATATTACGATACTCCGGGTAAATTTGTAGCCCAGCCCATCAATGCCGACAGCTTGTTGGGAAAACCCCTCGGTCTTACAACTCAGGAAAAATCTGACCTGGTAGAATTTATGAAAGCACTCACTGATTTCAGGTTTTTAAAACCCCAAACAGCCCGTTAAGCAGAAGCCAACTCATTCATTCACGACCTAAACAAGAGGTGAAATTTAAAACCCTCCAGGGTATTGTACTCGATGGCAGGTGCCGGCCATTTGTATAAATTCAGGACTTGCAACACGGCATTGAGGGCTGCTTTTTTCTTTATGATTTTTCTGAGATCATAGTCTAACGCTAAATAATACTGTCTATAACGTTTGTCTGACTGGTAGCTGTAGCTTTCACCTTCTGATGACCACTCATTTGAGAAACCACCATATAGGTTACCGGCTCCATAACCTATTGCAAGGTTGAGCCATTGGGGCCATACGTTGCCCTCCCCCAAAAACGAGTGAACATTGATTGATGCCCAATAGGTTTGCACATTGTAATCCTTCAATGCTCTGGTCATTTTGCTGTTGCCAAACAGCTGATTGGTTCGTTGATCCAGGGTTGTGATTGCGTTACCACTTTGTGAGATAATAGGAATCTGCGCATAATTTACAGGCCAACTGCTTTCTTTGAGGGTAATTCGCTGCTCGCCCCAATATTTTTGTTGAAAATAAAAACAAGACAAACCCGCAACATTGGCTGACATATCGGTCAATGAAAAGCCCCAACCTTCACTAAAACCATCCATCACTTCAATGGTACTTTGGAAAAGCATGCCACCCAACAAACCCAGGTAGATTGATTTGTTTTCGCTGGTGCCCGCCCATTTGGCCCCTCTATAGAAAAAATGACTCTGAAAATAGGCTGAAAACACATGGCCTGCCTTATCAACCTGGTTCCATTCTCCGGCGTCATTGAAAAAGTGAAAGCTGCCCTGATTATAATTTTTATACCAGCTGTTGTAGAGGCCTACAGAAAAAGCCGCATAGGTGGTGGCTCCCAAGGCTGAGGCAGCCATAAATCTGCGGCCATTATAAACGTCACTTCCTTCAAAAAAAGAGGGCTTTGATTTGAGGGTATCCTGACCAAAGACGCATGCTGCAAGCAATTCTATGCCCAAAACAATGATCCACCTCATTTTTAATACCTCCATTTGTGTACAAAAGTAAAAAAATTAAATGCAGATTATCACCCTGGTTAAAAACCTGACTTTATCTTTAACATTGTAAATGACAACCGGGTAGCCCACATTATGGAAACTTCACATTAATGCGTTTGTTTTAAAATGTTTGTCATGAATCGGAGAATTGTAGTGCACTTTGTTGTGCTTTTATTTACTTTTTTAATTGGAATGGTAGCCCGGGCACAGCCCAATCTGACTATGACATCCGTAATTTCAGGCTTGTCGAATCCCGTTCAACTCAGCCATGCCGGTGATGGCAGCAATCGACTTTTTGTAGTTGAAAAGGCAGGCACCATCAAAGTGTACAATTCAAGCTATTCTTTATTGGGCACTTTTCTAACAGTCACCGGTTTATCTACCACAGGCGAACAAGGCCTCTTGAGCCTGGCTTTTCATCCCTTGTATGTACAAAACGGCTTGTTTTTCGTTTACTACGTCAATGCTTCCGGCAATCTTGAAGTGGCAAGGTATGCCGTTAGCTCCGGGAATGCCAATCAAGCAGATGCTGCCAGCAAGCAGGTTGTTTTGACCATTGCCCATCCTACCAATACCAATCACAATGGAGGAGAAATGCACTTTGGAGAAGATGGCTACCTGTACCTGTCAACTGGTGATGGTGGAGGTAGCGGAGATCCATCCAACAACAGTCAAAATACATCATCCTTATTGGGTAAATTGTTGCGGCTAAACGTAAATACAGGCAATAGCGCTCCGTTTTATTCCATACCCGCCGGCAACCCGTTTGGTAATGAAGTTTTTGCTTATGGCTTAAGAAACCCTTTTCGCTGGAGCTTTGACAGACTGAATCAGGATATTTGGATTGGTGATGTAGGACAGGATGCTTTTGAGGAAATTGATCGCGTTGCTTTTGCCAGTGCTGCCGGCACCAATTTTGGTTGGAAGTGTTACGAAGGCAATAACGTTTTCAGTAGTACCGGTTGCAGTGGGGGTAATTTTACTTTTCCGGTTTATGCGTATCCCACCCAAAATCCATCAGCATCTGTAATTGGAGGGACGGTGTACAGAGGCTATCAATACGAAAATATGCGTGGTTACTACCTGGCTGCCGATTATTATTCGGGCAACTTTTATAAAATAATCTACAATTCCGGCACCTCATCCTGGGTAGTCACCTCACAAACCAATGGTACCCTTTTGTCTATCTCAGATTTTGGAGAAAACGAGGCCGGAGAGCTCTTTGTCACAAGCAATACAGCCGGTGGTTTGTATAAAGTTACCTCAGATGGGGTGGTTAATACAGTATACGTGTTTACAGGAAGTGGGTCCTGGTCAAATGCGGCCAATTGGGCAGGAGGTATTGTGCCACCGGCTAGCCTGCACAATGCCATCGTGGTAATCAAACCCAGGGTTGGGGCAAGTTGCGATCTTGACATAACCCAAACCATATACTCCGATGCACAACTAATTGTTGAAAGAGGTGAACTACTCAATGTGGCATCCAACCTAAATCTGATCAAATAGACTCAATCAAGTCCCATAAATTACCATATAGGTCTTCAAATACAAGTACCCTGCCATACGTTTCTACCGAAGGTTGTCTGACAATGGCAATTTGATTTTGCGTAAGTCTGTGGTAAAATTCATCGAAGCTATCTGTATATAAAAATAAAAACACCCTACCACCTGTTTGATTCCCTACGCGGCTCCGCTGCTCATCGTTGGCAGCCCTGGCCAGCAAAATATTGCAACCACCCTCTCCAGCGGGCTTGACCACCACCCACCGTTTAACAGGAGAAAGGACACTGTCTTCTACCAGCTCAAATCCTAGTTTTTGAGTATAAAAAGTGATGGCTTCATCGTAATCATTTACCACCAAAGCCAGCTGATTGAGACGTTCTGCCATTAATTATTGATTTTTTGATTTCATAAACTCGTATTCTTTTAACACTTCAATGCGCTGTTTTGCAAGTGCTACCTGGGCACATTCCAGATCAGTACATTCCTTGAGGTATTTTTCATAAAGCGCTATGGCTTTTTGCTTGTTTCTGTACCTGCCTTCTGCATAGGCGCCAAGGTAAAATAGACTTTCGGCATCTTCGAATAAACGGTAAGACAATTCGAGTTTTTCCATGGCCGCCTTGTATTGTTCTTCTCTTGCATCAAAACCCGCCAGGTGGTGGAAATACGATTTTACATGCCCTGATATGCCTGCTTCAATGGCCTTATTAAAATAACTTTTGGCTTCATCCGTATTGCCAAGGCTGGTGTGCACCAATGCCAGATAATAGAAATTTAATTCCGGCGAATTTTCATTTTGGAGGGATCGCTCAAGATAAATTCTTGCTTTTTGGAGTGAATCAATTAAAAAATAGGCATAGCCGGCATTTTTGTATTGCCAGGGTGCCAAAACGCTTTGCGATTCAATCACTCTAAAATGATGGATGGCCAACTTATAATCTTTTAGTGCCATTTTGATCCTGGCTGCCATGCTGTGGAGTTGGAGATTTTCTGCTTCCAACTGCAATGCTACAGATACAATGCTGTCTGCAAGCCGGTTTTGACCCTGCCGTTGCAACTGATCTGCAAAGGCATAGACATTGGCCAAATCGCCCGGCTCGGTTTTATAGGCCTGGTAAAACAAATGTAGCGCTTCGCCTGTATAACCACTGGCTAAATGGTATTCCGCCAGTTTGCGGGGGTAGTAACTTTGAAGAGGAAAGGTGTTGCGCAACTTTTGACCATATTTCACAGCCAAGGGATAGTTTTGTTCGGCTTCATAAATTTTCATCAGATTCTGACGTTGTCGCGTGGTATCAATGCCTTTTATTTCGAGAGCCAACGCGTGTTTTTTGGCAAGTGAAAAACGGTTGCCCAAAAATGCTGCCCGCGCCAGTACCTGCTCAATCGTTATGTCTGTGGTATCAGCCTGAAATCTTTGACTTGACTGATCAATAAGGGTCGAATAGTCACCCACATTGAACAAACTGTCCCATTCCTGTGCACTGCCTTTATGATAAGACAGGATTGTAAAAAGAAGAAAAACTAAAAAATGGCCGACTTTCATTTTAAATTAAGATGATTTAATAGGTAGAAACGAATGTATGAAAAAATGCATTTCTATGTGCTTGTTTATCAAGACTATGGTTTTTTGCTTATTCCAATAGGCTAAAACATCAATAAAAAGAGACGTAAAACAGCCCATGAATTGATATTAATCATGTTTGGCCAGTTGCTTAAAATCAAAATTACACTATCTTTGTTTAAAATTAGTCTAAATAAGCATTTGTGAAAACAACTATTTTGGACCTCAAGGTTGGACAAAATGCACTTATCCGCCAGTTCGCTGATTTTGATGCTACTTGTAAGCTGCTTACCATGGGTTTATTGCCCAATTCAAGGGTAGAATTGGTGCGCAAAGCTCCTTTTGGAGGGGCCTTGTACATAAGAATGCAAAACCACCTTATTGCAATGAGGGAAAACGAAGCTGCTTCTGTAGAAATTGAAGTATTATGAAAGCAACGAGGCTGGCCCTGATCGGCAATCCCAATGCCGGAAAGTCAAGTATTTTTAACCTCCTCACCGGGCTTCGCCAAAAGACAGCAAATTTCCCGGGCGTTACCGTTGAAAAGAAAACGGGCTCATTTCATCTGGGCAGTCATGACATCAGCGTAACCGACCTCCCCGGCACCTACAGCTTATTTCCCAATTCAAAAGATGAAAAGCTAGTTTGCCAGGTACTTTGTAATCCCGACAATGATTCTTTTCCCGATTTGGTGGTGTATGTGACCGATGTCAACCAGTTGGAGAGGCATCTGTTGTTGGCAACCCAGATTATTGACCTTGGTATACCTGTCATTGTGGTGCTCAACATGATGGATGTATTTACCGAAAATGGCAATCGTCTTGATAGCCAGGCTTTGCAACATTTTTTGGGTGTACCAGTCATTGGCATGAACGCCAGAAGTGGAGATGGTCTTGACAACCTTAAACAGGAAATTCAATTTTTTGTTGAAGGTCAGGAAAGCCGATTTTTAAGAAATAACCCCATTTATGGTTTTTCATCTATGGAGCAGGACGCAGCTAGCATAAGCGCAGAAATCCTTCCCTCAGTACCCAACGCTTACCGCAACAAACTCATAGCCCATCACCATCAATGGATGGATTTTTTATCAGCCGTGGCACATCAAAATTTATCGACGCGGTTGAAAGAGATTGGCTTTGAAGACATAAGAACGCAAATTCAAGAGACCATGCGGAGGTTTGCCCTGATCCAGGATGCGCTTCGTGGTGTTGTAGAGACTTCCGCTTCCCGGGATCAGAAATTCAGCATTTCCCTTGATGGCTTTCTTACCCACAAAGTATGGGG
>ERZ724521.348-NODE-348-length-20926-cov-7.148388_pt1 | contig 20926 bp, 19 predicted proteins | sample MGYA00376054_ERZ724521 | MGnify/ENA primary metagenome ERZ724521 (study PRJEB28724, sample SAMN07190883) | activated sludge metagenome | isolation source: activated sludge of sewage treatment plant in Hong Hong | place: Hong Kong | collected 2016-03-17 ... | reverse complement strand
GTGGGCGTTGGAGAATTGAGAGGATTTGCCCCTAGTACGAGAGGACCGGGGTGAACGTGCCTCTGGTGTAGCTGTTGTCCTGCCAAGGGCACCGCAGCTTAGCTACGCACGGAACGGATAACCGCTGAAGGCATCTAAGCGGGAAGCCGTCCTCGAGATTAATTCTCCCATCCTCTAGAAGGAGTAAGACCCCTGGTAGACCACCAGGTTGATAGGCCGGCGGTGGAAGGGTGGTGACACCTGCAGCTGACCGGTACTAATGGGTCGAGGGCTTGACGGATATTTATTTCAATCGGTCGATATGCGGTTTTCAAGCTTTATCGAGGCTCATAGTCTCGACATATTTCCGGTGGTGTAATAGCGTGGTGGAAACACCTCTTCCCATTCCGAACAGAGCAGTTAAGCACCACAGCGCCGATGGTACTTGGGGGGCAACCCCCTGGGAGAGTAGGTCGCCGCCGGTTCTTCTTTGGAAAAGCCGTCCCTCAGGGGGCGGCTTTTTTTGTTGCATCCGGGCGGCCGGCGAGGGTGTTCACGAAGACGGCACCGCTCGTCACCACGATTTCGCTGCCGAAGGGCATTCAGGCTTCTTTCGTGAGTAGTCTGGCCCTGTGCCCGCGAGCGAGGTGGAAGTCGACAGCAGCCTGATCTTCGCCCTGAGCGAGGGGATCGGCCCGAGACCGCCGACCAGCAATCAGGAGCATGTCGCGGCCGAGGTGATCGCTGGTGAATTCGAAGAGCTCGGTCTCAGCTCGAAGATCGAGTACTTTGACTCGCAACGGAGCTTTGGCCCCACCTATCTGGTCATGTTCCTGATTGCCCTGCTGGCCGGGCCGCTGGCACGCCGATCCCGCCTGGCCGGGACCCTGGCAGGCCTTGTGGCAACCGCGCTCGGCGCGGCAGAGTCAGGTTTCGCGCTGCGGAGCCCGCTGAACCTGCTTCGAACCCGCAGAAGCCAGAACGTCTGGAGCGTGATCGAACCGGAATCGGCACCGCAACAGACGATCTGCCTCGTCTCCCACATGGACTCTTCCCGGTCCGGATTGATGTTTCATCCGAGGTTCACGCCATATCTGGGCAGGGCGTCATTTGCGGCCGGCGTCGCCCTGATGCTGAACGGAGTCGCTCCCCTGATCAGCTGGATGCCGCCCGGCCGGTTGCTGGTCAAGGCGGCGAGGGGATTGATCGGGCTTTCCGCGCTTCTGGTTCTCGAACGGGAACTGCGGGGAGAGGACGTTCCCGGAGCGAACGACAACGCTTCCGGGGTGGCGGCCTGCCTCAACCTCGCCAGGCAATTCGACGGGGATCGGCTCGAGCACAGCCGCCTCGTGATCCTGGTGACCGGCAGCGAGGAGTCAGGAGTCATCGGCATGCGTGAATTCCTCAGAAGGAACGACACCGGGGGATGGATCTTCATCAACTTCGACGGCGTCAGTGCCGACGCTCCGCTCAGGGTCCTCTCGAGAGAAGGCGGACCGACTGGCTCAAAGGCGGATCCGGATCTGATGGCCACCGCGGAGAGGGTGGGCCGGAAGCATCCGGAGCTCGCGGCCGAGCCGCTACTGGATGGCTCGGGGCTTCCCTACGACGCCACGGTAGTCAATGCCCGGGGTGGCAGGGCGATCACCATCGCCAATCAATCGGGCGCCATCCTCAATTACCACTGGCCAACCGACTCCGCAGCGAACATCTCGGAACCGGCCTTCGCGAAGGCCGTCCGATTCGCTGCGGCTCTGGTCGAAGAACTTGACGGCGAAGCCTGATCAGGCAGCTTCGAGCCGGATCCGCGGCGGACGCAGAACTTCCGGGAAGTCCGCCGTAGGTCGGTTGCGCTGAGCCTTTCGGGACTCGGTGCGCTCCCTGACGGCGGCCTTGTGACGGCGGGCGGGCTGGACGCCGGGGATTTCATGCCCGGGGCGATCACCCCAGCCGGGGAGGTCGACCCGGGTCCGCCCGGGCCGGCATGGGCGTCGGCCGTGACGATGCTTCTGGGGGGTGGAGCCACGGCGGTGGCCGGCCGAACGCTCCTGGTCGACGAATCCGGAGCCTCCGGTGGCGTCGCCTGGCTGGCTGCCCTCGAGGATGCGTGCGATGCGCTCCATGCGGACGTCGGGGGTGGTGTTCCTGCGGCTGCCCGACCTGACCGGTTCCGGGTACTCGAGCCCGTATTCGCCGAGGGTGGCGAACTCGATCATCAGGTCGAGAGCATCAGCCGCCCGGGTTGCTACCCGGCTGCTTTTCTTCTCTTTCTGCACGAACATAGGTTCGTAATGTACGGGCCCGGTCGGACACGAACACATGTTTGCAATTAACCGTGCAGAATCGTTCGGAAACCGTTTGGCAGAGCCAAGTGCAAACCGTGGTTTCGGGCTGTCGGTCGGCCGCCTGCACGAACAGGCGTTTGTTTTTCGTTCGCATTTTGCGGCATCCCGAAACGCTCGTTCGGGCCCGTTTCCGGCGCTCACCGGCCGCGCCGCCCGAAGTTGATCCCGACCGGTGCGCTGGCCTTGATCCGGGGGTCGGGCGGATGAACTTCAACCAGGCCGCGCACGACCAGGTTGACCACCCCCTGACCGGTCTCGATGCGCCCGTTCGCCTTGATCAGGGTGGCGGTGCGGATCACCTGGCGATGTCGTTTGGCCACCGGTGGCGGCAGGATCAGGTTGAGGGTGCCGTGTTCGTCCTCGATCAGGATGAAGATCACTCCGTGGGCGGTTTCCGGTCGCTGGCGGGCAACCTGGAGACCGGCCACCTCGACCCAGCTGCGATCCGGCCGGGAGGCGGCGTCGGTCGTGGACAGCACGCTTTCGGCCAGTTGACGACGGGCCAGCTCCATCGGATGTCCCTCCAGGGTCATGCCGATCGAGCCGTATTCGGCCTGGACCCGCGCCCAGTCCTTCGGTTCCGGGAGTTCCGGGGTCTCCTCCTGACTGAACGGCAGCGCGAGTTGCCGCCCGCCGGCCCGCGGCAACCGGTTCGCCGTGAGTCCGACGCTCCACAGTCCGGCCACCCGCTCACCACGGGGCAGGGACCTGAGTGCCCCGGCCCAGGCCAGCTGCTCGAGATCGCTTCGCGCGAGTGGCAGGCGGGAGGCGAGGTCGCCGAGGTCGCCGAAGCTGCCACCGCGGTCACGCTCGGCGACCAGCTTCTCCATCTCGCTCTCGTTGATCCCCTTCACATAACCGAGACCGATCCTCACGGCGGGCTGCTGCCGCCGGGCTGTTGCGGCTTCGTCCCGGGCCAGGGCACCTTCCGGGCCGGACTCTGCCCGCGGAGAGCTTTCCCCGCCCGACCCCGGCCATTCGGTGACGCATTCGACCCGGCTGTGGTTCACGTCGGGCGGCAAAACCTCGACCCCGGTGCGCCGGGCTTCCTGGACCAGTGAATCCGGCGGGTAGAAGCCCATCGGCTGCTCGTTCAGAAGCGAAGCCAGGTACTCCGGTCCGTAGTGGTGCTTGAGCCAGGCCGACTGGTAGGCCAGCAGGCCGAAGGCGGCGGAATGAGCCTTGGGAAAGCCGAAGCCGGAGAAGCCGATGATCTGCTCGAAGATTCCGTCGGCGATCTCGCGGCTGACGCCGCTCTTCATCGCGCCCTCGATGAAACGCTGATGATGGGCCTCCAGCGAGCGGCGTGAGCGCTTGCGGCTCATCGCCCTTCTAAGCGACTCGGCCTCTGAGGAACTGAAGCCGGCCACATGCATCGCTACCTCGATCACCTGTTCCTGGAAGATGATCACCCCGTGGGTCTCGCCGAGCACCGGCCTGAGCAGCTCATGGGCGAACGGGATCTCGTAATCCGGGTCTTCCCTCAGCCTTCGCCGCCTCTCTATATATGGGTGAACGGCGCCGCCCTGAATTGGCCCGGGACGGATCAGTGCCACCTGGATGGTCAGGTCATCGATGTTGTCCGGGCGCATCCGGGGCAGCATCTGCATCTGGGCCCGGCTTTCAATCTGGAAGACACCGGTGGTCTCGGCCCGCTTGATCATTCCGAAGACCGCCCGGTCATCGAGGTCGATCCGGCTCAGGTCCACGGTTTCACCCCGGATCCGGTGGATCTCGTCGATCGTCCGCTCGACCGCCGAGAGCATGCCCAGCCCGAGCAGGTCGATCTTGAGGAAACCCGCGTCCTGGCAGGAATCCTTGTCCCACTGGACGATCTGGCGCTGCTCCATCGCCGCCGGTACGACCGGGCAGATCTCGACCAGCGGCCGGGTCGCGATCACCATCCCGCCCGAATGCTGTGAAGCGTGACGGGGCAGGCTGCGGGCCTGGCGGGAAAGCAGGGCGAGATGCTTCCAGGCCGCCGAGTGGGCCCTTTCGCGGCCAATCGCCTGGGTCAGGTCACGCTGAAAATCGTCGGAGCCGCTGTGAAAGTCCACCGCCCGCGCGGCTCGTTCGATTTCCGTGTCGGGGATGCCGAGGACCTTGCCGAAGTCACGGATCGCCCCGCGGGAGCGATAGGTGGGAAAGGCGGCGACCAGGGCGGAGCGGTCCCGGCCGTACCTTTGATGGATGCGGGGGATCAACCGCTCCCTGATGTCCCGGGGGAAGTCGAGATCAATGTCAGGGGCCGTGGTCACCTCTTCGTTGAGGAAACGGCCGGGGAAGAGGTCGGCCTTGACCGGGTCGATGTGGGAGAGGCCGGTCAGGTAACAGACGATCGAGCTGACCGAGGAACCGCGTCCCCGGCCCGGCGGCAGCACGCCCCGGGCGGAGGAGGTGCCACGCACCTCGACCGCCACCTCGCGGGCCAGCTCCAGCAGGTCGTGATGGAGCAGGAAGAAGCCGGAGAGCCCGAGGCCGCGGATGATCTTCAGCTCGTTCTCGAGACGGGCCCGGGCCTCCGGCTCCTGCCGGGAACCCCGGTAGCGCTCGTCGATCCGGGTCTGGCAGAGCGCCGCGAGATCCCGGTCGGTCTTCGGGTCGCCCTGCTGCGGGTAGCGGTAACCGAGGTCGCGTTCGAGATCGAAAACGAGTCGCTCCGCGACCCGGACCGTCTCGCTGACCGCCTCCGGGTAATCCGGAAAGCGGTACGCCATCTGACCGGGCGAGGCGAGGGTGGAGGTGGAGTTGCCCCGCCGCTGAGGCTCGGAGTCGGCCAGGTTCGAGCCCAGCCGGACGGCGACCAGGGCGTCCTGCAGTCGGGCCCGTTCCCGTTCGTGACTGTGCACGTTGCCGGTCGCAACCAGCGGCAGCTCCAGGCTGCGGGCCAGCCCGGCCAGCCAGCGGTTGCGGGCATGGTCATGCCGCCAGTAGGGCCGCTGGATTTCGACCCGCAGGTTTTCCGGAGTGAACCAGCGACGGAGCCGCCTGGCGAGGGTTTCGCCCCGGGCCAGGTCACCATCGGCCCAGGCCGCCGGGATCAGCCCCTGCCTCGCGCAGCCGGTCAGGCAGATCAGCCCTTCGGCCCGGCCGGCCAGATCACCAAGCGGCACCCGGGGCTGGCCGACCCGCCGGTCCCTTCCGTCCCGGGTATGGGCGTGGGAGGCGGTGAGGAGCCGGCAGAGGTTGTGGTAGCCGGTCTCGTTTTCAACCAGCAGGGTCAGGTGGAAGAGCCGGCCGCCTTCCTCGACGGTCAACTCGGTTCCGGTGATCGCCCGGATCCCCGCGCCCTTGCAGGCGACCGCAAACTCCATCGACCCCCAGACCCCGTCGTGATCGGTCAGGGCCAGGGCCGGGTAACCCAGTTCGGCCGCCTTCTCTGCCAGTTCCAGCGGCGAAGAAGCCCCGTCCAGAAAGGAGAAAGACGAATGGCAATGCAGCTCGACATACGACGACATGTCATCCTCGGGCCCGGCGAGGTCGGGAGGGGCACCGAGATGGCAAAAGTGGCCATATAGCGCTCTCTTTTGCCATCTCGTTCCTCAGGCCCGCTGGGCGAACCACTGGCCGGAGGGGAAGGCGCGGAAGACGGCCAGGTCACGGCCGTCGATCAGCACCACCTCGAAATACCAGCGGCTGATCGGGGCGGCGGTCCACCAGCCGTCCTCGACGATCCATTCCTCCCGGACCTGGACCACGTCCACGTCGTTGATCTGGACCGGAGCCCCCGCCGCGTCGCTGGCCACCTCGACCGGTCGCGGCTCGTAAAGCCGGGTCGGCCGGGTGCCCGAAGTGACCATGGTCGCTCTTCTCATCGATGCGCTCACCGCTACTCGGTCGAGTAGGGGGTCAGGAGCATGCGCCGCTCGGGCAGGCGGGACTCGGGCTCGGTTTCCAGGATCCGCATCAGGGCGCTTTCCCCGACCGCGGCGCGGACCTGACGGGCCGCTTCACCGAGCCGGCGGCGACGGGTTTCGCCGGGACGGTGGATGACCTCGAGCTGATCGGCCGCCTGGGGAGCGGTCTCCAGCGCCCGCAGGCCGAGCCGGTCGGCCGGGCGGGAAAGCTGCTCGAGAGCGGGGAAGAGGAGCATCCGCAAAACCGGCGAGGAGGTCGTGGGGCGGCGGGGCGAGGCCCGGTGCGACCAGCTGCCGCCGCCGAGCAGCCGGGCCTCGACCGAAAGCGACCTCAGGCTGAGGCCCGCCGCCCGCATCCTCCCGGCCAGGCGATCGCAAAGAATGGTCAGCCCGCCTTCGAGGTGGATGCCGCTGGCCGCGTCGGGCAGCTCCAGCCATTCGGTGATCTGCTCGAAGGGGGTGCGAGGGCGAATCGGCCCTTCCAGGCCGAGGGCCAGGTCACGGGCGGCCAGCCCGGCGGGGCCGAAACGGTCGGCGACCGCGTCAGCCGGCAGGGCGACGAGATCCCCCAGGGTTCCCAGCCCCAGCCGGCGCATGGATTCGAGCATCCGGCGAACCTCGCCGGCCGGCCCGGGCAGGCGGTCGAGCAGGATCGCGAGAGGGAGCGGGTCGAGAAAGGCGGCAAGCTCCTCCGGCGGCAGGACCCGGCCATGACCGGAACTCTTGCCGGCCGGTTGCCTGCCGGCCAGGGCGAGGGCGGCCAGACGGGTCGGAGCGGCGGCGAGGAGGAAGCTCGGCCCGAGCTTTTCGCTGACCGCATCGAGTACGCCTTCGAGCCCGCCGTGGAGCAGCTCGACACCGGTGGCGTCGAAGAAGGCTTCGCCATCCCGGACCGATTCGACCTCCGCACCGGTCGATTCGATTCGCCCCAGGACGGCTTCCCAGATCTGGCTGGCCCGGGTCGGATCGGGAGTGATCAAGGCAAGTTCCGGACAGATGTCAACTGCCTCGCCGGGACCCATGCCGGGCCTTACCCCCAGCCGGTGTGCGGCCGGGGAAACCTCGCCGACCGTCTGCGGGCCATCATGCTGCGGGGCCAGGGCGATCGGCTCCAGCAAGCGGTTTTGACCCTTTTCGAGGGCTGCCCGGAGAGCCAGAAGGGGAAGCAGGACACAAACGAACATATACGAACATATGTTCGCATATCCGGCCGGGCCAGGTCAAGCAGATCGTCATACGAAAGGGGACTTTCCGGACTTTTCGGCCGACCGGGGCACGAAAGCGGATCGCTATCGTGAATCCGTGGGCAAGGAGCAGAGATACATCCATCGTGATCCGGCCTGGATCAGGGGGATGACTCAGCCCAGGCTTTCCCGCCGGCAGGTCATGAAGGGCGCGGCCGGCGCCGCGATGAGCGTCAGCCTCGCCCAGATGATTGCCGCCTGCGGGCTGCCCGGCAGCCGCGACACCGGCTGGACGGCCGGTACCGACTGGAACGCCTGGTGGCGGGACCAGCAGAAGAACGGCTCCTTCAACTTCGCCAGCTGGCCGCTTTACATCGACACCGACGGCGGCAAGCATCCTTCGCTCGACAAATTCACGAAGGAAACGGGAATCGACGTCACCTACAGCCCGGTAATCCAGGACAACGCTTCCTTCTTCTCCCAGATCAGCCCGGTCCTGCAGAACGGCCAGTCGATCGGCTACGACCTGATCGTGATCTCGAACGGCTGGCAGCTGACCCAGCTGATGCAGAACAAGTGGCTGATCCCGCTCGACCATTCGCGGATGCCGAACTTCAGGAAGTACGCCGGGACGGTCGCCACCGACCTGGCCTACGACCCGCACCTGACCTACTGTGCGGTCTGGCAGGCCGGGGTAACGGCGATCGCCTACGACGAGAAGCAGGTCGACGGTCCGATCGATTCCCTCGACGCCCTCTTCGACCCGAAGTACAAGGGCAAGGTCGGGATGCTCAGCGACCCGGACGAGCTCGGTACTGCCGGCCTGCTCGCTCTCGGCATAAATCCGCAGACCTCGACCTACGCGGACTGGCAAAAGTCCGCCGACCTGCTGACCCGACAGCGCGACGAGGGGATCGTCCGCCAGTACTACGACAACAGTTACATCAAGGCCCTCGAAGACGGCGACCTGGCGATCAGCCAGGCCTATTCGGGGGATGTCTTCCAGGCCCAGAACTCCGGCTATCCCAATCTCAAGTTCGTGATCCCGAAGCAGGGCGGGGTGATCTGGCGGGACAACATGGTGATCCCGTACCACGCCGAAAACCCGGTCGACGCGATCGAGTGGATCAACTTCGCCTACAACCCGGAGATCGCAGCCCTGATCGCGGACTGGGTCAATTACATCTGCCCGGTGCCGGCCGCCAAGCCGATCATCGCCAATCAGCTCGACGATCCGACCGTGGCCAACAGCCCGCTCGTCTTTCCATCCGAAGCCGAGCTTTCCCGACTCAAGGAATACCCGGTGACCGAGACTCTCAAGACCCATGAGCAATGGGTAGGACTCTTCGACCCGATCATCCAGTCATGAGCGTCCCGGCCAGCAAGCGGAGGTCACAGTGAAGTCCCGGATCGGGCCGTACCTGCAGTCGGCACCGGCCATGCTCTGGCTGGCGCTCTTCTTCATCGTGCCGCTGCTGGCGATCGTCTCGATTTCGCTGATGACCGGCAATTCGATCGACGGCTACACCCTGACCTGGAACTTCTCGGTCTTTCCCGACGCGCTCGACCAGTACTCGGCCCAGCTCGGCCGCTCCTTCCTCTACGGCGGGATCTCGACCCTGCTGGCCCTGATCGCGATGTATCCGGTCGCCTACTGGATCGCCTTTCACGGGGGCAGGCGCAAGTCGATCTTCCTCTTCCTTCTGCTCCTGCCCTTCCTGGTCAGTTTCATCATCCGCATCCTGACCTGGCAGTTCATCCTTTCCGACGAGGGGATCGTGCTCGGCACCCTGAAGGACCTCGGGATCCTTGGCGAGAACGCCCACATCCTTTCGACTCCGGTCGCGGTGATCACCGGACTCACCTATGACGCGCTGCCCTGGATGGCGCTGCCCATCTACGTCGCCCTGGAGAAGATCGACCGCGACCTGGTCGAAGCGGCCGGTGACCTATACGCCTCCGGCTACCAGCAGTTCCGACGGATCATCCTGCCGCTCTCGGCCCCGGGCATCTACGCCGGCATCCTGCTGGTCGGGATCGCCAACATCGGCGATTACCTGAGCGCCCAGATCCTCGGCGGTCCGAGCACCACGATGATCGGCAACATCATCCAGACCCAGTACGTGCAGAACGGTGACTACCCGGTCGCCTCGGCCTTGTCGCTGATGCTGATGATGGCGCTCTTGCTTTGCGTCTTCGTCTACGCCCGGGTCTTCGGCACCCGGACCATCCAGGAGTACGCCTGATGGCCGGCAAGGGCATCTCCTCCGCCGACAGCGCCCGCCCGGTCCGCCGCTTCCCCTGGACCCGCTTCGTCCTGCCTTCCTATGTCTTCGTGGTCATGGCCTACACGCTGGTCCCGATCGCGGTGATGATCCTCTACACCTTCAACAAGGCGCCGAACCAGCGGCTCACCTTCTCCTGGCACGGCTTCACGACCGAGTGGTACTCGAAGCTCTTCGAGGTTCAGGACCTGACCCAGGCCCTCTGGCACTCACTGGAAGTAGCGGTGATCAGTTCGATCATCGCCACCGCGCTCGGCACCCCGGCCGCGATCGCCCTGGCCCGCCGCAGGTTCCGGGGTCGCGGGGCGATCGACCTGGTGGTGGTCACCAACCTGACCGCCCCGACCGTGGTGGTCGGAGCGTCGCTGCTCGGCTTCTTCATCGCCCTTTCGGTGCCGCGCGGGCTGGTCACGATCCTGATCGCCCATGTCGCCTTCAACATCGCGATCGTGATCATCGTCGTCCAGGCCAGGGTCAGCGGTTTCGACGAGTCCCTGGAGGAGGCCGCGGCCGACCTCGGGGCGCCACCCTGGATCACCTTCTGGAAGGTGACCATGCCGCTGATCCTGCCCGGCATCTTCTCTGCCTTCCTGCTCTCCTTCGCGCTCTCGATCGACGACTACATCATCACCAGCTTCGTCGCCGGTCAGACCCTGACTTTCCCCCTGTGGGTGGCCGGTGCGGTCAAGGTCGGCATCCCGCCACAGGTATTCGTGATGGGCACCCTGATCTTCGTCAGCGGGGTCCTGATTGCATTGGCCAGCCTGATTCTGCAACGCTGGGGTGACCATGGAGAGGCGGTGAGGAGATGAGCAGACAGGGTGCGCAATGCGACTGGTGCGGGGTGGAGCTGACCGAGGAGATGGGCTACCGGCTGCTGTGGCCGGACAAGAGCCTCGGTACCGCCTTCTGCCGCCTCGAACACATCGTGCCGTTCCTGATGCAGAAGGACCAGTGGCACATCTGGAAGGCAGTGACGGTGCCCGCCGACGCTCCGTCCCTGAGCACCGCGACCGGTGATGAACTGGGAGAGAACGCCCTCTACCTGGTCCACCACCGGGGTGAACACCGGATCACCGACTCGTTCGAGAACAAGGAAGCGCTACTGGGGTGGGCCCGGGCTGGGGGCCACTTCGCCCCCTGAGGCGCCATGGCTTTCCGGCTCGGCCCGGCGGAGGGCTTCGATGCCCAGAAATCCGAGACCGGCGCACATCGCCGTGACGATCAGCAGGCCGGCCACGATCCCCATCGGGAACTCGCTCTGGCCGTTCCAGTAGAGGGTTCCTCCAAGCTTGGCCGGCTCACCGTTGACACGCAGGGGGATCTGGTAATCGCGTACGGGCTGCGAGACGGAAGTGTCATCGACCACCGCGGGGACCTGGTCGCTCATCGAGTGGCTGCGCCGGTCGAACCAGATCAGGGTCCCGTCATCACTCTGCTTCACCCATTTGGCCGGAGCTTCGGGATCTGCGGAAGCTTCGACCGGGGTCGTCGCGTAACGGTCCTGGTTGAGGAAATAGGCGGGTGACCGCTGGTTGAGGAAGACCTCTCCGTTCGCCGCGAGCCGGGCGTACGGCTCGCCGTCGTAGCCCATGACGATCACTTCATTGCCGCTCTTGTTGACCAGGCGCAGGTTCGCGTCGTGGTCGATCATTTCGACTTCGATCCCGTGGGCCAGATGCGCGGGGGTGATCTGGTCCGGGACCGATTCGAACAGATGAGGCGAATTGCTGTGGGCGCGGGCCGGCGCCGCCGGGATCAGAAAGAGCAGGGCGGCGAGGCCCAGGATCATCGCTCGCACGAAGATCGGGGACCTGGCTTTCGATGCTCGTCGATGCCGGTCCACTTTGGCGCTACTTCCCGGAACCTGCCGACTTGGCCACGTAATCGGCGACTGCCTGGGCTTCCTCACCCGAGAGCAGGCCTGCCGGCATCACACCGGAGCCGGCACCGCCGTTTTCTATGGCCGCCATCACCATCGCCGAGTCGGGCTGGAGGTCATCCAGATTGGGCCCGACCGTGGCGTCGGTGTCGGCCGCCGCGAGGGTGTGGCAGCTGCCGCAGGTGGAAGCGAAGGTGCTGGCTTCCGGACTGGCCGGGGCAGGTGAGCCGGAGGACCCTGCGGCGGCGACCGGCTTCTTGACCGCGGCCTCCTGATCGGGGTTGTTCTTGCCGATCTCGTAGGCGACGATCATCGCCGCAACTACCAGGCAGCCGATCGCGATGCCGGCCAGCCAGGCCTGAAGCGTCCGGTCGCCCCCTTCGTCTGCGCCGGTCCCGTTTCCGTCCCCGGACTGCTCTTGCTGTTCTTCTTCCATCATCAACCTCCAGTTACGCCAGCGGCGAACATCAATGCCATTCCGATCGACGAGACAAGTACGGCCCAGCCCGCTACACGGCCGAGCATCGAAGCGCCGAGCCCGGTGATGAAGCCGAGAAGCAGGACGCCAAAGTGATACGAGGCATGCAGGAAATTGTCGTTGTCAATCTCCGAATAAATCGCGGGAACCATGAAAAGGAGCATCGCGGCCGGGATCAACACGACGATGGCGAGGCCGAAGTTGGTCCAGCGGGGCGTCATTCTCCGGGCAACCGAGGGTGTTGAGGCGAGCGCCACTGCCAGCATCGCGGCCAGGAAGAACTGGACCCCGTGCGCCAGGTGGTGGAAACCAATGGTCGCGATCGATGCGTCCGAGATCGGGGGCAGCAGAACGAAGGACGCGATCACCGCAAGGCCCACCGTCACCCCGATCCCGAAGGGCGAACGGAGCATCGGCTCCGGGGCACCGGGTGCGGGCTCGGGATGCGCCGGAGCTTCGGTCTGGAGCGGTACCTCCGCCGTGGCCGTGCGACGCCGCGCGAGCGCGGTACGGGCGAGGGAAGCGAACTCGATCAGCAGCATTGTGAAACCGGCCAGGAAGATCACCACGAAGATCGAGGCGACCAGGCTGTAGCCCTCGGTCCCGATCGGGTGAACCGCCCAGCGCCTTGGTATGCCGAGGGCACCGGAGACGTACCAGCAGAAGATGAATCCGTACCCTCCGGCGACCATGAGGGCGGGCGCCCAGATCGTGGTCCGGCGGCTGGCGGTCCTCCCGGCGGCCCGTTCAAGCAGGTAGGAGACCATCGCCATCATCCACAACCCGACGCCCATCATCAGGTAGTTGTGAAAATGGGCCGGCACCCAGAGGGTGTTGTGGAACTTGAAGTTGATCGGGATCAGGGAGTCGAGGACCGCTCCGGCTCCGCCGATCGCCCAGCCGGCGAATCCGAGATAGAGCAGGATGGAAGTGAGCGTCCAGCGGAAACGGGACCCCCAGATCAGCATCATGCCGGTGTAGATGGTCACCACCGCCACCGGGAGCGCTGCAGCCGAGGAGGCGACCAGCGAGATCATCTGCGGCGCGCCGGGCTGTACGAAGTCCATGTACAGGTGATGCGAATACGCGGTCATGACGAAGCAGATGGTGAAGAGCCAGCCGATCGCCAGAGGCTTCGAGAGCTTCCACTGCCGGCCGGCGTAGAGAGGCACCAGGACGTAGATCATCCCGGCGGCCAGGTAGATGATCAGGTTGGCGATCGTGTGGCCGAAGAAGTAGGTCAGGTTCTTTGCCCAGAGCGCATCGAGCATCACGTCGCCGTCGACCGTGTGGTCCAGCAACGCCATCACGATCGTCATCCCGACCGCGCTGCAGATGATTCCCTGAAGCGACACTGCGGTAGCGGCGATGACCTGGGGCGGAGGTCCGGTCGGATCCTTGCCGCGGAGCCACTTGATGGCGAGCGCGCCGGTCAGGCCGCCGTAGGTCTGGGTGGTCGCCCTGAGGACGTCGATGCAATAGATCAGAAAGCCGACCCCGACCAGTCCCATGCCGATGATGAAGGTGACCGCAGCCCAGGTCGACCACTGCCCCGATGAATCGAAGGGCAGGGGGTAGAGGAAGGTCCAGCCGGCCGCGAATCCGCCGATCAGGACGGCGACCAGAACCAGCACGACTCCCGCGATGATGCTCGCCCAGCTCGCGATTACCCGTCCGAAGTTGAGCTCCGGCACCACCGCCCGGACCACGAACCAGAGACCCCCCATCATCGAAAGCAGCGCCCCGGCGAGCATGCCGGCCGCGTGAAGGGTCATCAGCCGATAGAACCAGACGGATGTAATGTCGATCGTCTCGGCCTGGATCAGCCTCATGACGAGTCCGACCAGGGCCATCAGCGCGAACAGCGCCAACCCGGTTCCACCGAAGAGCCAGCCGACCAGATTCTGGGGTTTCGAAGACCTCGGACTCAGTTGCTCTCCGAGTGGATGGAGCACTTCAGCCGCGGCCATCTCGTTCACGGCGTGACCTCGAACTCCCGCATCATCTCGTGATGTTTGTAGCCGCAGTATTCGAGGCAGGCCAGCATGTAGGTGCCGGGCTCGTCGAGGGTCAGGTCAAGCTGGTTCTGGTAACCCGGCATGGCCTGGACGCTGCCGACCAGGACCCCATCGGGGTCATAGACACCGAGCCCGTGGTTTACGTCGCTCGAGGTAACGTCGAAAGTGACATCGCTGCCGGCCTTGAAGGTGTCCGGACTCATCGACCAGTAGAAGAGTCCCCCGCTCACGTTGACGGTCGCGCCGCTCTTGGCGTTGTCCGGATAGGGCAGGAAGAAGAGGGAGAGGACCACGCCCGAGCCGAGGAGCACGCAAAGGAAGGCAAACCAGTAGCGGCGAAGCCGGTATCCGGTGTCCGTGACCTCCGCGAATTCGACGTTGCGCCGGGCCTGCCGGGCGACCACCGCGAAAATGGCGACCAGAGACAGGGCCACGAAAAGAAACGCGGCAAGCACTGCAATCTGAAAACCCCCGAACGTGACTTCCATGTTCGCTCCTTTAGCTCAGGCAGGGAAATCCGGCTTGAACGGCGCGAACCTTACCGGCTGAAAAGCAGCGAAAATCAGTAGTTTCCCGCATGATTTCCGGCTTCGTGGCCGGAAAGCCGCGGTTGACGACCGTCGAGGCCGGCGTAGGCGGAAACGGGGAGGAGCGCCGGCGAAAGCCGGACGGTCAGGGTGACTCGACCTTGGACCCGGCTGCTTCCTTCTGGGCCTGCAGGGCTTCCTGCCTTGCCTTCCGGGCCTTCTCGCTGGCCTGCCGCTTGAGCTGCGCGGCCTTCTGCTTTGCCTGTCCGGACTTGTTCCCGGCGTTCTGTTGGGCCTGGTCGGATTGCCGGTTTGACTTCCGTCCGGATTCCTTCTTCGACTCGGCGGCTTCCTTTTTGGCCTGGGCGACCGCCGCCTTCCCGGACGCTGCCGATTCGCTCCTGGTGATGGTCCGGGTGAAGTTCTCGATTGCCCTGGCGGTCTGGGCCGGGGCCTCGATCTGGGGCGAGTGGCCGGAGTTCAGGATCAGGTGGGTCTTTGCGCCCGGAACGGCGGCGTAGGCACTGAGGGCTTCGCGGGCGTCGTAGATCTGGTCTTCCTCGCCGAAGATGACCAGCAACGGTTTGCCGAGTTCGGCCAGCCGGTCGGGGAGCGACTTCCCGTCGGTGTAATCCTCGACTCCGGTTGAGGATTTCCTGTACGCGGAGTAGGTCATGTTGCGGACGTCCTGGACGTACTTGTCGGGCACGTCGTAATCGGGCGCGAACCCCTGTGAAACGTTCTTCTTGATCATCGAGTCGGGGGCGAGTCGCCACAGGGCCTGACCCAGTATCGGCGTGCGGGAGGCCTTCGCCGCTCCGGAAAGCCCGCCGTAGGAGCTGTCGGGACCACTGTCGATCAGGACCAGTCCGGAAACAAGGTCGGGGGACTGCTCGGCGACCGAGGTGACCACACTGCCACCAAGCGAATGGCCGACCAGCACGGCCCGGCTTATGTTGAGCTTGCCCAGGGCCTGGGCGACCAGATTCGCCTGGGTCTCGATCGAGTAGTCGGAATCCGGTTTGTCCGAGCCGCCGTAGCCGAGCAGGTCGATCGCGATGACCCGGTGATACGGCTTGAGCAGGGGAATCAGGTCATCCCACCAGTTGATCGCCCCGGCCGAACCGTGAATCAGGACGATCGGCAGGCTCTGGCCGGCGGACATCGACCCGGATGGTGTGCCCGTATCCAGCACCTGGAGCTTGCCGGCCGTGGTTTCGACCAGTTGGGCTCCGGGCACGTTCACGCTCGCTGATTTGGTCTCGTTGTTGAGCGCGAATGCGTTCAAAATGAGCAGGACCAGCAGCACGAGGAGGATCCCCACGAAGATCTTGAGGGGCCAGCCGATCCGGGAGCCGACGCCCCGCCTCTTGCCAGTGGAAGCTTGTGCCATGACCGGTGTTACCCTAGACCCGCTTCGGTCGGGCTGCAATGTCCCCGTCCGGTCACACGAAAACCGTCAAACCGCGGGGTACAAAAACAGATGCAGAAGTTCGTAATACAGGGCGGGGTTCCGCTCTCCGGCGAGATAACGGCCGCAGGCAACAAGAACGCCGCGCTGCCGATCCTCGCCGCCTGCCTCCTCACCGAGGAGGTCGTGACGATTGCGAACGTACCCCGGATCCGGGACACCGAGGCCCAGCTGGCACTGCTCGAGTCGATCGGGGTCGAGGTCGAGTGGATCGAGGAGAACACGGTCCGGCTCTGCGCCAGGGACGTCGAAAACAAGGCCCTGGACGAAGACCTCTCGGCCGCAATCCGCGCTTCCTTCCTTCTCGCCGGTCCGCTCCTGGCCCGGTTTGGCTCGGTTGAGATGCCGCCGCCCGGCGGCGACTTCATCGGCCGCCGCCGCCTCGATGCCCACCTTGACGCCTTCCGCGACCTCGGAGCCCGGGTCGGCGGCAAGCGCTGGATCGAGCTCCAGGCGCCGCCTTCGGGCCTGAAGGCCGCCAAAATCTTCATGGACGAGCCCTCCGTGATGGGCACCGAGAACGCCCTGATGGCCGCCGCCCTGACCGAGGGCACCACCGTTATCAGCAATGCCGCCTCCGAGCCCCACGTTCAGGATCTGGCCCTGCTGCTCGATCAGATGGGGGCGAAGATCGAGGGGATCGGCTCGAACGTGATGACTGTGCACGGCCAGAAGAAACTGGGCGGGACCGAGTTCCGGGTGTCTCCCGATCACATTGAAATTGCCAGTTTCATGGCCCTGGCCGCGGCAACCGGTGGCAAGCTGCGAATCAAGGAAGTCAAGGCTTCCGACCTGATGATGATCCGCCGCCAGTTCCGCCGCCTCGGACTGCAGTCGGTGATCGAAGGCACCGACCTGATCGTGCCGCCCCGTCAGGAGCTGATGATCCAGCCCGACATGGGCGGGGCAATTCCGAAGATCGAAGACGGCCCCTGGCCCGCCTTCCCGGCCGACCTGACCTCGATCGCCGTCGCCCTGGCGACCAAGGCTCACGGCGAGATCCTGATCTTCGAGAAGATGTTCGAGAACCGGCTCTTCTTCGTCGACAAGCTGGTCGCGATGGGGGCCAAGATCACGCTTTGCGACCCGCACCGGGTGATCATCAGCGGCCCGACCGACCTGCACGGCGAAAGGGTCGACAGCCCGGACATCCGGGCCGGGATGGCGATGCTGATCGCGGCGCTCGCCGCGGAAGGCAAGTCGGAGATCGGAAACATCCGCCAGATCGACCGCGGTTACGAGAACATCGACGATCGGCTGCGTTCGCTCGGCGCCCATATCGAGCGTGTAGACGAGTAGGGAAGGACAAGGTTGATCCGTCCCATCCCCCCAGGAACCCGGGACGTGCTCCCGGACGAGATGCGCGAACTTCGCGCCATCCAGTCGGCCCTGCTTGGAACCTTTGACGCGGCGGGATTCAGCGAGGTCCGGACCCCGACCCTCGAATATGCGGATGCCCTGGAGCTCGGCGACGGCCGTTCGGCCGATTCCGCCTACCGCTTCTTCGACGAACGGGGCGAGATGCTGGCGCTCAGGACGGACATGACGATCCCGATCGCCCGCCTGGTCGCTGACCGCTTCCGCGATCTCGACCCGCCGCATCGCCTCTGCTACTTCGCCAACGCCTACCGCGCGGTCACCCCGCAGCGGGGCGAGCTGCGTGAGTTCGGCCAGGCCGGGGTGGAACTGATCGGTGTGCCGGGCCCGGAGGGCACGGCCGAGGTGGTCGAGCTGCTCGACCGTTCGCTGACGGCGGTGGGACTGGACGAGGCCGTGATCGGTCTCGGCGAGGACGGACTCTGGACCGCGCTGCTGCAGGACGCCGGGGCGGGGCCGGAGACGATCGAACTCAGCTCCGAGCTGCTGGTCTCTCACGACCTGGTCGGTGTCGAACGGGCCCTGGCCGAATCCGACGAACTGGACCCGGAAGCAATCGGACAGGCGGCCACCCTGATCCAGCTTCGGGGCGGAGCCGAAGTCCTGGAAGCGGCCCGCGGTCTCGGCGGTCAGGGTTTTGCCGTTGTGCTGGAACGCCTGGAAGAAAACTTCAGGGCGATCACGGACCGGGTCAGCAGTCGCAGCGTGCTGCTCGATCTGGGCATGCTGCGCGAGATCGGGTACTACAGCGGCTCGACGATCGAGGTTTATGACGAGACGGTCGGTGACGTGATCGGAGGCGGCGGCCGCTACGACGACCTGATGAACCGGTTCGGTCTCGATTTGCCGGCGGCCGGATTCACCCTCTATACGGAGCGGATCCACAAGGCCCAGCTGGAGCGAAGGGGCGTCGGCCCGCGAGCGGCAACCGGGGAACGGGACAGTGATGTTTGACGAGCTTCGCAAGCCCGGCGGAAAGCTCAAGCTGGCGGTGCCCAGAGGCGCGTTGCTGGACGAAGTGCTCGACCTGCTCGAGAAGGTCGGGATCGAGACCGCCGCCGTGCGCGGCGATTCCCGCTCGCTGGTCTTCGACGGAGGCGAGCTGACTGTGATCACGATGCGCCCGTCGGACGTGCCCACCTACGTTTCCGCCGGCGCCGCCGACCTGGGCATCACCGGCAAGGACGTGCTGCTCGAACAGGGTGACCGGCCCGTCTACGAACTGGTCGATCTCGGGATCGGACCCTGCCGCATGGTTCTGGCGACCCAGAAGGGTGACGTTGCCCCTTCCGAGCATCAGCGCCGTCTGGGCATGATGAAGATCGCTACCAAGTACAAGCGGATTGCCGAGGAGTACTTCGCCGAGCAGGGACGGCAGGTTGAACTGGTCGAAGTCAAGGGTTCGATCGAACTCGCTCCGCTGGTCGGCCTGGCCGACGGCATCGTCGACCTGGTCGCGACCGGTCGCACCCTGGCCGACAACAACCTCGAGGTCCGGGAGGAGATCCTGAGCAGCACCGGCCGCCTGGTCGCGAACCGGGTCTCGTACCGGATCCGCCGCGAGGAAGTGGACGGGCTGGCGCAGCGGCTGCGCGAAGTTGTCGGAGAATCATGATTTCCCGCCGATTCGAGTGGGCCGAACCCGAGCGGCTGGCCGGACAGATCGGGGATTACCTCAGCCATGAAGCCCGCAGCGTCGACGTGCGGGGGATCGCGGCCGAGGTGGCAGAACGCGGCGACGCCGCCCTGCTCGAGCTGACCGCGAAGTTCGACGCGCCGGAAGCGGAATCGCTGAACCTCCGGGTTGGTCAGGACGATGCCCTGGCCGCGTTGGGGAACCTCGCCCCGCAAGTCCGCAGCGCTTTGGAAACGGCGATCGCCAACGTCAGGGCGGTCGCTGCGGCTCAGCTCGGGCCCGGCGAAAAGGCAGTGACCCTGCCGGAAGGCCACACCGTCACGGTCGGCGAGGTTCCGGTCGGGGCCGCGGGCATCTATGCCCCGGGCGGGCGTGCGTCCTATCCCTCGACGGTGGTCATGGGCTGCGTGACCGCGCGGGTGGCCGGGGTGGACCGGGTTGTGCTGGTCGCCCCGCCCGGGCCGGACGGTTCGATTGATCCGACGACCCTGGCCGCGGCGGCACTTTGCGAAGTCGACGAGATCTACGCGGTCGGCGGCGCCCAGGCGATCTTCGCGCTCGCCCGCGGAACCGAGACGATCCGCCCGGTCGACGTGATCGCCGGACCGGGCAACGCCTGGGTCCAGGCGGCAAAACGGGAGGTGTTCGGCGAGGTCGCGATCGACTCGCTGGCCGGACCATCCGATCTGACCGTCGTGGTGGATTCGGCGACCAACCTGCACTGGGCGGCGCTCGATCTCTGTGCCCAGGCCGAGCACGGAGAGGAGAGCCCGCTGGTCGCGATAGCCACCGAACCCGGTGTGATCGAGCGCCTGGAAGCCGAGGTCGACGCCGTTGCGGCGGACAACCCGACCGTCAAGGATTGCCATCTCGCCCTGGTCGAAGCGCCTTCGGCCGCGGACGCGATCGAGTTGGTCAATCTGATCGCGCCCGAACACCTCGAGCTAATGAGCGAGGGCTCGGCCGCCCTGGCCGGGGCCGTTCGCACCGCCGGCTGCGTGTTTACCGGCGAAGAGACCGGTACCGCCTTCGGCGATTACGTGGCCGGCTCCAACCACGTGCTGCCCACCGACGGCACCGGCAGGATTTTCGGACCGCTTTCGCCCGCCACCTTCAGACGGGCAACGGCGCGGGTAAGCTTGGACGCCGAATCGGCCCGCAAACTGGCCGGCCCGCTGGACGCCCTGGCCCGGGCGGAGGGGCTGCCGGTCCACGGGCTCTCGGCGACGGCCCGGGCGAACGATCCAGATCAGGAAACAGAATGAGCAGACAGGCGAAAATCGAACGGAAGACGAAGGAGACCGGCATCGAGCTGAGTCTCGATCTCGACGGCTCCGGGTACAGGAATGAAACCGGGGTCGGTTTCTTCGATCACATGCTGGACCTGCTCGCCCGCCACGCCAACCTCGGTCTCGAGGTCAAGGCGACTGGGGATCTGGAAACCGGCTCCCACCACACGGTCGAAGACGTCGGCATCGTGCTCGGCCAGGCAATCGACCAGGCCCTCGGTGACCGGGCGGGAATCCGCCGCTACGGCAGCGCCGTGGTGCCGATGGACGAGGCCTGCGCCGAATGTGCGCTGGACATCTCCGGCCGGGCCCTTTCGGTTTTCCGGGGGGAAATTCCGGTCACCTCGATTGCCAATTACGAGACCGAACTGACCGAGGAGTTCTTCCGGGCGATCGCCGGCGGGGCGAAGATGACCCTCCACATCGACATCCGTTACGGCTCGAACGTGCATCACATGATCGAAGCGGCCTTCAAGGCCTTCGCCCGCGCGCTGCGGGTCGCGGTTTCGATCGACCCGGAAGAGAAGGGCGTGCCCAGCACCAAGGGCACGCTGAACGGTTGAGCCGCGACAAGGGGTCTGGCCGTGGCCGCTGAGCC
>ERZ724521.346-NODE-346-length-21084-cov-4.837986_pt1 | contig 21084 bp, 17 predicted proteins | sample MGYA00376054_ERZ724521 | MGnify/ENA primary metagenome ERZ724521 (study PRJEB28724, sample SAMN07190883) | activated sludge metagenome | isolation source: activated sludge of sewage treatment plant in Hong Hong | place: Hong Kong | collected 2016-03-17 ... | reverse complement strand
TCCTCCAGCGCCACGGTCATGCGCGGGGCCACGTGCGCGAGCACGGTCGGGGCATACAGCGCGCCCCGGCGCTGGTTGCCCACCAGCAGCCTGGCGCCCTGGGCCACCGCCTCGTTCACGCGCGACTCGAACAGCATCGCGGCCGGCTCGTCGATCACGGTGCCCATGTCGTTGGACTTGTCCATCGGGTCGCCATGTTTCCAGGCGCGGGTCTTCTCCACCAGCTGCTCCACGAACTGGGCGGCTACTGACTCGTGTACCAGCATGCGCTTGATGGCGGTGCATCGCTGGCCGGAATTCTTGTAGCTGCCCTGTACCGCGAGGGTGGAGGCCTCGTCGAGGTCGGCGTCTTCCATCACGATGATGGGGTCGTTGCCGCCCAGCTCCAGCACCATGCGCCGGTACCCGGCCTTGGACGCGATGTACTTGCCGATGGCCACACCGCCGGTAAAAGTGACCAGGTCCACATGTTCATTGGTGATCAGCTCGTCGGCGATCTCGCGCGGGTCGCCGGTGATGACACTGAGCATCTCGGATGGCAGGCCCGCTTCGTACAGGATGTCGGCGAACAGGATGGCCGAGAACGGCACCTTCTCCGACGGCTTGAGCACCATGCGGTTGTTGGTGGCAATGCTGGGCACCACCTTGTGCGCCACCTGGTTCATCGGGTGGTTGAAGGGTGTGATCGCGGTGATCACCCCCAACAGCGGCGAGCGCTGGGTGTACACGCGGCGCTTCTTGCCGTGGTGCGTCAGGTCGCAGCTGAAGATCTGGCCGTCGTCCTTGAGCACCTCGCTGGCGCCGAACAGCAGCACGTCGCTGACGCGGCCGGCCTCGTACAGCGCGTCCTTCAGGCACAGGCCCGCTTCGGCCGTGATGAGGCGGGCCACCTCGTCCAGCCGCTGGCTGATCAGGGCGGCCGCCTTGTTGAGAATGGCGGCCCGCTCGAAGCGCGTGAGCTTCGGCTGGCAGGCGTGGGCGGTCGCGTAGGCCTCGCGCACCTCATCCAGTGTGGCTTTGGGCACGCTGCCGATCGGTTGCCCGGTGTAGGGGTTGAATACCGCAATGCTGCGCTCTCGCCCGGCGCCCACCCGGCGGCCGGCGATGCGCATCGCGTCCAGCGCGTGGTCGCGAATGTATTCCTGGATGGTCATGGGCGGACGCGGTTCATTGGGCGTAGTTCAGCGCGAGGTCGAACGCGTCGAAATTGCGTAGCCGCCGGCTGGTGTCCAGCCCCGGCAGCTTGCGGTTGAGGATCAGCGGCACCCGCTGCTCGCTGATGCCGCCATGCGAGCGCAGCGGCGCGTCCAGGCCCGACAGGTCATGCCGGCTGGCGGAGGTACCGATCACGGTGAACCGCTCTGACACGCACACGATGTCGCCAATGCGGTCGGCCGGAAGTTCAAACCGCTGGGCTGCAGCCTCCCGCGTGAGCACAGTCTCCATGCCCTGCAGCTGCTTGAGCAACCCGCAGGTGGTCTGCACATCCACCTCGGGTGGCAGGTAGACCGTGGCAAACGAGCCCAGCGCGCCATGGTGCACCACGTAAGGGTCGGTGATGGGCAAAATCACGCGCGCCACGCCGGCGCCCAGCCGGGTGTCAAACCAGTCCTGCAGGTAGATCACGTCGGGCGCGGCGTCCAGGCGCACCTTGGCGTTCATGCCGTGGTCGGCGGTGAGTGCGATCACGCAACCCATGGCCTCGAGTTGCCCCAGGTAGCCGTCCATCATGGTGTAGAAGGCATTGGCGCCGTCGGTGCCCGGCGCATGCTTGTGCTGGATGTAGTCGGTGGTGGACAGGTACATCACATCGGGGCGTTGCATGGCCATGAGCTTCACACCCGCGGCGAACACAAATTCGGACAGCTCGGCGCTGTACACATCGGGTACCGGCTTGCCGACCAGGCTCAACACGTCGGTGATGCCGTTGTCCGCCAGCGTGACCTGGTCGGACTTTTCGGATGAAAAACAGATGCCCCGCATGCCATGGCCCAGCAGCTTGCGCAGCTTGTCCTTGGCGGTGACCACGGCCACCGAGCAGCCCGCCCCGGCCAGCGCGGCCAGCAGCGTGGGAGCGCGCAGCCATTTCGGGTCGTTCATCATGACCTCGGTGCCGGTGGCAGTGTCGTAGAGGTAGTTGCCGCAGATGCCGTGCACGCTGGGCGGCACACCGGTCACGATGGACAGGTTGTTGGGGTTGGTGAAGCTGGGCACCACGCAGTCGGCCACCAGGCCGGTGCCCTGCGCCAGGGTGCGCTTGAGCCAGGGCATGTGGCCACCGGCCACAGCCTGGGCCAGGTAGTCAGGCTCGCAGCCGTCGACGCAAACCACCACGGTCGGCACGGCCGGCGGCCGGTAGGTTCTTCCATTAACGGTCAGCACGGGTGGATCTTCCTGTCTTGGCAGAGGGTGTGAGGGGCTGGCGCGACTGGCGCCGCAGGTCGTTTTCGATCGTGCGCTCCTTGCTCTCCATCACATGGTCATACATGGCGCGACCGGCGGCATCGGCATCGCCCGAAGCAATGGCCTTGACGATCTGGCGGTGCTCGCCCGCCGAGATCGGCATCAGCCAGCCGTCGGCGAGGTTGAGGCGTCGAAACAGCGACAGCTCCTTGATGAGCTTGCGGTAGATGGCGGTGAGCTTGCGGTTGCCCGCCATTTCCACCAGGCGGTCATGGAAGCGCAGGTTCAGCAGGTGGTACTGGCGCGTGTCATCGGCCTTGACGGCTTTTTCCATCTGGTCGACCAGGCCCCGGATTTCCTTGAGTTGCGGTGCCGTGATGTTCTTGGCCAACTGGCGGCCGACCAGCTCGTCCATCGCGGCGCGCAGGTCGAAAATTTCCACTGCCTCGTCGATCGGGATGTCCCGCACGAACACGCCGCGGTTCTTCTCGTTGCGCACCAGGCCCGCTTCCTCCAGCATGCGAAAGGCCTCGCGCACCGGCCCGCGCGAGACGCCCAGCTTCTCGGCCAGCGTGGCCTCGATCAGCTTGCTGCCCGGTGCGTATTCACCCACCAGGATAGCGCGCTCGATCTCCTGCTGCACCACAGTGGTGAGTGAGCTGCTCTGCAGCAGCGCGATGGTGGGGTGCATCACGGCGTTCATGCGTCCGATTAGAGCAGCATCCGGCAGATTGTCAACAATCTACAAATAACAATTGACAACATACTGGGTGCGAAGTTAAATGAAGCCAAGGTGCGCGGAGTGCAGGGGAATGAAGCTTGCTTGGCTGTCATCACGCCGTCACCCACGGGTCACAGCATTGCAACCTTTTGCCCTTTCAGAGGAGTTCACATGCGTATTTCCAGGTTCATCAAATCCCTTGCCCTTGCCGGCCTGTGCGCTTTTGCGGCGGCGGCGTCCGCCCAGAAAACCCAGCTGCTGGTGTACACCGCGCTCGAGACCGACCAGCTCAAGGCCTACCAGGAAGGCTTCAACCGCGTCAACCCCGACATTGAAATCAAGTGGGTGCGCGACTCCACCGGCGTCATCACCGCCAAGCTGCTGGCGGAAAAGGGCAACCCCCAGGCTGACGCCATCATGGGCGTGGCGGCGTCCAGCCTGGCCCTGCTGGACAAGAACGGCATGCTGCAGCCCTACGCGCCGCTGAACCTGGATGCGATCATGAGCCAGTACCGCGACAAGAAGAACCCGCCCGCGTGGTTCGGCATGGACGTCTGGGGCGCCACGGTGTGCTTCAACACCGTGGAAGCGGCCAAGCGCAACATCCCCAAGCCCGAGACCTGGAAGGACCTGACCAAGCCCGTCTACAAGGGCCAGATCGTGATGCCCAATCCGGCCTCCAGCGGTACCGGCTTCTTTGACGTGACCGCCTGGCTCACGCTCTGGGGCGACGACAACGGCAAGGGCGGTGGCTGGAAGTACATGGACGCCCTGCACGAGAACATTGCACAGTACACCCATTCCGGCTCCAAGCCCTGCAACATGGCGTCGTCGGGCGAGTTCGTTGTGGGCATCTCCTTTGAGTACCGCGCCAACGCCAACAAGGCCAAGGGCGCTCCGATTGACCTGGTGTTCCCCAAGGAAGGCCTGGGCTGGGACCTGGAAGCCTTCGCCATCCACAAGGGCACCAAGAAGCTGGACGCCGCCAAGAAGCTGGCTGACTGGGCCTCCAGCAAGGACGCCATGCTGCTGTACGGCAAGAACTTCGCCATCACGGCCCAGCCGGGTGTGGCCGCGCCGCTGGCCAATGTGCCCAAGGACTACGAAGCCCGCCTGGTGAAGATGGACTTTGCCACCACCGCCGCCAACCGCGAACGCGTGCTGGCCGAGTGGACCAAGCGTTACAACAGCAAAACCGAGAAGCGGTGACCCAAGACCTGTTTCTTGAACTGCGGAACATCCGCAAGGCGTTTGGTGGCTTCACCGCGCTGCACGACATCAACCTGCAGATCCGCAAGGGCGAGTTTGTCTGTTTCCTTGGCCCCTCGGGGTGCGGCAAGACCACGCTCCTGCGCATCATTGCGGGGCTGGAGGTTCAGACCTCGGGCGAGGTGTTCCAGGCCGGGCGCGACATCTCCCGGCTGCCGCCGGCGCAGCGCGACTACGGCATCGTGTTCCAGAGCTACGCGCTGTTTCCCAACCTCAGCGTGGCCGACAACGTGGCCTATGGCCTCGTCAACCGCAAGGCGCCGCGCGCCGACATCCAGCGGCGGGTGAGCGAACTGGTCAAGCTGGTGGGCTTGCCGGGCAGCGAAGGCAAGTACCCCAGCCAGCTTTCGGGCGGCCAGCAGCAGCGCATCGCGCTGGCCCGCGCGCTGGCCACGCGCCCTGGCTTGTTGCTGCTGGACGAGCCGCTGTCGGCGCTGGATGCACTGGAGCGCGTGCGGCTGCGCTCGGAGATTCGCGCGCTGCAGCAGCAACTGGGCGTGACGACCATCATGGTCACGCACGACCAGGAAGAGGCCCTGAGCGTGGCCGACCGCATCGTGGTCATGAACCACGGCGTCATCGAGCAGGTGGGCACGCCCTACGACATTTACCGCGAACCCGCCTCGCCCTTTGTGGCGGACTTCGTGGGCAAGGTCAATGTGCTGCCGGCGCGCGTGACGGCCGGCCAGCTCCGCCTGGGCGATCTGTGCATTCCCTGGGAGGGCAGCGACCGGGATGCGCGCATCTACCTGCGGCCCGAAGACGTACTGGCGCGCCCCATTGCCGACGGCGACCCGCATGTGTTCGACGCCTGCATTGAAAAGATCGAGTTCCTCGGCTCGTACTGCCACGTGCATGTGGCAGCGCCTTCGCTGCAGCCGCACAAGCTCACGGTCTACCTGTCACTGAACTTCCTGTCGGAGCAGTCGCTGCAGACGGGTTCCACGTTGCGCTTGCGGCTGCTGCCCGAGCGGCTGAAAGTGTTCTGACATGGCTGCTGCCACCGCCTTGTCAGCCGCCCCGCGCCCCCTCGTCACCCAGAAGGCGCACTGGACTGACCGCGTGGCCCATGCGGCACTGGCCCTGGTGGCGCTGGCGCTGGTCGCCTTCCTGGCGTTTCCGCTGTTGGCCATCCTGCAGCAGGCGCTGGAGGGCAAGGAGGGCGAATTCGTTGGACTGGCCAACTTTGTGTCTTATGCACAGACGCCTGCCTTGCTGGAAAGCCTGTGGAACAGCCTCTGGGTGTCGGGCCTGGTCACGGCCATCACCATTCCGCTGGCCTTTGGTTTTGCCTATGCGCTCACGCGCTCGTGCATGCCGTTCAAGCCGCTGTTTCGCGGCATCACGCTGGTGCCGCTGCTGGCACCGTCGCTGCTGTCGGCCATCTCGCTGATCTACTGGTTTGGCAACCAGGGCGTGCTCAAGGCCTGGCTGACGGGCATCGGGATCCCGGAGATCTATGGCGCGCCTGGCATTGTGGTGGCCGAGTGTTTTGCGGTGTTTCCGCATGCGCTGATGATTCTGGTGACGGCGCTCAGCCTGTCAGACGCGCGCCTGTACGAGGCCGCCGACGCCATGGGCACCACCGCTGCACGCAAGTTCTTCACCATCACGCTGCCAGGCGCCAAGTACGGGTTGATCTCCGCCGCGCTCGTCACGTTCACATTGGTCATTACCGACTTCGGTATCCCCAAGGTGATTGGCGGCAACTTCAATGTCCTGGCCACCGATGTATTCAAGCTGGTGATTGGCCAGCAGGACTTTGCGCGCGGTGCGGTGGTGGCCATCCTCCTGCTGGCACCCGCCGTGTTGACCTTTGGCGTGGACAGCTACGTGAGCCGGCGCCAGACGGCCATGCTCACGGCGCGCGCCGTGCCGTACCGGCCGAAGCCGTCGCGGGGTTACGACATCGTCATGACGCTGTACTGCGGTGTCATCGCGTTCCTGGTGCTGGCCATGCTCGGCATGGCGGTCTTTGCATCGTTTGCCAGCTTCTGGCCCTACAACCTGTCGCCCAGCCTGCGCCACTACACCATGGGTCTGGTGGACGCCGAAGTGGGCGTAGGCTTTGTCAACAGCCTCAAGATGGCAGCGGGCACGGCGGTGTTTGGCACGGCGCTGGTGTTCTGTGGCGCCTACCTGCTGGAAAAGACCCGGGGCATGGACGGCCTGCGCGGCCTGGTGCGGCTGCTGGCGATGCTGCCCATGGCGGTGCCGGGGCTGGTGCTGGGGCTGGGGTACATCTTTTTCTTCAACGAACCAAAGAACCCGCTCAATGGCCTGTACCACACGGTCACGCTGCTGACGCTGTGCACCATCGTGCACTTCTACACCACCGGCCACCTGACGGCGGTGACTGCGCTCAAGAGCCTCGACGGCGAGTTTGAAGCGGTGAGCGCGTCGCTCAAGGTGCCGTTCTTCAAGACGTTCTGGCGTGTCACGCTGCCCATCTGTACCCCTGCGCTGGTGGACATTGCGCGCTATTTCTTCATCAATGCCATGACCACGATTTCCGCCGTGGTGTTCCTGTACTCACCCGAGACCAAGGTGGCGTCTATCGCCATCCTGAATCTTGACGAAGCAGGCGAGATGGGCGCTGCGGCCGCCATGGCCGTGCTCATTGGCCTCACGTCCACCGCCGCCACACTGCTGTTCATGGCACTGGCCTGGTGGGTCAACCGGCGCACGCAAGCCTGGCGCACGACAGAACGATAAGGACGAGAGACATCCGATGGACCGCGACAAGATTCTTCTCACCCCTGGCCCGCTGACCACCACGCTGCGCACCAAGCTGGCCATGCTGCGCGACTGGGGCTCGTGGGACGCCGAGTTCAACGCCGTGACGGCCCGCGTGCGCAGGAGCCTGCTGGCCATCGTGCACGGGGAGGACACCCATGTGGTCGTGCCCCTGCAGGGCAGCGGCACCTTCAGCGTGGAAGCGGCGGTGGCCACCGTGGTGCCACGCGATGGCCATGTGCTGGTGCTGGACAACGGCGCCTACTGCAAACGCGCGGCGCGGCTTACCAACCTGATGGGCCGGCGTTGCACAGTGGTCGATTTTGGTGACCATGAGCCGGTGTCGGCCAGCGTGCTCGACGAGCGGCTCAAGGCCGACGCCAGCATCACGCATGTGGTCATGATCCATTGCGAGACCGGTGCCGGCGTGCTCAACCCATTGCAGGCAGTGGCCGATGTCTGTGCTGCGCACGGCAGGGGCCTGATCGTGGACGCCATGAGCTCGTTTGCGGCCCTGCCGATCGATGCGCGCACCGTGCGGTTTGATGCGCTGGTGGCGGCCAGCGGCAAATGCCTGGAAGGTGTGCCGGGCATGGGCTTTGTGTTCCTGCGCAAGGCCATTCTGGACAGTTGTGCCGGCCAGAGCCAGAGCCTGGCGATGGACCTGCACGACCAGTACACCTACATGGAAAAGACCGGTCAGTGGCGCTTCACGCCGCCCACGCATGTGGTGGTGGCGCTGGCCGAAGCGATTGCGCAGTTCGAGGCCGAGGGCGGCCAGCCGGCGCGGCTGGCCCGCTACACCGCCAACTACCGTACGCTGATTGACGGCATGGGTCGGCTCGGCTTCATGCCCTTCCTGGACCCGGCGGTGCAGGCGCCGATCATCGTGACGTTTCATGCGCCGGGTGACCCGCGCTACGAGTTCAAGGCGTTCTACAACGCGGCCAAAGCGCACGGTTTCATCCTGTATCCGGGCAAGCTGACCCAGGTGGAGACCTTCCGTGTCGGCTGCATCGGCGCCATCGGCCCCGGGGAGATCGAGCAGGCCGTCCATGCGGTGGAGCTGGCCCTGCAGGACATGGGCATTGCTTCGGGCGAACCGGCGATATGAACTGAACAACAAGGAGGAGAACACATGGCCACCAAGCTCCACCCCGCGGTTGCCGCCGTGCAGAAGTCCGGCGCGGCCAAGGTCAAGGTCGCAGTCAGTGACATTGACGGCATCCTGCGCGGCAAGTACCTGCACAAGGACAAGTTCTTCGGCACGGCCGAGCCCTATCCCAAAGGCGGCTTCGGCTTCTGCGACGTGGTGCTGGGCTGGGACATGATGGACAACTGCTACGACAACACCACGGTCACTGGCTGGCAGCACGGCTTTCCGGATGCACTGGCTCGGCTCGACCTGGACACAGCGCGCCATGTGCCCTGGGACAACAACGTGCCCTTTTTCCTGGGTGAGTTTGTCAACGCCGACGGTTCGCCCCACCCGGCTTGCCCGCGGCAGACGCTCAAGCGGGTGCTCCAGCGCGCCGAGAGGCTGGGCTTCAAGGTCAAGACCGGCATGGAGTTCGAGTGGTACAACTTCCTCGAGACACCGCAGAGCTGGGCGGCCAAAAAGGGTGTGGCACCCGAGGTGTTGACGCCGGGCATGTTTGGCTATTCGCTGCTGCGCGCCAACCAGAACCGCGACTTCTTCAACGCCCTCATGGACGACATGCTGGCGTTTGGCGTGCCGATTGAAGGCCTGCACACCGAAACCGGCCCCGGCGTGTACGAGGCGGCCATCGGCTTCAGTGATGCGCTGGAGCAGGCCGACCGGGCCATCCTGTTCAAGACCGGTACCAAGGAAATCGGCTCGCGCTTCGGCATCATGCCCAGCTTCATGGCCAAGCCGCACCAGCCGCTGCCGGGTTGCTCGGGCCACATCCATCAGAGCTTGAGTGATGGCAAGACCAACTTGTTCTTTGATGCGAAGAGCCCGCGCAAGATGAGCAAGCTGTTCGAGAGTTACCTGGCCGGCCAGGTGGCCTGCATGATGGAGTTTGCACCCATGATCTGGCCCACCATCAACAGCTACAAGCGGCTGGTGGACGGCTTCTGGGCGCCGGTCAAGCCGACCTGGGGCATGGACAACCGCACGGCCAGCTTCCGCGTGATTGCCGGCAGCCCCAAGGCCACGCGGCTGGAGACGCGCTGCCCCGGTGCCGACGTGAACCCCTACCTGGCCATGGCCGCCGTGATTGCGGCTGGACTCCATGGCGTCGAAAAGGGACTCAAGCTCACCACGCCGCCGATCACCGGCACCAACCAGGGTGCAGAGCACATTCCCCGCGCGCCCCGCACCCTGATCGAAACCACCCGCAACTTCCGCGAGTCGAAGATCGCCCGCGACTGGCTCGGTGACACGTTTGTCGACCACTTTGCCGCGACCCGCGAATGGGAGTGGCGTCAGTGGCTGGACGCGGTGACCGACTGGGAAATGAAGCGTTACTTCGAAATCATCTGAACCTGCCATGAACATCTCCGGCTTTTCTTTCCCCACCGCCATCAAGTTCGGCGCTGGCGCGCGCACGCTGGTCGCGCAGCACCTCCGGGACCAGGGCCTCAAGCGCCCGCTGATCGTGACCGACCGGGCGCTGGCGGCGCTGCCGGTGCTGGCCGAATTCAAAACGCATCTCGGCGGTCTCGAGGTGGCCGTGTTCAGCGGCGTGTTCGGCAACCCCACTTGCAGCCAGGTGATGGACGGCGCCGCTGCATACAAGGCGCATGGCGCGGACTGCATCATCGGCTTCGGCGGCGGTGCGGCGCTGGACGTGGCCAAGGTGGTGGGTGTAGCCGCCACGCACGAGGGCGACATCCTGGAATACGTCTGGGACCACCCGCAGGTGCGCGCCATCACGCATGAGCTGCCGTACTTTGTGGCACTGCCGACCACCTCGGGCACCGGCTCGGAAGTGGGCCGCTCGTCTGTCGTGAGCGAGAACGACACGCACCTCAAGCGCGTGGTGTTCAGCCCGAAGATCCTGGCCAAATGCGTGTTTGCCGACCCTGAGCTCACGCTGGGCCTGCCGCCACAGGTGACAGCCGCCACCGGCATGGACGCGCTCACGCACAACGTGGAAAGCTATCTCTCGCCTGCCTACCATCCGTTGTGCGACGGCATTGCGCTGGAGGGCACACGCATTGCCGCTGCAGCGTTGGTCACGGCCGTTACACAGCCCGGCAACCTGCAGGCCCGCAGCGACATGATGATGGCGTCCATGATGGGCGCCATCGCATTCCAGAAGGACCTGGGCGCCGTGCACTCCTGCGCCCACGCCCTGGGCGCCGTGTGCGACCTGCACCACGGCCTGGCCAACGCGCTGATGATCGACACCGTGATGGCCTGGAACCACGAGGCTGTGCCGGCCAAGTTTGACGAGCTCGCGCATGTGTGCCGCATCAGCGGCGGTGGCAGCGAATTCGTGCCCTGGCTGCGTGCGCTCAAGGCGCGCGTGGGCATCACCGGGTCGCTGGCGGCGCATGGCGTCAAGGCGGCGCAGATTCCCCGGCTGGTGGAAATTGCCACCGCCGACATCTGCCACCAGACCAACCCGCGGCCCTGCACGGCGGCGGACTTCGAGCGCCTGTTCCAGGCCGCGCTGTAGCCGGAGCCTGCCATGCCAGCCAACCGCCTGAAGATCGGCCTGTCGGCGTGCTTTAACCACGCCGACCCCACGCGCTCGCTGTTCACCGGCAAGACGCTGCAGTATGTGGAACAGTCCATTGCGCACTGGGTCATGTCGTCCGGTGCCATGGTGGTCATGGTGCCCTGCCCCACGGGGGCCACGATGCGCGGTGACGTCACGTTTGACCACTACGCCCAGTGGCTGGACGGCCTGGTGCTGCATGGCGGTGCTGACGTGTGGCCCGGCAGCTATGGAGAGACGCCGCTGGAGGAGCGCTGGGCCGGCGACCGCATCCGTGACGAATACGACAAAGCCCTGGTCGCCGCGTTCGAGGCGCAGGGCAAGCCGGTGTTTGGCGTGTGCCGCGGCCTGCAGCTGCTGAACGTGGCCTATGGCGGCACCCTGTACCAGGACATCCAGACCCAGGTGCCCGCCTCGTTCAACCACCGTGATGCCGGCACCTACGACCAGAACTTCCACCGCGTGGACATCCGCCCCGGCACGCGGCTGTCGGCGCTGTACCCCGGGGTGGAGCGGGTGCGCGTCAACAGCATCCACCACCAGGCCATCAAGGCGCTGGCCGACGAGTTCGAGGCCGAGGCCTTCAGCGCAGAAGACGGCCTCGTTGAGGCCATCCGCCGCAAGGACCGGTCCAAAAGCTACATCGCGGCTGTCCAGTGGCACCCCGAATTCCACCAGCCCGGCTCGGACACGATCGACGACGCCGCGCTGCTGCAAGACTTCTTGGCCGCTGCTGCGGCCGCGCAGAAACAAGGCCGCTCATGACCACACTTGCTGTTCACAACCCTGCCACGGGCGAAGTGATTGCCACCCTTCAGGCGGACGACGCTGCTTCGGTGGCCGCCAAAGCCGCCGCCGCCCGCGCCGCGCAACCGGCCTGGGCCGCCACACCGCTGGCGGCCCGCAAGGCCTGCGTTGAGCGGTTCCGCGCCGGCGTGGTGCGCGAGCTGGAATCGCTGGCCGCCACCATGACGCGCGAGACCGGCAAGCCCATCACGATGTCGCGCAACGAGCTCGATGGCCTGCTCGGGCGGATCGACTTTTTCTTGAAGGAAGTGGAGCTGGCGACCGGCACCGAAACCGTCTTTGACGACGCCGGCATGAAGGAGCAGATCCAGCACATTCCGCTGGGCGTGGTGGCCAACATCTCGGCCTGGAACTACCCCTGGTTCGTGGGCTGCAACGTGATCCTGCCGGCGCTGCTCACCGGCAACGCGGTGTTGTACAAGCCGTCGGAATACGCTGCCATGACCGGCCTGGCCATTGCCCGCCTGCTGCACGAGGCGGGCGTGCCGCGCGACGTCATGGCCTGTCTGGTGGGCACCGGCGACGTGGGCGCCGCCTTGCTGGCGCAGCCGGTGGACGGGGTGTTCTTCACCGGCTCGGTGGCCACAGGACGGCGCATCGCCCAGGCCGTGAGCGGTCGCTTCATCAAGCTGCAGCTCGAGCTGGGCGGCAAGGACCCGACCTACGTGGCCGACGATGCCGACCCGAAAGCGGCCGCCGAGTCGCTGGCTGACGGTGCCATGTACAACACCGGCCAGAGCTGCTGCTCGGTCGAGCGCATCTATGTGCACGAGAAAATCCACGACGCCTTTGTGGCGGCGTTTGTGGACACGGTCAAAACCTTCAAGAGCGGTGACCCCATGAGCGATGACACCTACATTGGCGCCATCACCCGGGCACCGCAACTCGACGTGCTGGATGCCCAGGTGGTCGATGCGCGCGCCAAGGGAGCCACCTTGCTGCTGGGGGGTGCGCGCGGCCCGGGCCCCGGCAACTGGTACCCGCCCACGGTGTTCAGCAACGTGACGCACGCCATGGACCTGATGCGCGAGGAAAGCTTTGGCCCCATCATCGGCATCCAGAAGGTCAGTGGTGATGCACAGGCCGTGCAGCTCATGAACGACACCCGCTACGGCCTCACGGCCGGGGTCTACACACCCGACGAGGCGCGCGCCCGGGCCGTGCTGTCGCAGGTGAACGCCGGCAGCGCCTACTGGAACTGCTGCGACCGCGTCAGCCCGCGCCTGCCCTGGAGCGGCCATGGCGACTCGGGCGTGGGCCTGACGCTGTCCACCTACGGCATCGAGACCTTCACGCGCCCGAAGGCGTGGCACCTGAGAGCCGTTTGAAACTCACGCTGTTTGACCTGGACCACACGCTGCTGTCGGGCGACAGCGACGTGCTGTGGGTCGAGTTCCTGATGCAGCAGGGCGTGCTCGAGCGCGCCGCCTTCGCCGCGCGCAATGCCGATGTGGAGGCGCGCTACAAGGCCGGCACCGTCGATGCCCAGGCGTTTGCCGACTTCTATGTGGGCACGCTGGCCGGCCGCACGCCCGCCCAGTGGGAGCCGCTGCGCCAGGAATTCATGGCCACCGTGGTCGCGCCGCGCATCCCGTCTGCCGCCATGGCCCTGGTGGACCAGCACCTGGACGCGGGCGATCTGGTGGTGCTGACCACCGCCACCAACCGCTTCATCACCGAGCTGACGGCGCTGTACCTGGGCATCGAGCACCTGATTGCCACCGACGTGGAAAGCGTGGAAGGCTGCTTCACCGGCCGTACGCAAGGCACGCTCAACATGCGCGACGGCAAGGTGCGGCGCCTGCACGACTGGCTGGCCGCGCGCGGCCATTCGCTGGGCCAGTTCACCAGCACGGCCTACAGCGACAGCATCAATGACCTGCCGCTGCTGTGCGCCGTGCACCACCCGGTGGCGGTGGACCCGGACGAGCGGCTGCGCGCCGAGGCGCGGCTGCGTGGCTGGCCCACGCTGCAACTGCCACGCTGAAAACGCTATTGTTTTGATAGCGCCTTGCGCATATCCCGTGCGGGCTGCAGGCCATTTTGGCTTGAAGGACAATGCCGGCATGCGAATCTTCCCGCTTCTTCTGTGCGCTTTCGGGCTGTGCAGCCTGGCGCAGGCGCAGGGCGCCAACCCGGCGCAGATCGACTGGGTGGCGCTGCCAGGCTTCAGCATGGCCCGGACCGAAACCACGGTTGGACAGTTCCGTCGCTTCGTGCAGGCCACCAGCACCATCACCCGGGCCGAGCGGGCTGGCGGTGGCGAGGTATATGAAGCCGGCTGGGTGCGCAAGCCCGGCTGGACCTGGGCCATGCCGTTCGGCGGCGGCCAGCGCGCGGCCGACGACGAGCCGGCGGTGCATATCACCTTTGGCGAAGCGCAGGCCTTCTGCCGCTGGGCGGGGGGTCGCCTGCCCACCGACGCGCAATGGGTCAGCGCGGCCTACACCGAACAGCGCAGCGCACCGCCCGCGCCCTGGCAGCGTGGGCGCAGCTACCCCTTTCCCACGGGCGAGTCTCCACAAGGTGCGCAGTGCCTGGACGACTGCGGGCCGCAGGCGCAGCAGCGCGCCATCCGCCATGGCGCCAGCCTGCTGCGCGGCCATGGCCATGCCCGCGCCGGTGCCACCCCGGCCGGGGTCAATGGTTTGCATGACATGGGCGGCAACGCCTGGGAATGGGTGGACGAGCCGCCCGGCGCCAGCGGCAATGCCGAGCGGCGTACGCGCGGGGGCTCGTGGTGGTACGGCGCAGCCCAGATGCGCGCCGACCACCTGCAGTCCAAACCCGCCGACACGGCGGTGGTGTACATCGGCTTTCGCTGCGTGAAAGACGGCGGACCTTGAACACCAGGCGCGCCGATATTTCGGTGGCGCACGCCACTGCGCTGCGATTCTCGTGGCCTGGCCAGGTGCCGCTGTTCGACGCGCTTTCGTTCGCGCTGCCGCCCGGCGTCAGCTGGCTGGGCGGTGACGAGGGCGCGGGCAAGACCACGCTGCTGCGCCTGCTGGCGGGCGAGCTGTCGCCGCAGGCCGGCGCGCTGCAGGTGCATGGCACCGTGTTCTGGGTCAACCCGCGCGCCGATGGCTGCGACGCGCTCACCCCGTCGCAGTGCTTTGAGCGGTTGGCGCAACAACACCCCGCGCTGGACCGTGCGCTGCTGGCTGACCTGGCGGCCGAACTGGACCTTGAACAGCACATGACCAAGCGGCTGGACATGCTCTCCACCGGGTCGCGGCGCAAGGTCTGGCTGGCAGCAGCTTTTGCGGCAGGCGCCACGCTCACGCTGCTCGACCAGCCCTTTGCCGCGCTCGACAAGCCGTCAGCGCGCTTCATCACGGAACTGCTGCACGAAGCGGCCGCCGATCCGCGCCGGGGCTGGGTGGTGGCGGACCATGTGGCCCCAGCGGGCGTGCCGCTGGCCTGCGCTTGGACGCTGGGCGCCTGAACACCTGACGGCAACACGGCCGCCCTTGCCGCGGCTGGCACAGCTTTTGCATTTCAACTTGGATACAAGATTGGATGCTCAAAGATGGTGCAAGCCGCAGTCCCTGCCGAAACCGCCCACACCGCCTCGCCTGCTGGCGGTGCGCAGGGCGCGCCGCAGGCCTGGATATCGCGGTTTGACGCGCCACTGGTTCTGGCAAGTGCCGGCCCGCTGGCCGGCCTGCGCTTTGCCGCCAAGGACAACATCGACACTGCGGGCCTGCCCACCACCGCGGCCTGCCCGGCGTTTGCCTATCCGCCTGCAGAGCACGCCACCGTGGTCCGCAAGCTGCTCGATTCTGGTGCACAGCTGGTGGGCAAAACCAACCTCGACCAGTTCGCCTGCGGCCTGAACGGCACACGCTCACCCTATGGCGCGGTACCCAATGCCTTCAACCCTGCTTATGTGTCGGGTGGCTCCAGTGCGGGCTCGGCCTACGTCGTCGCCACGGGCGAGGTGGACTTTTCGCTGGGCACCGACACGGCCGGTTCGGGTCGGGTACCGGCCGGGCTCAACAACATCGTCGGCCTCAAGCCCAGCAAGGGCCTGATCAGCGCGCACGGGGTGGTGCCCGCCGCGCAGAGCGTGGACTGTGTCTCCATTTTTGCGCGCACGGTAGGCCTCGCCGTGCAGGTGCTGCAGGCCGCCATGGGCCACGACCCGCAGGACCCGTTCTCGCGTGCGCTCACGCTGGCGTCGCGACCGTTCCCGGCCAGTTTCCGCTTCGGGGTGCCTTCAGAGTTGCCATTCTTTGGTGACGACCTCGCGCAAGCCGCGTTCGACGTATCCATTGCGAGACTGATCGCCATGGGCGGACAGCCGGTGACGGTGGACTTCACCCCGCTGGCCCAAGCCGCAGAGTTGCTGTACGAAAGCGCGCTGGTGGCCGAGCGCTACGCCGCGGTCCGCCCGTTCTTTGATGCGCACGAAGCCGACGTGATGGAGCCGGTAAGGGGCATCCTGGCCAGTGGCCGCCGCTACAGCGCCGCCGATCTGGTGGACGCGCAGGTCAAGCTGCGGGCCCTGGGGCAGCGCGCCGCCGCCATGTGGGCCGGCATTGACGTGTTGCTGGTGCCTACCGCGCCCACCCACTACACCATCGCTGCCATGCAGGCCGACCCGGTGGCGCTCAACCGAAACCTGGGCGCCTACACCAACTTCGTGAACCTGCTGGACTATGCGGCGTTGTCGGTGCCAAGCAGCATCCGGCCCGATGGCCTGCCGTTTGGCATCACCCTCATTGGCCCCTGTGGCAGCGACTGGCAGCTGGCCGAACTGGGCCAGCGCTACCACCACGCCACCGGCCTGACGCAAGGCGCCACCGGAGAGCCCTTGCCCGCACCGCAGCCGATTGCGGGTCTGCGGGCAGAACCCGTCGTCCGGGTGGCTGTGGTCGGGGCCCACCTGTCGGGCATGCCCTTGAATGGCCAGCTCACCGGGCGCGGGGCCCGGCTTGTGACCACCACCGAAACCGCGCCGCACTATCGATTTTTTGCCCTGCCCGGCACGACGCCGCCCAAGCCCGGCCTGCTGCGCGTGGCCGACGGCACCGGCGGGCGCATTGCGCTGGAAATCTGGGAGATGCCCGTGGCCCACTATGGCTCGTTCGTGGCCCTGATTCCGGCGCCACTGGGCATCGGCACGCTGGCGCTGGCCGATGGCAGCAGCGTGCAGGGCTTTGTCTGCGAAGCGCTGGCCACCCAGGGCGCACAGGACATCACCCATCTCGGCGGCTGGCGTGCCTACATCGCCTCGCTCAAGGCTTCCCCTTCCCACTGATCCGACTATCCACCAGGAGATCGACATGAAGTCCACACCCCACTCCATGCAGCGCCGCACCCTGCTGCAGGCGGCCTCCCTCACGCCGGTGGCGGCTGCCACGCTGGCGCCCGCAGCCGTGCAGGCGCAGGACCGGCGTGACACGCTGATCATGGCCAACGAGTTCGGCCCGAACATGCTGGACATCCATGGACTGGGTGCCAACCGGCCCAGCTACGGTGTGGCCTGGAACTGCTACGACCGGCTCATGACCTACGCCCGCAAGAAGCGGCCGGACGGCATCATGATGTACGACTACAGCAAGCTCGAGCCCGAGCTGGCCGAGCGCTGGAAGATGGACGCCGACGGCATGGGCGTGACCTTCTACATGCGCAAGGACGCGAAATTCCACGACGGCACCCCGGTCACGGCCGCCGACGTGAAATGGAGCTACGACCGCGCGCTGGCCATGGGCGGCTTCCCCACTTTCCAGATGAAGGCCGGGTCCCTGGAAGACCCGGCGCAGTTCAAGGTGGTGGACACGCACACCTTCCATGTCAAGTTCCTGCGGGCCGACAAGCTCACCATGCCCGACATGGCCGTGCCGGTGGCCTCCATCTACAACTCGACGCTGGCCAAGAAAAACGCCACTGACAAGGACCCCTGGGCCGCCGAATGGCTCAAGACCAACGAAGCCGGTGGCGGTGCCTACAAGGTGGCCAGCTGGAAGCCGGGGCAGGAGCTGGTGCTGGAGCGCTTTGACGACTGGAAGAGCGGCCCGCTGCCCAAGATCAAGCGCATCATCCAGCGCGACATTCCCTCGGCCGGCAACCGCCGGGCCCTGCTGCAGCGTGGCGACATTGACATGACGTACTCGCTGCCGCCCAAGGACTTCTCCGATTTCTCCGGCGACAAGGCGAAGATCAAGGTGGCCAGCATGCCGGTTGAGAACGCGCTGTTCTACCTCGGAATGAACACCGCCCGACCGCCCTTCAACAACGTCAAGGTGCGCCAAGCCGTGGCCTGGGCCCTGCCGTATGACAAGCTCTACGAATCGGCGTTCTACAAGCGCGGCATCCGCCAGGACGGCGGCAGCAATGACCCCAAGTCCCCGGCATGGCCCCAACCGCATGGCTACAAGACCGATATGGCCAAAGCCAAGGCCCTGATGGCCGAAGCTGGTGTGACCAGCATCGACACGCAGCTCTCGTACGACCTCGGCGGCGCCACCATTTCCGAGCCGGCGGCCATCCTGATCCAGGAGGCGCTGGCGCAGATCGGCATCAAGCTCACGCTGAACAAGATTCCGGGGGCCAACTGGCGTGCCGCGCTGCTGAAGAAGGATATGCCGATGATCCTCAACCGCTTCGGCGGCTGGCTCAATTACCCCGAGTACTTCTTCTTCTGGTGCTACCACGGCCAGAACGCGGTGTTCAACACCATGAGCTACCAGAACCCGGTGATGGACAAGCTGATCACCAACGCACGCTTCGCCGAAAGCAAGCCGCTGTACGACGGCATGGTCAAGGACATGGTGAAGCTGGCGTACCAAGATGTGCCGCGCATCCCGATCGCGCAGCCCATGATGGACGTGGCCATGCAGCCCAACATCAGCGGCTACACCTACTGGTTCCATCTGGAGCCGGACTACCGCCAGCTGGTCAAGGCCTGAGCCCGCTGCCATGCTTGCACAGGTCGCCAGACGGTTGCTGGGTGCGTTGCCAAACCTGTTCGGCATCGTGCTCATCACCTTCCTGCTCACGCGTGCGCTGCCGGGCGATCCGGCGGCGTTCTTTGCCGGGCCCGCCGGCACGCAGGAGGCGGTGGCCGAGGTGCGCGAAAAGCTGGGCCTGAACAAGAGCCTGCCCGAGCAGTTCCTGCTGTACCTGCGCGACCTGTCGCGCGGTGACCTCGGCAATGCCCTGTCCACCGGCCAGCCGGTGCGTGAGGAGTTGCTGGTGCGGCTTCCGGCCTCGCTCGAACTGGTGCTCGCGTCGCTGCTGTTCGCGGTCGTGGTGGCGGTGCCGCTGGGCATCGCGGCGGCGCGGCGGCCCAATTCCTGGGTGGACCACACTTGCCGGCTCGTCACCACGGCGGGCGTTTCCCTGCCCACCTTCTTCACCGGGCTGCTGCTGGCCTATGTCTTCTACTATGTGTTGGGCTGGGCACCTTCGCCCATTGGCCGGCTCGACCCGTACCTCACTGCGCCGCCCACCGTGACAGGCCTGTACACGGTGGACAGCCTGATCGCCGGCGAGCCCCGGCTGTTCCTGGCCAGCGCCAAGCAGATGATCCTGCCGGTGCTCACGCTCGGCATTTTCGTGCTGGCGCCGCTGGCACGCATGACGCGCGCCGCCATGATCGCCGTGCTGTCGGCCGACTTCGTGCGTACCGCCCGCGCGTCGGGCCTGTCGTCCACCACCGTGCTGGTGCGCTACGCGCTGCGCAATGCGCTGCTGCCCATCGTCACCACGCTGGGCATGGTGTTCAGTTTCCTGCTGGGCATGAGCGTGGTGGTGGAAAAAGTGTTCGCCTGGCCCGGCGTTGGCTCCTTCGCGCTGGAGGCGCTGGTCGCCAGCGACTACGCGCCGGTGCAGGGCTTTGTGCTGACCATGGCACTGCTGTACACGCTGCTCAACCTGGTGATCGACCTGCTGTACGTGGTGATCGACCCGCGGGTCCGCCTGGAGAGCTGATTCATATGCCAAACATGCCTGCAGCCCGCGTCCCTATTGCGAAAGCCGCTACAAAAAATGTAGCAAACCGCAAGACGTTCTGGTCGCACGCGCGCTACGTGCTGTCGGACAACCCGTTCACGCTGGTGGCGGTGGTGCTGTTTGCGGCGTTTGTGCTCATTGCCATCGCCGGGCGCTGGATCGCCCCGCACGACCCGCTGGCCAGCAACGTGGGCGCGGCCCTGTCGCCGCCCAGTGCGTCGCACTGGTTTGGCACCGACGCGCTGGGCCGCGACATCCTGTCGCGCGTGCTGGTGGCCACGCGGGTGGACTTTGTGATCGCGCTCTCGGCGGTGCTGGCCTCGTTTGTCATCGGCGGCTTGCTCGGGGCCTGCGCGGGCTACTTTGGCGGCTGGCTGGAGCGCATCATCATGCGCGGCTGCGACATGGTGATGAGCTTTCCGCTGTTCGTGCTGGCCATGGGCATCGTGGCGGCACTGGGCAATTCGGTGTTCAACATCATCATCGCCACGGCGGTGGTCAATCTGCCGTTCTACATCCGGGTGGCGCGCACCGAAGTGAACGTGCGGCGCGAGGCCGGTTTTGTGGAAGCCGCCCGTCTGGCCGGCAATGGCGACGCACGCATCCTGCTGTTTCATCTGATTCCCAATGCCATGCCGCCCATGATGGTGCAGGTGTCGCTGAACATGGGCTGGGCCATCCTGAACGCGGCCGGCCTGAGCTTCATCGGCCTGGGCGTGAGTCCGCCCGAGGCGGAGTGGGGAATCATGGTCGCCGAAGGCGCCACGTACATCATCTCCGGCGAGTGGTGGGTGGCCCTGTTCCCTGGCGCCGTGCTCATGCTGGCGGTGTTCACCTTCAATCTTCTGGGGGATGGCCTGCGCGACCTGATCGACCCGAGGAAGCGGACATGAGCCAGCTGCTCGATGTGAAAAGCCTGTCGATGCAGTTCCGCACCCGAGGTGGCACCGTGCAGGCGTTGCAGGACGTGTCGCTGGCCATTGCCAAGGGCGAGACCGTGGGCCTGGTGGGCGAGTCGGGCTCGGGCAAGAGCGTGCTGGCCTATGCGCTGCTCGGCCTGTCGGACGCAGCGGCCCGCATCACCGCCGGCAGCGCGCACTTTGACGGGCTTGATTTGCTGGCCGCGAAGGAAAGTGACCTCGCCGATATCCGCGGCCGCGAGGTCAGCATGATCTTCCAGAACCCCAAGGTCGCGCTCAACCCGATTCGCAAGATCGGCCACCAGCTCGAAGACGTGCTGGCCCGCCACACCACCACGCTGGCCAGCGAGCGCCGGGCGCGCGCCATCGAATGCCTGGCCGAGATGAAGATCCCCGACCCGGCGCGGCGCTACCACGCCTACCCGTTCGAGCTGTCGGGTGGCTTGTGCCAGCGCGTGATGATTGCGCTGGCGCTGGCCTGTGGCCCCAAGCTGCTGATTGCCGACGAGCCCACCACCGGCCTCGACGTGACCACCCAGGCCGCGATCATGGCGCTGATCAATGACAATACGCG
>ERZ724521.344-NODE-344-length-21205-cov-4.214988_pt1 | contig 21205 bp, 8 predicted proteins | sample MGYA00376054_ERZ724521 | MGnify/ENA primary metagenome ERZ724521 (study PRJEB28724, sample SAMN07190883) | activated sludge metagenome | isolation source: activated sludge of sewage treatment plant in Hong Hong | place: Hong Kong | collected 2016-03-17 ... | reverse complement strand
CGCCTTGGCCGAGACCTCCTTGTCGAGCACCTTCTGCACGAGGATCTCGCCGCGGCTTTCCCGCACCCATTCGACCTGTCTCGATGGGAAAAATCTCCGCTCCCCCTTGCGCCCGCGGTCGCTGAAGACCTGATCGCAGAAGCCGTGTGTCCGGACGAGTCCGACGCTCTCGCATTCGTTCACGACGCCGCGCGCGCCCTCGGTCTCCCGCCTGGCGGCAACATCGCCGACCTCCCACGGGTCCAGCCCCAGCACAAGGTGCTCGAGCTCCCGGGGAGCGCCGGTCGCATCGCCCTGCATCAGGTGCTCTCGTACCGCGACCTCTCGCTGCACGAGCAGTTCACCTTTGTCGCCGACACCGACGTCGAGCGGCTCCTGATCGGCCTCGTCTGCGTCGAGCTCCGGTCCAATCCCCCGCGCATCGTCCGCACCGATGAGCTGCGCCAGCTCCTTGCCGGCGGGCAGCGCTTCGACCGCATCTTCGGCGTCAAGGGCCATGCTTCGGCCGAGGCGCTGGCGAACGAACTCAAGCTCGAGGTCCGCTGGACATGATGACAGCGTCCCACCTGGGCGATGATCCTCAGCCCGTGCCGACTTGGACCCGGACGCTCAACGAGGAGGACGCCGTCGCCCTCCTCGACCTCGCGCGGCCCGACATGTCCTTGGAGTCATGGCAGGAACAGGGCCACGCCGTACTGCCTCAGCCGAGCCTCCCGCGGCGCCGCGAGCAGCTCCGCCTCGTGCGCGAGGAGTTGCTCGACCACGACGGCCACCAGATCCTCGACAGCCGCTTCTTGCGCCTGTTTCACGCCGGCAGCCCGCACCGCCGCCGCACCCTGGTTCTCGGCCGACTCCTGCGCAATCGGCCCGTCGTCCACCTCGCGCTCGAGCGCCTCGTCCACCCGGCGCTGGCCCGCGCCGAGATCCCGCTCGCTGACGACGATGCCGACCTGATCCCCGCCGCCGACTGGGACGACCTCCTGCGTCGTCACCTCCCGCCCGACACTGGCGAGCCCGCGTTCGCCAAGACCCGCAGCACCCTGCAGCGCGCGCTCGCAGATGTCGGCGTCCTCGAGCTCTCCGGCAACACCACTCGCACCACCCGCGTCTCGCGCGGGCACCCCGATCCGCTCGCCTACTCCTGGCTGATCGCCCACGAGTTGCGCAGCAGCGGACGCAGTGAGGCTCCCGAGGTGTGGGCGCTGCACCAGGCCTTTCCGGCCCGCCTCTTCGCCCCAAGGCCGGAGTACGCTGCCGTCTGCCTCGACGCCGGCGTCACCGAGGGCATCCTCCGGCGCGGCTACCTTGCCGGCGAGCCACGCCTTCACCCCGGGGAGGACCTGTAAGGAATGGCCGCGCGTCATGTCGCCATCGGCCGGCCCGTCCATGAGGCCGAAGCCCACGGAATCCGGATCCTCGTCAACGCCCTGCCGGACAGCTACGTCGTCTACACCAACGTCGAGCTGCCGACCGGGCGCCCCGGTCAGACCCTCGAGCACGACGCCGTCGTGATCGCACCACACGGCGTCTTCACCATCGAACTCAAGAGCTGGGGTGGCCGGATCCAGGGTAACCGCGACCGCTGGACGCTCCCCGGCGGCACCATCGTCCCGTCACCGATCCCGCTCGTCAACCACAAGGCCAAGCTCCTCAAGTCGCAGCTCAAGGCCAAGCGGAGCGACCTCGACCGCGATCTCCACGTCCAGGGCCTCATCTTCCTCTCCGCGGGCAACGCCGCGCCGACGATCACACCCGACTACGCCGACTTCGTCGTCACGCGGCCGGACCTGCGCGCCGTCCTCACCGATCGCAACCGCTTCGACTTCCGCGGCTCACTCAGCGACAGCCAGCGCAAGACGATCGAGGAGTTCCTCGCCGACGACAGGAACCCGCGACGTCAGTCCACTCGCCTCGGCGACTACGAGCTGACCCAGCGCCTCTTGACCGAGCATCGCCCCTACGAGGCATGGCTCGGCCAGGCAGCGCTCACCAAGGAGGTCCGCGTCCTCCACTCCTACGCGATCACCGGCGAGACCGAGCGCGACCAGGCTCGCGCCCGCGCTCGCGCCCTGCGCGAGGCCACCCTCCACAGCCGCCTCGTCGGCGGTCGAGACCTCCTCCGGTACCACACCTACTTCGTCACCTCCGACGACCCGCAGCGGATCGTCCTCGTCTTCGAGGACACCACACCGCTGCGCGTGCTCGAGAGCTGGGCCAAAGATCTCAACCCTGGCCTCACCTCGCGGCTCCGCGTCATGGCTCGGGTCGCCCGCGCCCTCGACTTCCTGCACCACCGCGAGCTCGTCCACCGGCGCCTCTCGCTCGAGGCGATCCTCGTCTCCCGCGAGGAGGACCCGAACGAAGTCCGTCTCTGCGCCGTCGACCTCGCCCGCGATCTCACCGGCCACGTCGCCACGATCACCAGCGACTCGATCGATCCGACCGCCTCGCGCTTCTCCGCCCCCGAGCTCGTCCGCACCGGCGAGGCGACCCCGCAGTCGGACATCTTCTCGCTCGGCGCCGTCTGCTTCGAGCTCTTCACCGGACGCCCGCTGTTCCAGTCCGTCGACGAACTGCTGCGCACTTTCGAGGTCCCGCCGATGCACATCGGCGACCGGCCCGTCCCGGCAAAGATCGCCGACCTCGTGCGGAGGATGCTCGACCCGCGCCCCGAAAAGCGCCCGACCTCGGCCGAGGACGTCGCCGTCGCCATCGAGACCTACCTCGCCGACCTGACCCGCCAGGCGCTCCGCCGCGAGCTCGCCCCGGGAGATGTCCTCCGGGACATGTACGAGCTCAAGCAGCGCCTCGGCCACGGCTCGACCGCGACCACCTGGCTCGCCGTCCACCTCCAGACCGGCAGCCGCCGCGTCCTCAAGCTCGGCGAGACTCGATATGCTATTCGCTTCCAGGAAGAGGGGAAGGTGCTCGAGCGCGCCGCCCACCCGAACCTCGTCCGCTTCTTCAACGTCGAGCCCTACGACGGCGGCAGCATGCTCGTGCTCAGCTACGCCGAGGGCGTCTCTGCCGCCGAGTGGGCCGGCGCCGGCGACCCACTGACCGCCGAGCAACTCCTCCACCTGGCGAAGGGCCTCCTGGACGCCCTCCAGGCTCTCCACAACGCCGGCTTCATCCACCGCGACGTCAAGCCCGACAACGTGATCCTCGCCGAGCCCAGCGCCAGGCCGACCCTGATCGACGTCGGCATCGCCTGTCCTGTCGACCAGGAGGGCGACCTCGCCGTAGGCACCGTCCACTACAAGGACCCCCTCGTCTACAGCGAATCGCGCTGGACCCCCGCCAACGACCAATTCGCCGCCTTCCTCGTCCTCTACGAGGTGCTGACGGGCACGCACCCGTTCGGCGGCCCCCCGGACGCCGAACGCCGGCCTGCCATCGTCGTCGACGACCTGCCCGACACCCTCGACGACGAGCAAAAACGCTCCCTCGCGGCCCTGTTCAGCCGCGCCCTTGCCCCGGAGCGGGCTGCGCGGCCCGCGTCGCTCGCCGACGCCTTGATCGAACTGCGCGCCGCCCTGCGCCTCGACGTCCACGCCCCCCAACCGGCCGCTCCGCGCATCTCGGAACAGCCGCCACCTCCGCCGCCCGCCGCCGCCTCGCCGCCACCTCCACCTCCGCCGCGGATCCCGGCCGACGCCACCCTCGACACCCCGATCTCCGCCCTGGAGCTGTCTGCCCGCACCCACGGCGCTCTGGTCCGCTTCGGAGTCACCACTCTCCGCCAGCTCGGCCGCCTCGACCCCGCCACCTGCCGCCGCCGCGGCGTCGGCCGCAAGACGCTCGACGACCTCAAGTCCCTCCGCGACGAGCTCCACGCCCGCTTCCCCGGCCAGTTCGAGCAACCATTCGTCCCCGAGCCGCCGCCGCCGTTCTTCCCCCCGCTGGTCGGAGACCCGCGCTCCCTCGACGAACTCGCCCCCTCGCTGACGCCCGGCGTCCTGGCCGCTCTGCGCGAGATGGGCTTGCGCACGCTCGGTGAGCTCGCCAGCACGCCCGCCGCGGCGATCGCCGAGATCGACCACCTCGGCCCCGACAAGCTCGCCCGCATGCGCGACGGCCTGCTCAAGCTGAGCGGCCAGGTCACCGGCCCCGACACCCTCGACGCCCTCGACGCCCTCCTGCGCAAGGAGCTCGGCGATCGCCCGCACGCGATGCTCGCCGCCGTCTTCGGCCTCCACGACGGCACGATCCACTCCCTCACCGAGGCCGGCGCCCTGCTCGGTGTCTCGCGCCAGCGTATCTCCCAGGCCGTCGACCTCGAGACCCTGCGCCGCGGCGCCAGCCACGGCCGCACCCTGATCGACCTCCTCGACAACGTCCTCCCGCCCGTCGGCTTCACCACGCTCGCCCATGCGACCGAGGCGCTCGCTCTGCGCCTCCCGGCCGTCGACCCCAGCGCCGTCTCGCACGAGGGCTACACCCGCCTCGCCGCCCTCCTGCTGCGCCCCGACGGCCAGACCGCCGAGCGCCGCGACATCGACCTCGTCTTCCGCCCGCCCTGGACCGCCGCGTCACTCGCCGCCCTACGCGGCCGCCTCGCGTCGCTCGCCAATTGGCCCCCGCATCCGCGCGCCAGGGCCGAACGCGACCTCTGGGACATGCTCGATGAGCCATCCCAGCGCGCGCTCGTCCGCAACGCCGCCGACGCCCCCCAGCTCCTCGACGCCGTCCTCCGCCTCGGCGCCGACGTCGTCACCGACCCGGTCGGCGGCCTCTACACCCCGCCGGTCGCCCTCCACGACGCCCTCAAGCTCCTCCGGCCGCAGCTCGGCCGCCCGCGTCTCGACGCCGAAACTCTCGTCGCCGAGGCCAGGGCAGCCTTCAAGGGCCTCGAGGAGCCACCCGACGCCGCCGCCCGCGACCTCGCCATCGAGCGTGCAGGCTTCAAGCGCGACGGCGACGCGTGGATCGACCCCGACCGCGTCATCCCGCCCGAGCCGCCGCTGGTCCCCGCTGTCGACCGCGCGATCCCACGCCAGCTCGTCCGCGACGACCGCCAGCCCCCGGTCGTTGAGGCCCTCGTGTCCGCAGCCACCCGCGGCGGCTTCCGCGTCGTGGCCATGGCCCCCGCGACCCACCACATCCAGAGCCGCCAGCTCTCGCAGTGGCTCGGTCAGGCCCTCGGCGAGGACCGCGTCCACACCGTCGCGGTCGACCGAATCCTCCTCGACGCGCTCAAGCAATCGAACCAGTGGGACTACGCCCTCCACTACGAGGCCCGCCCCGACGCCGACTGGCGCTGGTCGCATGCCGCCCTGACGACCGCCCTGAACGAGGCCGTCGCCGTCGCCCGTCCCGGCCACGTCACGGTCCTGTCCCAGCCCGCGCTGCTCGGCACGCTCGGCCTGATGCCCTGGCTGTCCGGCTTCTACGACCGCGCCCGCGGCGGCCGCTTCGGCCTCGTCGTCCTGGCGATCCCCGGCGGGATCTACGACAACCGCGTCCGCCTCAACGAGCGCTTCAACCTGCCATACACGCCAGACATGGCCGCCGTATACCTCGAAGCCCAATGACCCCCGAGACCTACAAAGAGCTGCTCAAGGATCTTCAGAAGCGCGAGAAGACCCTCGTCCCGGCGTACCTCGCGACCCTGCGCGCGAGCCCGGCGCTCACCGAGCACCTCCAGGCCCGTTTCACCGCCGCCGAGGTCGGCGGCCGCTTCGACGACTTCGCGCTGCTGTGCTGCCGCCGCAGCGCGGTCCAGTTCCTCCTGCGCACGGTCTACGTGCGCGTGCTCGAGGACCTCGGGGCCCTCGACCCGCCGCGGATCCGCGGCGACTGGGGCTTCGCCGCGTTCCGCGAGGTCGCCCCGGCCCTCGGCGTGCGCGAATTTTTCAAGTGGACGTTCCGCGACCTCGCGCGCGACCTGCCGGCCCTGTTCACACCGTCGCCCGATGAACTGCCACTCCCCAGCGCGGATCTATGTCGCGAGGTCTGGGACCTCTGGCATCGCATGTCTGGCGACCGCCCCGTCTACGCCTGGACATCCGACACGTTCGATAGCCGCTTCCTCGGCGACCTTTACCAGGACCTCGACGCCGAAGTCCGCAAGCGCTTCGCGCTGCTTCAAACGCCCGAGTTCGTCGAGAAATACATCCTCGACCACACGCTGACACCGGCCCTCAAGGAGTTTGACCCAGCCAAGCTCCGCGCCGACGGCCAAACCTTCCGCATCATCGACCCAACCTGCGGCAGCGGCCATTTTCTTATTGGCGCCTTCCACCGCCTCGCCGACTACTGGCAAGCGCACGGCGTCGCAGACCCATGGGAGGCGGCCAACCGCGCGCTCGAGAGCGTGTGGGGCTGCGACATCAACCCTCACGCGGTCGACATCGCCCGCTTCCGCCTGATGCTCGCCGTCCGCGCCCGCACCGGCGTCACTCAGCTTGAGAAGCTGGCCAAGCTGGACTTCAACCTCCGTACTATGGACTCGCTGATCCCCTGGGAACGCGGCGCCACAAACCAGGGCGAGCTCTTCCCGGCGATGGACCGCTTGAGCGTCTACGCGACGGCCGGCGACCGCACCGCCAATGCAGGATTTCTCAACCGCGCATTTCACGCAGTTGTCGGGAATCCGCCCTATATCATGCCCAAGGATCCGCAAAAGCGCGCCGATTACAGATCGTTTTGGCCAAACTCCGCATCGGGCCACTATGCTCTAAGCGCGCCGTTCGTTGAAAGGTTCTTGGTCCTCGGACGCCCAGGCGCGTTCGTAGGACAGATTACCGCCAACTCATTCATGAAGCGTGAGTTTGGCAACGCGCTTGTGCAGAAGGTCTTCTCAGCCTGGGAATTGTCAGGTGTAATCGATTGCAGTGGATGTTATTTGCCGGGCCATGGAACTCCCACTGTCATCCTATTCATGCGCTCATGCCGTCCATCTGGTGAGAAGGTTTGGACAGTATCCGGAAAGCGAGGCGAGCCTCGTAAACCGGCAGACCCGGCCAAAGGTCTTGTCTGGACAGCAATTTCTGCATTCAGCCGCGGGGCAGAAGATGACTCGGGCGCATTCGTTGCGTCATCGACTCTGGACAAATCTCGGTTTCTCACCCATCCGTGGAACATTGGCACTGGCCTTCCGGAAGAGATTTTGTCCCGCCTACAGTCCGCTCCATCGGTCACTCCGATCGGCGAGACTGCGGAAAGCTTCGGCTATTCATTCCAAACCAACTGCGATCCAGTCTTCTTGTTGGACGTGTCGCAACCCCGACGGATGAACATCCCTGAACAGCACCTGCGTGAGGTCTGCATCGGTGATGCCGTACGCGACTATGGATTCGCACAGCTTTCTCCCATCATCTACCCATACGACGGCCTGCTACCCTTGGCCAACATTGAGAAGACGCCGATCTATCCCGCTCTGTGGAGGTATCGCGCCACCCTTTTTGCTCGCACAACCTTCTCCGGCGGCACATACCGCTCAGAAGGCCGCCCTTGGTTCGAGTGGCATCAGTTCACAAAGTCGAAACACCATCACGACGCGGCCATTGCCTTTGCATTCGTAGCTACGCACAACCATTTCTCGCTCAGCGAGCGCCCCCGGGTATTCAACCGAACGTCGCCGATCGTCAAGTTTCCGTCCAAAACTCCCCGAGAGACGCTGCTCGCTGTTTGTGGACTCCTTAACTCCTCGGCGCTCGCGTTCTGGATGCGCTCAAATTTTCACGACAAGGGTAACAGAGGGACAGGAGGAGGCATCACCGCCGAAGACTGGGAGCGATTCTACGAATATGACGCCACAAAACTTCAGAACGCACCAATTACCACCGTTGATTCAGAGGCCCGACTTGACTTGGCCCGAGCGTTGTACTTGTCGGCTGAACAGCGCGCCGCTTGCTTGCCCGAGACAGTGCTCAAGCGGAAAACGTGGGCTCCCACCGAACTCGAAACGACGCTGGCCGTTGCCCGCGAGCGCTACCGCGCGCTGACCTATCGCATGGTCGCTCTCCAGGAGGAGCTCGATTGGCTCACCTACGGCTCCTACAAACTCACTGACCCCGCGCCCGCGACCGTCGGGTCCGACGACATCGAGCCGCTCGCCCCCGGCCATCGCCCCTTTGAAATCCTCTTCGCCCGCGCCGATGACGACGCTGACGAGGAGGAGAAGTCGGCCTGGTGGTCGCGTCACGGCCACGATCGCGTCACCGAGATCCCGCCCAACTACAGCGAGGCCATGCGCGCTCGAATCCAGGCTCGCATGGACCTCATTGAGAGTGATCCCAGGCTCCAGCTCATCGAACAAGCCGCCTACAAGCGCCGCTGGCAGACCGCTGACTTCGACGCTGAGACCAAGTCCGCTGCCGAATCGTACCTGCTCGATCGCCTCGAGGACCTGTTCGCGCCCGGCGGTCCGCTTGCCAATCCCAGCTCGTACCGGCTTGAGCAGATCGTCGACGCATGGGCCCGTGATCCACGAACCGTCGCGGTCGCCCGTGTGTGGAAGAGCGGCGATGTCGACCTCACCCTCGCCGCCGAACAGCTCCTCCGCGACCACGGCCTCCCCGACAACCCGCGCCGGATTTACACCGCCGAGGGCCTGCGCACTTTCGCGGCGTGGAAGAAGACCTGGCATCTGCAAGACCTCGAGGATCGGGGCCAGCCTCTCGTCGACCCCGACACCGCCAAGCCCCTCGACACTATCGAGTCTCCGCCGAAGTTTGAGCGCGGCCACTTCCTGACCGCTGATGCTTTCTCGATCCGAGGCAAGCTCAATGTTCCCCGCGAGCGCTTCATCATCTTCGCCGACCTCAGCCCGCCGCGCTACGGCTGGAACGGCTGGCGCGACATCGACCGCGCCCGCGCCCAGGTCGACGCCTACGACCTCGCCGAGAAGGACCCTGACAATCGTCTGCCGCTGCCCACCGTCGCTGACCCGCGCCGCTGTGGCCCGACCCTCGGCCTGTGGGAGAGCCTCCCGGACGTCCGCCGCTGGGACCGCGAGTCTACCCACGCCGAGCTCCTCGCGCTCGCGCAGGAGGTCTGCGGCCAGAAGTCCTGCCCCTGCGACGTCGTCGATGCCTGGCAAACCTGGCAAGATCAGCAGCAGAAGTCGCGCGCCAAGAAGCCTGGCCGCAAAGCCAGCCTCCCCGTCGTCGCTCCCAAGGCCGCACTCACACCCGCGCCGACGCCCGCGCAGCCGCCCGCCGAACCGGACGCAATCGCCGTTACGATTGAGGATCGCGGCTTCGTGTTCCGCCTGATCGAGCCTTTCGGCGAGGGCGGCGCCACGCTCTCCGACCTTACCAAGTCGTGGGGTCGCGAGCCCGGCTTCCTTGCCCGCGTCCTTGATGACCTGATCGCCTCGGGCGACCTCAAGACCCGCGGCCGCGGCAAGAAGAAGATCTACATCGCCGCGTCCACCTCGCGCACCCCGGAGACGTGATCCATGCTGCGTATCCACGACTATCTCGAGCAGCCCGAGAGCACCGACCAGGACAACTTTATCACCCGCCTCGACGACTCCGTCGATCGGGTCCGCCGCTCGCTGCGCGAGTACGTCGTCGGCGAGAGCGTCTATCCCCGCCTCGACGACATGCTGACCGCCGTCGGCGCCCGCCTCGACGACAACCGCGACGTCGGCCGCTTCATCTACGGCTCCTTCGGCTCCGGCAAGTCGCACCTGATGACCGTGCTCGGCAAGATGCTCGAGCGCGAGGAAACCGTCTACGACCTCGGCCACGCCGCCCTCCGCCGCCTCCGCGTCGCCCACCCGTGGCTCGACCGCCACCGCACGCTCGTCGTCCGCCTCAACATGATGGGCAAGCGCAGCCTCAGCTCCGCCCTCTACGAGGCGTTCAACGCAGCCTTGCCGGCGAATGCCGAGAAGCTCGTCTTCACCGACGAGGAGCGCATCTTCAAACTGATCGAGAGCGACGCCCGCCGCCAGGGCGGCCTCGACGCCCTCCTCAAGCGGATCGCCGACGAGGGCTATATCCCATCGCCGGCCTTCTACCACGACAAGCGCAACGCCGACCTCGACGCCCGCCTCGCCCTGGCCGCCGAGCTCGACCGCTGGCGCAACCACGGCGAGACCAACACCCGCCCCGAGGACCTCTGGGTCGACGCCGACTCCGGCTTCGACCGGATCGCCCGCCACGCCCAAGCCCTCGGCTACACCGCCGTCGCCTGGCTGATCGACGAGCTCGTGATCTGGATCCGCGAAAAAGATCGCGCGACCTACATCAAGCAGATCAACGACCTGTCGGCGATGGTCGACCACAACAAGGCCCGCGTCCTGCCGTTCTTCGTCGCGGTCGCCGTCCAGATGGACATCGCCGAGACCTGCCCCGAGGACATCTCCGAGCAGGGCTTCCGCCAGCAGCTCGGCTTCATCTCCAACCGCTTCCAGCCCGCGCTCCACCTAGAGGAGCAGGATCTCTACGAAGTCGCCACCCAGCGCGTCCTCGCTCGCCGCCACGGCCTCGGCGCTGCCGAGCTCAAGCGCTTCGAGGACGCAATCGACGACGTCTTCCGCCGCCAGGGCGACAGCATCCGCGACCTTGCCGGCAACCTCGAGCTCCCGGCAATCCGCCGCCTCTACCCGTTCCACCCGGCGTTGTTGCGCGTCATCGTCGATGTCACCCACGCCCTCTCGCGCAACCGCACCGCGATCGCAGCCCTCTACGAGCTGCTCGCCCAGTACCGCGAGCTCACCGTCGGCCAATTCGTCCCACTCGGCGCCCTCTGGGACGTCCTGTTCGACTCCGACAACATCCAGGCCCTGCGCCAGAACTCGCGCAGCAAGATGGCCCAGAACCTCGCCGACACCGCCGAGACCTGGCGCCGCATCGAGGGCAAGGTCGACGCCGTCTCGACCGACCAGAAGGCCGACCCGAAGGAGCTCCGCCAGGCCGTCCGCACGGCCCTCCTGTGCCAGCTCTCGGACCGCCCGTACTACCCCGACGGCCGCCCGCTCCGCGAGGGCGTCACCGTCGGCGCGCTCCTGCGCCTCAACAGCGCCGACATCAAGGCGCTCACCGAGCGCACCGGCATCAGCAAGCTCGCCAAGCTCCTCCGCGGCCTCTCCGGCGTCGCCCCCCAGGTGATCGTCGGCACCACGGAGGCCGACCCGATCGTCCAGGTCAAGACCGACAAGATCGACCTTGAGAAGGTCCTGGCCCGCGCCCGCGCCGAGGTCGAGCACCACCACCGGCTCGCCTACATGCGCAAGCTGCTCAAGGACCAGCTCGGCCTGCCGATCGAGACCGCCAACGAAGTCTCGCTGACGCTCCCGAACTGGCGCGGCACCAAGCGCAAGGGCCTCGTGCGCCTGTGCAACGTCCGGATGCTCAGCTACGCCGGCAAGACCAACGAGTTCGACCACGGCAACAACGCCTTCCTGATCCTCGTCGACTACCCCTTCGACGAGGAGCCCGGCCGCACTCGCCAGGACGACATCGAGACACTTCGCCGCGCCAAGGCCCGCAGCTCCCACTGGACCATGGCCTGGCTCCCGGAGCACCTGAGCCCCTCCGAGCTCACGGCCCTCAACAATGCCGCCGCTGTCGACCTGATCCGCCGCGACAAACGCCGCTTCCTCGAGGACTTCCCGCCCCGCGAGGCCGAGGAGGTCGCCCGCGCCCTCGAGGGTTATCAGAACGGCCGCCGCAGCGAGCTCGAGCAGGCGATCCAGCGCCTCTACTTCGACGAGGGCCAGGTCCACGTCCTCAAGGACCAGCTCGGCGAATGCTCCCTCCAGGGCATCGACAAGGCCAGCGCCCCGAATCGCCTCGCGCAGCACGTCCTCGACAAGCGCTACCCCCACCATCCCAACTTCCCCCGCCGCCTCGACACGGCTGACCTGAACAATCTCGCCGAGTGGATCATCCGCGCGGCCCAGACCGGCCAGTCCCTCGACCTCAAGTCGTCGCAGATGGCCGTCGTCGACGCGATCGCCGTCCCCCTCGAGCTCGTCCACAAGGGCCCGAGCAGCATCACCGCCCGCCGCGACGGCCGCTACCTGCGCGCGATCCTCGAGTGGATCGGCCCCCGCACCACGTTCTCCTCGAGCGAGCTCCGCGATCTCCTCACCGCCGAGGACGGCTGGAGCTTCGGCTTCACCACCGAGCTCGCCGACTTCTTCTTGTTCTACCTGCTCAACGTTGAGGGCTTCGAGGCCCAGCAGAACAGCAAGAGCATGACCGTAAGCAGCCCCGCCGAGCTGCCCGAGCGCTTTCAGCTCGTCAAGGACGAGGTCGTCGACGCCCCGACGTGGGACCAGGCGCGCAAGGTCGCCGACGAGCTGCTCAACCTCCGCGGTCGCGCCGACCTCCCGACCTCGCCCGAGCAAGCCAAGCTGGCCCGCGACATCGCCACCACGATCCGCCCGCTCCGTAGCACCGCCGCGGCCCTCCGAGACCGCCTGTTCCTCGTCCTCGGCTGGGCCGATGTCCACGTGGACGACTCCGGCCGACTCGCCCTGATCAAGACCCTGCTCGCCCATTTCGACGCTCTGCTGGCCGACAACGTCAACGCCGACCGCGCGCGCCGTCTCGCCGGCCTGTCCCGTGAGCCAGGTTATGCCGCGCTCTGCCGCCTGGCCCGCGCCCTCGGCGACGAGACCGCCGCGATCGGAGAGATCGAGCTCGGCCAGCTCGCCTTCGACCAGGTGCAGCGGCGCGGCTCCGACGACGATCGCGGCGCGGTCGTCGAGCGCCTCCAGAACATCCTACGCGACGGCATCGACACCGGCCTGATGGCCCAGCACGCCCGCCCGTGGCGGCAGGAGGCCGAACGCCGCCTCAAGGCCGTGCTCGACGCCGACTCCGGCCCGAAGCAGAAGGTGGACACCAACAGCCGCGTCGAGCCGATCGTGACGCCGCCGCCCCCGGGCGCCGTCGTCCTCGCGAACCTCCCGCGGGCCGAGGCCGCCGCCGCCGCCGCCCAGGCCGTCGAAAAGGCCCTCACCGGCGTATCCAGCGCCCGCGTCACCATTCACATCACCGTGGAGCCCGGCACATGAGCGCTCTCGGCGACCGCGTCCTCGACTGGATGCTGCGCCGCCTCGAGCAGGGCGCGCCGCTCACGCAGGATCTCGTCCTCGTCCAACAGGACGCGTCGCTGCTCGACTCCCCGCACGCGCTCGACCACAACGGCCAGCGCTGGCGGATCGCCCGCGTCGGCGGCGAGCTGACCCTGCGCGATGTCCTGTCCGACGCCGCGCGCCTGATCGCCATCGTCCCCCCGACCTTCGCCCCGCCGCCCGACATCGCCGGTCGCGCCTATCTCGGCCGAGTGCTCGACGTTCGCTCGGAGGACATCGTCGCTGGCCTCGCTAATCGCTTCTGCGAGCGCATCGACGATCCGGAGCTGAGCGCCACCCTGCGCAACAACCTCGTCCTGCTGCGCGACTCCACGCGTCAGTGGACCCTCGGCCCGGTGGTCACGGCCAAGGAGGTGCGCAGCGCCATCGTCTCGGAGCTGCTCAGGACGGAGGCCCGCCTCGACCGGGAGACCGATCGCGCGCTCCTCGCCCGCTGGATCACCGACGCGCCGCCCTCGTTCCGCGCCGGCCTTCTCAAACAGGCGCTCCTCGACGCGCACGGGCCGTCAGGAGCGTGGCTCGCCTGGATCGCCGAGACGGGCTCGCTCCGGCAGTTTCTCACCGCAGGCGCCCTCGTGGGCGACGAGCGCGGACGCGCGCTCATGCCCGCCGTCCCCGGGGTCACGAGCACGACCGAGGAATTCCGGCTGCGCACGTTGGTCGAGCACGCGGTCCGCGAAGCCTACAGCGTGGGCGGAAATGCCGCCGCTCGCGTCCGCGCTGTGCTCACCGACGCCGAACAGCTCGCCGCCGGTCTCGACATCCGGGCGATCGACCCCGCCCGCTATCCGCTGCTTCGGACGGTCCTCCGCAGGGCGCTGACCTACTTCGCCGAGCGAGCCCGCGACGGCGACCCGGTCGATGACACCCAGATCGAGACCCTCCAGGCCAACCTGTACGCCGAGGAGGCTGGTGACGAGATCGAGCTCGTCCGCCTCATCAGCCGCCTCGCACGCTTCTGCATGCGGGTCTCGCCGCTTCCCAGCGATCAGCCGATGGAGAGGTGGTTCGACCTCGCCCGCGCCGATACCGCTTGGGCCGACCTGGCGATCCGCCACCTGCGCCAGCTCAAGGGCACCGCCGCACCACCGCTCGCAGCCATCGCCGAGACCATCATCGCCCGCAGCCTCGAACGTCGTGACGAGCTCAACGCGGCCTTCGCCGCGACACTGAGCCAGAACTGGCAAGCAGTGGCAGCCAACAAGGATCTCCGCAAGCCGCTGCCGCTGCATAACGTCACGCGCAGTCTCGTGCGGCGCCTGCTCGACGCGGGACGGCGCGTCTTCCTCGTCGTGCTCGACGGCTGCGACCTGTCCACCTTCATCGAACTCACCCTGACGCTCCCCAAGGAGGTCGGCCTCAAGCGCCCGGAGGTCCGTGAGGCCGGACTCCGCGACGACCTCCAGAAGATCGACCCGTTTCACCTCGCGGTCGCTGCTCTGCCCACCGTGACCAGCCATTCTCGCCGCGCCCTGTTCGCCGGCGAGATCCCCGGCAACACCGCCCTCGACGAGACCGAGAAGTCCTCCTCGAACGCTACCGCCGACAAGACCGCCTGGAAGCGCAACGCGGCCCTCGGCGACATCGCCCGGATCCTCTTCCTCAAGGGCGACCTCCAGAAAAGCCCGACCCTCCTTGAGAACTCCGTCAAGGGAACGGAGCACAAGCTCGTCGCCGCGGTCTTCAATGACGTCGACGACGCGCTCGCAAGCCAAGAGACGACGGCCATCGGCCGCTGGCACGCGCAGACCCTCGGGCTCGGCTTCATCGGCGCGATCAAGCTGGCGATCGAGCATGACTGGGTGATCGTCCTCACCAGCGATCACGGCCACACTCCATTCATCGCCGCGGATCGTCACCTCGACGCAAAGGGCCTCGGCAACCGCTACGCCGACACCGGATCCGACGGCTCGGTGCTGTTCGACCAGGGGCCGCTGCCCAAGAAGCCCCTGTACCTCCAGACGCGAGTCGGCGTCTGGCACAACCGCCAGCGTCGCGGCTTCCACGGCGGCGCGAGCCTCGAGGAAGTCGTCGTGCCGCTGGCTCTCCTGGGCCGAGTCTCCGAAGGCGAGGGGAGGCCGGCTCAGCCGAGCTGGTGGTGGAGCCGCGCCGAGCAACAGAGCTCGGCGGAGGTGTCGTTCCTCGAGAATCCCGTCGAGCCCCAGCCGCGACTTCCCGGCGCCGCGGTCGCGCCCCCGCAGGCTCCTCCGCCACGACAAGAGCCCGCACCCGAGTCCGCCCGCCGTGCGCCGTCCGGTGCTCCAGCGCCCGCGGCGCCTTCTCCAACGGCCCAGACGGCTCCTCCTGCTGCATCCATCGCCCCTGGGCCCACACCGACCGCGTCGGTACTGACTGGCCCAGCGGCACCTGCACCGGCGGCACGGACGGAGGCTCGCACTGTTCCCGCTGCCGTGGCTCCGCCCCCGCCCGCGGCGCCCGCAACTGCGTCCGGACAGGAGTGGCTGCTGGAATTCACCAGTCCGGGTGTCCGCAACCTCTTCGCGCATCTGGCCCAGCACGGCATCGTCACGGAGGACGAGGCCGCCAGGATGCTCGGCGGGCCTCGGGCCCTGCGCAGCTTCTCCAAGGAATTCGAGGCGCACGTCAAGAAGGCACCGTTCTCCGCTCGCATCGAGAACGTGGGTGGCGTCAAGCGCTACGTCCGTGAAGGGCAGAAGTGATGGATAACCCCAATCAACGCGATGTGGAGCACATCTTCGAATCACTGCGCAAGGGGCTGGTCCCCGAGCGCGGCGTCGAAGCCTTCGCCCAGGGCATCGACCGCCAGCGCAAAGAGATCGAGCGACAGCTCGAACTGGCGGCCAGCGGGGAAGGTACCATCAAGTTTCTCCGCGGCGGCTACGACCGCGGCAAGACCTTCATGGCCCGCCTCACTATCCTCGACGCCCAGGCCCAGGGCTTCGCCACCTCGTTCGTCGTCGTCTCCGACAACGACCTCCGCTTCCACCGATTCGACGACGTTTACCGCAAGGTGATGACCGAGCTCGGCACCGCCTCGTGCCCGCGCGGCGCCCTCGGCGACATCCTCGATCGCTGGATCGGCAGCATCGAGGACGCCCTGATCGCCGCCGGCGCCGATGCCGACGCGCCCGACTTCGACGCCAAGGTCCGTCGCCGTCTCGACGAGGATCTCGCCGCCGCGACCGGCGGCAACGCACCGCAGGACTTCGTCCGCGCGATCCAGACCATCTTCGACCTCAAGCAGAAGGGCCAGGTCGCGGACGCCGGCTCGCTGATCTCCTGGCTGTCGGGATCCGGCAACGTCGGCCCAGCAGCCAAGCGTCTCGCTGGCGTGAAGGGCGACATCGAGAGCCGCGACGCGCTCGACTACCTCCGCGGCGTCCTGGCGATCGTCAAGGCCGCCGGCTACAAGGGCCTCGTCATCGTCATCGACGAGGCCGAGACGATCCTGCGCATGCGCAAGGACTCGCGGCACAAATCGCTCAACGGCATCCGGCAGATCGCCGACGCGGCCAGCAGCTACCACGGCCTCCTCTGGGTGTTCACAGGCACCCCCGACTTCTTCGACTCCCGCCAGGGTGTCGCCGGCCTCGCGCCTCTCCACGAGCGAATCGCCTTCATGAAGCAGGGCAACCGGACCAGCCCCCGTCAGCCCCAGCTCGAGCTGATCCCCTTCGACGCCGCCCGCCTCCGCGCCGTCGCCAAGCGCCTCCGCGACCTCTACCCGGCCCGCGACCTGGAGCGCCTCGCCGCGCGGGCGAGCGACGACTTCATCGCCAGCCTGGTCGACGACGTGACCGCCGGCTTCAAGGGCGACGTCGGCGTCGTCCCGCGCCAGTTCCTCCGCGCCTTCGTCAACCAGCTCGACCTCGTCGACGACGACCCCGAGTATGACCCGATGGCCGAGTACGGCTTCAAACCGGCCGAGCTGAAGCCCGAAGAAGAACTGGCGCTCAAGGGCCAGCCCTTCGTCCCAGCCGAGCCCGACGACGGCCCCGTCCCGGTTGAGGAAGTGTTTTGACGCCCCGTTATGTCCAAGCTTTCCGAGATGCGCTCCTATCGGCGCCCGCGGAGAAGTTTTCGATCCGCGGGCTCCCAACTACCGTAGTCGCATCACCGGGAGTCCACAACTCCAGGTGGCTCAGGTATCGAGATGCCGGCTTTCAACTATTGGAACGATCGCACGAGTATACGTTCGCCATTCCTGGGGCAGATGCCGTCGAAACCCTTGCTCAGTTCTACAGAAATTCATCCGGCTATTGGCGCCTGTTCGCGTACAACAAGAAGGGCATGCTGTTCTCGCTCAATCTCACCCTGGCGCGGAACGGGTCAAGGCTGCTTACTTTGACGCAGAAGCTGAAGAGCTTCACGCGCAACGTGACAAGGGAGGAAAGACAGGAAGCCATGGACACCCTCTCGGAGACCCTTCGAGCCCTGGGGCTACGAGTCTCCGAGGATCGTGTCGTCGATCTCGGTGATTTCGACAGCGCGCGTGGGGCATTCGTGAGGACGACAGCGCGCCGCTTCATGCGCGACTTCATGACCATCGCGTTGGTCAAGGGACACTACATGGGCAACAAGGGGTATGAGTTGCCAGGACTGCCCCGAGCCGCACAGCCTGCCCCAAACCCCATAGAGGCGTCACTCGTGGCGAAGGGCGAGGTACTCAAGCAAGACGGAGCTTTCGATCCCACGGACGAGAGCGACGCCCGCGAGAAGACCAGGGCGCAGATTGCGCTGCGACGAGGTCAGGCTGCCTTTCGCAGACAACTACTTGCTGCCTATGAACGTCGATGTGCGATTTCAGGGTGCGATTTCGAAGGTGCGCTCGAAGCCGCGCATATCATAGGTTATCGAGGCGAGCACACCAATAGTGTGACGAACGGTCTGCTCCTGCGGGCCGATCTGCATACCCTATTCGATCTCCGGTATATCGCAGTGGACTCCAAGACGATGACAGTCCTGTTGTCCAACGCCCTTCGAGGGACTGTCTACGAAGAATTCGATGGACAGCAACTCTTCCAACCGGACGACCCGAGACTACGTCCGAGCGCGGTCGCCCTTGATCGTCATCGGCGAGAGACAGGTCTATGAGCGTCTTTGCCAGATTCGCGCCGCGCTTGCAGCAGGCGATCGTCGCCCGGCTGGGCTGGTCGAGCCTGCGGCCTGTGCAGGAACTTGCCGGCGAGGCGATGCTCGCTGGCCAGAACGCCGTCATCCTCGCGCCGACGGCCGGGGGCAAGACAGAGGCGTCGATCTTCCCGACCCTGTCGATGCTGGTCGACAGCCCCGCTAGCGGCGTCGGCGCTCTCTACATCGCCCCGATCAAGGCGCTCCTCAACAACCAGGCCGAGCGCCTCGGGCTCTATACGGAGATGGTCGGTCTGCAGCGGTTCGTATGGCACGGCGACACGAACAGTCACGAGCGGCGCACCTTCCTGCGCGAGCCGGCCGACCTGCTCATGACCACGCCGGAATCGCTCGAGGTGATGCTGATCTCGGAGAAGGTCGACAAGCGCCGTCTCTTCGGCGACCTCCGGATCGTCATCATCGATGAGATCCACGCCCTCGCCGGCACCGACCGCGGCGCGCACCTGCTGAGCGTGATCGAGCGGATCGCCCGGATCTCGAGCCACGACCTGCAACGCGTCGGCCTGAGCGCCACCGTGGGCAACCCCGAGGCGATCCTCGGCTGGCTGCAGGGGACCTCGCGGCGCTCGTCCATGATCGTCGACCCGCCGAAGCAGCCGACGCGACGGCAACTCCTGGTGGCCCACCGGCCCGAGCTGTCCGACCTCGCGGCCGATGCGGCCAAGGTCGCCAGAGGCGGCAAGAGCCTCTTCTTCTGTCAGTCACGCTCGGTGACGGAGGCCGTCGCGGAGCACATGCGACGAGCCGGGACCGCGGTGTTCGTCCACCACAGCGCCGTCTCGCTCGAGGAGCGCAGCCTCGCCGAGGAGCGATTTCACCACGGCACTGACGCCTGCATCGTATGCACGTCGACGCTCGAGCTTGGGATCGATGTCGGCGACCTGGACCGCGTACTTCAGCACGAGGCGCCCGATACGGTGTCCTCGTTCCTCCAGCGGATGGGCCGCACGGGCCGGCGCGCCGGACAGGTCGCCAACACCACGTTCTTCTGTGAGACCGGCGACGGCGTTGTCCAGGCGATCGCGCTGATCGAACTGGCGAAGGCCGGCTGGGTCGAGCCGGTCGAGCTCTCTGACCGCTGCTGGCCGGTGCTGGTGCATCAGCTCCTGGCGATGTCGCTTGCCGACAACGGCGTGCCCCCGGAGCAGGCGTGGGCTCACCTGTCGCAGCTTCCCGACTGCCGGGGGCTCCATCGCGCCGAATTCGAGCGACTGATCGCGTGGATGCTCCGTGATCAGTCGGCCGTGCTCCTCGACGGACGCCTTCTGATCGGGCCCAAGGCCGAACGGCGCTTCGGCCGCCGCAACTTCATGGAGCTCTACGCGGTCTTCTCCAGCCCGCAGAGCTACAACGTCGAGACACGCAACGGCCAGCCCCTCGGCACGCTCACGCAGGGCTTCGTCGACCGCCTCGCCGAGGGCGTGAGCTGCTTCCTCCTCGGCGGCCGGGCATGGTCGGTGCTGCGGATCGCCCATGACGAGCGCCGGCTCGTCGTGGAGCCCGCACCGCGCGGCAAGAAGCCGACCTGGGGCGGTTTCATCCCGAGCTTCCTCGGCTTCCACCTGTGCCAGAAGATCCGCGAGGTGCTCACTTCCGAGCAGAGTCCCGCATACTTGAACGCCGAGGCTGCAGCGATCCTCGCGGAGCAGCGACGCGGCATGGAAGGCATCACCGCGGACCCTCGCGGCGGCGTCATCGTCGGCGAGGGAGAGATCCGCTGGTGGACCTTCGCCGGCGGGCGGATCAACAGCACGCTGCGCCACGCGCTAGAGGCGATCGGCACGTCCTGGAAGGTCGTGCCCGACAACTTCGGCCTGACGATCCGCGGCGAAGACGTCACCCATCACGCCTTCCACGAACTGCTCGATCGCCTGCTGGATCCCGAGATCTGGGAGAACGAGCAACTCTGGCGCGAGGTGGCGGAGACACTTCCGAGCTACCGCTTCAGCAAGTTCCAGCCGCTCATGCCGCCGTGGGTCGAGCGCGAGGTCATCGCGTCCCACCTGCTCGATGTCGCCGGCGCGTGGCGCTGGCTGTCGGGGGGGATCCCGGCGGTGGATCGTGCTGCACGCGTGCCATCGACGGTCTCTGCCCCGACCAAGCAAGACCTGGACCAACTGGCTGCTCCGGTCGCTCCTCCCGCCGTCCACGCGCCCGTTCCCCGAGAGAGTGGTCCCCAGGTCCACTGGATCACCAGCGATCAGGAACTGCCGAGCCTGTGTTCTGAGCTGCGCCGCGAGCCCTTCATCGGACTCGACGTCGAGACCATGATTCAGAACCGAACGCTCTGCCTGATCCAGATTGCGGCGAGCTCGGGGACGTACATCCTGGACGCGCTCGAACTCGCCGACCTGAGCCCGCTCGCGGATGTCCTCGAGGACGCTGCGGTCGTGAAGGTCATCCACAACGCGACCTTCGAGCGCTCCGTGCTCAAGCGCTACGGCCTCTCCATCAACGGCGTCGTCGACACGCTCCACGTCTCCCGCCGGGTGCGAGGCGCAAAGATTCCCGGCGGACACAGCCTCAAGATAGTCTGCGAGCGCGAGCTCGGCCTTACCCTCGACAAGTCGGAGCAGGTCAGCGACTGGTCCCGGCGCCCGCTAAGCGACCGCCAGCTCGCCTACGCCGCCCTGGATGCCGAGGTACTCCTACGACTTTATACACACTTTGGGCGGCCTGCCCCGGCGGACGGCGAGAACCTCAGCCTTTGGGGATGATATGCCCATCGAGTCAGGTCGACAGACGCTCGCGGATACTCGGCGCATAGACGCGCTCCGCGGGCTCTTTGACCTGCTACTATCCATGTTCACACCCGACGGATTGCAGCGTTTTCTGCACTTCGGGCCCGAAGGCGATCGCCTCGTCAGCGAGCTTAACTTCGCCCAGGCGCCCGCCATCGTCTTCTACGAGGCGACGCGACTGCTCGACCGTCGTGGCCATGTCACGCGAGACCTGTTCGAGCGCCTGCGGCGCGAGTTCCCACTAAGGAACGCCGACATCGACAAGGTC
>ERZ724521.343-NODE-343-length-21221-cov-4.295379_pt1 | contig 21221 bp, 15 predicted proteins | sample MGYA00376054_ERZ724521 | MGnify/ENA primary metagenome ERZ724521 (study PRJEB28724, sample SAMN07190883) | activated sludge metagenome | isolation source: activated sludge of sewage treatment plant in Hong Hong | place: Hong Kong | collected 2016-03-17 ... | reverse complement strand
AGATCGCGGGGATCTGATACGTGCTCAGCAGGTGTTCGGGCTTGAAGGTCAGCAAGATTTCGTAGATCTTGCGGGTGTAGGTCTTCTCGGACGAAAGGTACACATTGCGCGCCACCTGCATGGTGATGGTGGACGCCCCCTGGCTTTTGAGGCGCCCCACGTTGGCGAGGCCGGCACGAATCACGCCGAGATAGTCCACCCCGCCGTGCGAATAGAAGCGCGCGTCCTCGATGGCCAGCACCGCATCCTTCATGACCTTCGGGATGTCCTTGATCGGCGTCAGGTTGCGACGCTCCTCGCCGAATTCCCCCAGCAGCACGCCGTCCGACGAATAAACGCGCAACGGCAGTTTGGGTCGGTAATCCGACAGGTCTGACACGTCCGGCAGGTTGGGAAACGCCACCGCCAGGGCGACCGCGACCAGAAGAACGACCGACAGCACGCCCGCGGCGGCAACCCCGCCCCCCCAGAGCGCCAGTCGCAGCAGCCAGTCAAGCCAGGCCGGGCGACGGCTCGCCGGTGTCGCGGATTCGCCGGACGGGCTGGAAGGGGTGGAAGATGACATTGAAATCCGCGTAAGGTACCGCAGGCATTATAAAAATCGGGTTCTGACGCCATGGGCCAACGGACGCCCCGGCCGGCAGAAAGCGTTCAGTATGCCAGCGTCGGGCGTCAGTTTTTGGCAACGGACCAGCGAGGCAAAAATGGAAAAAACCTTTGCGGGACAAGGAGCTTACTGCTAGCATTGAAGTGAATTCTTAAGTTTGTTACACCTGTTCTGACATGAATTTCAGGGGCTTGTCTTGATCGATCTGGGGTCGTTGTTCAGCCGTCAACCCGCGCCGCTGCTGGGTTTGGACATCAGTTCGTCCAGCGTCAAGCTGGTGGAACTGGGTCGCGACAAGGACGGCAACCTCGTGCTCGAGCGCTGCGCCATCGAGCCGCTCGAACGCGGCTGGATCACGGACGGCAATGTCGAGAAGTTCGATGAAGTGGCCGAGGCCATGCGCCGGGTAGTGAAGAAAAGCGGCACCAAGACGAAAAACGTGGCCATGGCGTTGCCGCCATCGGCCGTGATCACCAAGAAGATCATCCTGCCCGGCGGGTTGACCGAACAGGAACTGGAAGTCCAGGTCGAGACGGAAGCCAACCAGTACATTCCGTTTTCGCTGGATGAAGTGAGCCTCGATTTCTGTGTGGTGGGCCCGAGCGCCACCTCCGTCGGCGATGTCGAGGTCCTGATTGCGGCTTCACGCAAGGAAAAAGTGCAGGATCGCCAGGGCCTGGCGGAAGCCGCCGGACTGAAGCCGGTGATCATTGACGTGGAGTCCTATTCGTCGCGTCTTGCCGCAGGACGCCTGATTGAAGGCCTGCCCAACAAGGGTGCAGACGCCATGGTGGCCCTGTTCGAGGTCGGCGCGTTCACCACCAGCATGCAGGTGATCTGCAACGACGACGTGCTGTATGACCGCGACCAGGCTTTTGGCGGCGCCCAGTTGACGCAGTTGATTGTGCGGCAGTACGGTTTTTCCCTCGAGGAAGCCGAGGCGAAGAAACGAAGCGGCGAACTGCCTGAAGACTACGAGTCTGGTGTACTCAAGCCTTTTGTGGAGAGCATGGCCCAGGAAGTCGCGCGAGCGCTGCAGTTCTTCTTTACCAGCACGCCCCATAACAAGGTGGACCACATCATGCTGGCGGGCGGGTCTGCCGCCCTGCCAGGCCTGATCGAAGCCGTGACGCAGCAAACCTCTTTCACCTGCAGCCTGGCCGACCCGTTTGACGGCATGCAGATTGGGGCCAACGTGCGCGAGAAGAAAATGCGCCGCGAAGCACCGTCGTACCTGACGTCGTGCGGGCTCGCGATGCGGAGGTTCCTGCAGTGATCCTGATCAACCTGCTGCCGCACCGCGAAGCGGCGCGCAAGCGCAAGCGCGAGATTTTCTATGCGACGCTGGGCGCATCAGCGCTGGTGGGCGGTGTGATCGCAGGCGCCATTTTTCTCTGGTACCAGGCCCAGATCTCGGCGCAGCAGGGCGTGAACATGGTGCTGCAGGGCGAAATCAAGCGTCTGGAAGGCCAGATCAAGGACATTGCCAACCTCCAGGGCGAAATCGCCGCGCTTCGCGCCCGTCAACAGGCGGTGGAGGATCTCCAGGCTGACCGCAACATGCCGGTGCACCTGCTCAATGAGATCGTCAGGCAACTGCCCGACGGTGTGTACATCATGTCCTTGCGGCAGGTGAATCAGGCCGTGACGATGCAGGGGGTCGCCCAGTCCAACGAGCGGGTGTCGGAATTGCTGCGCAACCTGGCCAACAACAGCGATTGGCTTGCAAGGCCCGAACTGGTAGAGATCGTCTCTGGCAATGTGGCGGTGGGGCCCCGTGAGCAGCGTCGCGTTTCCAACTTCAACATCCGGGTCAATCTGGTTCGTGCCAGTGAGGCCAAGCGTCCCGCGGGCGCTGCGAGTGGCGCGTCGGCACCGGCCGCGCCGAAGAGCTGATCCATGGCGACCAAATCCCTTCCCAAGATCGACTTTGCAGCACTGCAGGAAGGTCTGCTGTCGCAGTTCAAGGGGCTCAATCCCAACGATCCTGCATCCTGGCCAGCCGTGCCGCGCTACGCGGCGTGTGTTGCCCTGATGTTTGTGATCGTCGTGGCGTTGTGGTTTGTATGGCTCAGCGGCTCCGACACCGAACTGCAGGCAGAGCGTGCCCGTGAAGCGCAGTTGCGCGAGGATTTCACCAAGAAGCTCAACCAGGCTGTCAACCTGGACACGCTCAAAAAGCAGCGCGAGCAGGTGCAGCAGTACGTTACACAGCTTGAAAAGCAGTTGCCAAGCAAGGCGGAAATGGATGCCCTGCTTTCTGACATCAACCAGGCAGGCCTCGGGCGCAGCCTGCAGTTCGACCTGTTCCGGCCAGGCCAGGTGAGTGTCAAGGAATATTACGCGGAGCTGCCCATCACGCTGCGTGTGACGGGCCGTTATCACGACATGGGTGCGTTCGCATCCGATATTGCCAACCTGTCGCGCATTGTCACGTTGAACAATCTGTCAATCGCGCCCTCGGGCCGTGACGGCGGACTCGTCATGGAAGCGACTGCCAAGACCTTCCGTTACCTGGATAAGGACGAGGTCGCCGCGCAGCGCAAGGTGGCCGGGCCGGGTGGTGCCAAGAAATGAAGACGTGGCAATTCGTGGGGTTGTGCGTGGTGGGCGTCGCCCTGTCGGGCTGCGGTTCTTCGGGTCAGGAAGAGTTGCAAGACTGGATGACGCAGCAAAGAGCAGCCACCAAGTCCAGGGTGCCGCCGATTCCCGAGCCCAAGAAGTTCTCGCCGCAGGCCTATACCCAGGATGTCCAGACGGAACCGTTCAGCAACCAGAAACTGACCCAGGCATTGAAGAAGGATTCAGCCCAGGCGTCGTCAAACGCCGGATTGATCGCGCCCGAACTGGCGCGGCGAAAAGAACCCCTGGAGGCCTACCCGCTGGACAGCATGGTCATGGTGGGCAGTCTGGTCAAGGCCGGGCAGCCCATTGCCTTGCTGAGAGTGGACAACCTGCTCTACCAGGTTCGGGCGGGCGCGTACCTGGGGCAGAACTATGGCCGGGTCATGAAGATCGGGGAATCCGAGATCGTGTTGCGCGAAATCGTGCAGGATTCAGCAGGCGAATGGATTGAACGTAAAGCCACATTGCAGCTGCAAGAGGGGTCGAAATGAGCAAGCAGATCAGAACAACGTGGCAATGGATGCTGAGGCTTGCGGCCATGCTTGCCATGGTCGCCGGGCCCGTCGCCTCGTACGCGCAAAACACGGTTCAGTCGGTGTCGGGGTCGATTCAGGGTGGCAGTGAGGTTGTTCGAATCGAATTCGCCCAGCCGCTCTCAGCCCTGCCGGCGGGTTTTGCCGTCCAGGCCCCCGCGCGCATCGCGCTGGACTTTCCGGGCGTGACCAATGGACTTGGCCGCTCGGCCGTTGAAATCAACCAGGGCAACCTTCGATCCGTCAACGTGGTTCAGGCAGGGGAACGGACGCGTCTGGTGCTGAATTTGAAGGCCGCCGCCGGCTACAAGGCGCAGATCGAAGGCAAGTCGTTGCTGGTGTTGCTTGAGCCGGTGGCCGCTGCCGCAGTGGCAACGCCCGGCGCGGCCGTGTTTGCGGAGAACCGCAATCGCGATACGCAGCCGATCCGGGATCTTGACTTCCGGCGTGGCACGGACAGCTCTGGTCGCATCGTGGTCGATCTCGCCAACAACCAGGTGGGTGTTGACATCCGGCAGCAAGGCCAAAACCTGGTGGTCGAATTCCTCAAGTCAACCCTGCCCGAAGGCTTGCGTCGCCGTCTTGATGTGTCGGACTTCGGCACGCCGGTCCAGTCCGTCACCACCTTTCAGGCGGGTGATCGCGTCCGTGTAGTGATTGAACCCAAGGGTCTGTGGGAGCACAGCGCCTACCAGAGCGACAGCCAGTTCGTGGTGGAAGTCCGGCAGCAAAAGGTCGATGCTTCCAAGCTGTCGCAGGGGCCGGGCTTTACGGGCGAGAAGCTCTCGCTGAATTTCCAGAACATTGAAGTCCGGTCGCTGCTGCAGGTCATCGCTGATTTCACGAACTTCAACATTGTCACCAGCGACTCGGTGTCTGGCGCCGTGACCCTGCGTCTCAAAGATGTGCCGTGGGACCAGGCGCTCGAAATCATCCTCCAGGCCAAGGGCCTTGGCATGCGCAAGAACGGCAACGTTCTGTGGATCGCACCCAAGGACGAAATCGCCGCGAAGGAAAAGCTGGACCTCGAATCGAAGGCGGCCATCCAGAATCTGGAGCCGGTGCGTACCCAGGCGTTCCAGCTGAACTACACCAAGGCGGCAGACATTGCGGCCCAACTCACAGGGGGCGGTGGAGGGGCCGCTGCGGCCGCGCGCATCCTGAGTGCCCGCGGAAGCGTCATTGCAGAACCGCGGACCAATCAGGTTTTTGTGACGGATGTTGGGGCCCGCCTAGAACAGGTTCAGCAGCTGATTGCCAAGCTCGACATTGCGGTGAGGCAGGTGCTGATCGAGGCGCGCATCGTGGAGGCGTCCGACACGTTCGGGAAGTCACTTGGCGTGCGCCTGGGCGGCAGTGATCTGCGTGGCGTCCGTGGTGGCGACCCGGGCTACTCCTTTTCCGGCTCCAACCGGCTCGCGCTGGGCGGTACCTACAACGCGGTGTCGGCGACTACGGGCGAAAGCAGCGGTACCCTGGACACGACCAACACCACATTTGTCAATTTGCCGGCGGTCGGGCAGGGCGGGTACAACGCAGCCACCTTTGCCATTTCCCTGTTCAGTTCTGCCGCCAACCGGTTCCTCAACCTGGAGCTCTCAGCGCTTGAAGCCGACGGCAAGGGCAAGCTGGTATCCAGCCCCCGCATCGTGACGGCGGACCAGACCAAGGCAATGATCGAACAGGGTACCGAATTCCCGTACCAGCAGGCCACGTCAAGTGGTGCGACGTCGGTGGCCTTTCGCCGCGCCACCCTGAAGCTGGAAGTGACACCCCAGATCACCCCCGAAGGCAACATCATTCTGGACCTGGACATCAACAAGGACAGCCGCGGCGAAACAACCGCTGCCGGCATTGCGATCAACACCAAGCACATCAAGACACAGGTGCTGGTGGAGAACGGCGGAACCGTCGTGATTGGCGGCATTTTCGAACTCAACGAGACCGAAAATGAGGCCAAGGTGCCCTTGCTGGGTGACCTGCCCGCTGTCGGCAATCTGTTCAAGAGCCGTCAGCGCAGCTCCAGCAAGCAGGAGATGCTGGTGTTCATCACACCAAAAATGATCTCGGACCGCGCGGCAGCACGCTAGGCGACCGTTGTATTTAGCAGGAAGCAGAAAAATGCACTATTTGAAGTTCTTGATGGGGATCGCACTGGCCGCCGCGTTGACGGCATGCGGAGGCGGAGGAGGAAGTGCCGGTACGACCCTGGGCAGTGGCGGGTCGGCCTCGGCGACCACGGGTACCCCCACGCTCGTGGTGGAGTTGAGGGATGCAGCGAATGCCGTTACCAACGTGGTCAGCGGTGCAGGTGTCACCGCCAGGGCTACCGTCAAGGATGCGTCGGGTGTTGTGGTGGCCGGCAAGCTGGTGACCTTCACGGGCGACGCGGCGCTGGTGAAGTTCAGCCCTGCATCGGGACAGGTTTTGACGGACGCCAGTGGTGTTGCATCTATTCAAGTCATCCCCGCTTCACTTTCTGCAGCCGGAGCAGGTACGTTCAACGTTGCAGCGACTGTAGGAACGACGGCACTGGCAACTTCATTTGATTTTCAGCTCTTTGCCTCGAGTGTCGTGCTAACGGCGCTTGATCTTGGCAATGGTTCACTCCCTGCGTTTGGCAATCGCGCCGTGTCTGTTGTGGCATTGATCAATGGTGTGGCTGCCGTCAACACTCCCGTGACGTTCCAGGCGACCTGCGGGCAGGTCAGCCCGGCGACCGCGACGACCGACAATACAGGCAAGGCTGTTGCAACGTATTCGGCAAACAGCAGTTCCTGTTCGGGCAGCAATGTTGCAATTTCAGTATCTGCGCCAGGCGCCGCTTCTGTGCAAGGCGGTATTGCCGTGCAGGCGCCGCTCGCCAGTAATATCCAATTTGTGTCGGCGACTCCGCAGTTGATCTACCTTTCTGGATCGGGTGGTGCGACGCAGTCGAGATTGAGCTTTCGCGTGGTGGACTCTTCCGGAACGGGCCTCCAGAATCAATCGGTACAGCTTTCTCTCGTTACGAGTATTGGCACTGGCGTATCGCTGAACACTGTTGGCGGCGTAGCACCCGTCACACTCACGAGCGACTCCAGTGGTTTGGTGTCAGTCGCGGTTTTTTCAGGCACAGTTCCGACATCTGTTCAGGTTCGTGCTGTGCTGACAACGAATACGAATGTGGTCGCGACGTCGAGTATTCTGACCGTTGCCTCAGGCCGACCAGTGCAGCGTGCGCTAAGCCTTGCCGTGGACAAGTTCGCGATAGAGGGTTTCAATATCGACGGCAACTCCACTGACCTGACTTTGTCGTTGGCGGATCGTCAGGGGAATCCGGTGCCGGACGGTACCCAGGTCAACTTCGTCGCATCCGCGGGCGTCATGATTCCGGCCGTTTGTGTCACTGCAGGCGGGCTTTCATCGTGCAAGGTGTCCATCCGCTCTCAAGGCACCCGACCGACAAGTGGCATCGTGGCAGTCTTGGCGTACACCCCCGGGGAAGAGGATTTTGTCGACGCGAACTTCAACAACGTCTATGACGCTGGCGAATCGTTTACTGACCTTGGCAACGCGTATCGTGACGATAACAACAGTGGAACCTACGATACAGGTGAGTTCACGGTGATACGTTCCGGTGGGACAACGTGCGGAGGTAGTACCAACGGACGGCCGGACACGTGCGATGGCGTCTGGGGTCTTGCAGATGTGCGGGTCCAGGCCAACATTGTGTTTTCCACTTCCGCCGGGACAATTTCTGGGACCCTTACCAATACAGTCGTAGGCACATCCACTTTAGGTAGCCTGGATTTGCTGATTGCCGATCTCAATGGGAACAGCATGCCGACCGGCAGCTTGATCTCCATATCGGTAACGTCTGCAAACAACACAGGATGCACAGCGAATCTGCCGACCAGTACCATCCCCAACCGTCTGACGTCGTTCCGGCAGACGGTTTCCACAGCCAAATGCCAGAACGGGGACCGGCTCACAGCGATCGTGACATCTCCTTCTGGGCGGGTGACGTCCTTGAACTTCACCGTTCCTTGATCCAGGACGCATGTTTGAATTCACGCTGCATTGCCCTGGTGGGCCTGCCCGGATCGGGCAAGTCAACAATAGGACGGCAACTGGCACGCCGCCTCGGGCAGCCGTTTGTGGATGTGGACCAGGAACTCGAGCGCAGGCTTCAGTGTTCCATCAAGGCGTACTTCGAGCGCGAAGGCGAGGAGAGCTTCCGCGACTTTGAACAGGACGTCGTCGACGAGCTGACGCAGGCCCATGCGGGGGTTCTTTCGACCGGAGGAGGCGCCGTGCTGCGGGCGGTCAATCGCCAACGGCTGCACGCGCGTTGCCAGGTGGTCTACCTGCATTCGTCGCCCGAGGAGGTGTACCGCCGGCTGCGGCATGACACGCAAAGGCCGCTGCTGCAGGTCGCCGATCCGCTGGCACGCCTGCGGGAACTGCATGCCTTGCGTGATCCGCTGTACCGTGAGACGGCCCATTTCATCATCGAGACAGGTCGGCCGTCGATCCCTACGCTGGTCAACATGATCGTCATGCAACTGGAGCTGGCTGGCGTTGCACCGCATTGACCTCTGACCGCTGGCACACACGCTGTGGTGGGCGGCTCTAAACTCGGGGTATGAACGCAGTTCCCGACACCTTGAGCCGTCATCAGGTTGCCATCGCCCTGGGCGAACGCAGTTACGAGATTTCCATTGGCGCCGGCCTGCTTGCCGATCCGGCGTCCTGGGCGGATTTGCCGCGCTCGGCCAGTGCGCTGATCGTGACGAATGCCACCGTCGCGCCGCTTTATGCGCCTCAGCTGGAGCGGGCGCTCGCCGGACGCCATGCAAAAGTGCATACCGTTGTGCTGCCCGATGGCGAGCAATACAAGGACTGGCAGACACTCAACCTGATTTTCGATGCCTTGCTGGGGCAGGGATGTGACCGCAAGACGGTTCTCTATGCCCTCGGTGGCGGGGTCGTGGGCGACATGACCGGCTTTGCCGCGGCCAGCTACATGCGAGGTGTTCCGTTTGTCCAGGTGCCGACGACCTTGCTTGCACAAGTGGACTCGTCCGTGGGGGGCAAGACCGCCATCAACCACCCCCTGGGCAAGAACATGATCGGCGCCTTCTACCAGCCGGTGCGCGTTGTCTGTGACCTTGACACGCTCACGACGCTGCCCCAGAGGGAATTCAGCGCGGGCCTGGCCGAGGTCATCAAGTACGGGCCGATCGCCGACATGACCTTCCTGGGCTGGATCGAGGAGAACCTGGAGGCGCTGGTGGCCCGCCAGCCGCAGGCACTGGCCCATGCCATCCGGCGCAGTTGCGAGATCAAGGCGTGGGTGGTGGGCCAGGACGAGCGGGAGGCGGGGCTGCGCGCCATCCTGAACTTCGGCCACACCTTTGGCCACGCCATCGAAGCGGGGCTTGGCTATGGCAGCTGGCTTCATGGCGAAGCGGTGGGCTGCGGCATGGTCATGGCCGCCACGCTCTCACACAAGCTGGGTCTGGTCGACGCCGCCTTTGTGAAACGGCTGGCAGCGCTGGTTGCGCGGGCGGGGCTTCCTGTTTCGGGGCCGTTGCTTGGCGCGGACCGATATCTGGAACTGATGCGCGTGGACAAGAAGTCCGAGGCGGGGGAAATCCGGTTTGTGCTGATCGACGGCCCGGGGCGGGCTACCACGAAGGCTGCTGCCGACGCGCTCGTGCGTGAAGTGATCGACGATTGCTGTCGTTGATTTGCTATGAAAAACATAGCGCCTTACGCATTATCCATGCGGGTTAAGGGCACTTTTCATGCCTGACATCACGCTTGCGGACGCTGCCTGCGACCCTCAGAGGTCACGTGGTCGCCGCCACGCGGAGCCCGCCGCGCCAACGCGCACGGCGTTTCAGCGTGACCGCGACCGGATCGTGCACTCCACCGCGTTCCGTCGCCTGGTCTACAAGACGCAAGTGTTTCTCAACCACGAAGGTGACCTGTTCCGTACACGCCTGACGCATTCACTGGAGGTGGCGCAACTGGGCCGCTCCATCGCGCGGGCGTTGCGGCTCAATGAAGACCTGGTGGAGGCCATCGCACTGGCGCATGATCTGGGGCATACGCCGTTCGGTCATGCTGGCCAGGACGCGCTCAACGCCTGCATGGCGGAGCACGGTGGTTTTGAGCACAACCTGCAAAGCCTGCGGGTGGTCGATTCTCTCGAAGAGCGCTACCCGCAGTTTGACGGCTTGAACCTTTGCTTCGAGACGCGCGAGGGCATTCTCAAGCATTGCTCTGTGGTCAACGCGCGCCGGCTGGAAACTGTCGAACCCGGTGGGGTCGGCCGGCGGTTTCTGGAGCGGACCCAGCCCACTCTGGAAGCCCAGCTTTGCAATCTCGCGGACGAAATTGCCTACAACGCCCACGACATTGACGACGGCGTGCGCTCCGGGCTGATCACCCTGGAGCAGCTGGAGGCGGTAGAGCTTTTCGACCGGTTCCGCCGGCAGACATTGGCGGAGCACCCCCATCTTCTGGGGCGGCGCCTGCTTTATGAGGCCATCCGGCGCATGCTCAGTGCCCAGGTCTATGACGTGATTGACACCACCCGGGCAGCCCTGGAGGCTGCCCGGCCGGACAATGTGGACGCCGTTCGCCGTCTGCCACCGCTGGTGGATTTCAGCCCTTCCATGCGATTGCAGTCGGTTCAGCTCAAGCAGTTCCTTCTCCACAACCTGTACCGGCATGCCCAGGTTACGCACACCACGCTGCAGGCGCAGCAGGTGGTACGCGACCTGTTTGCGGCCTACCAGGCGCATCCTGCGGAAATGCAGGCCGGATTTGCGACCCGCGCCGACCGGCCCCGCGCCGTAGCGGACTACATTGCCGGCATGACGGACCGGTTTGCGGCGAAGGAGCACGCACGGCTCACGGGTCAGCGGCTGCTGGACAGCGCTGCGGCATGAGGCGTATCGATCCGGCGGTGGTGGTGGTGCTGGCAGGCGTCAGCGCGGCCCTGCATGTGGGCAAGCTGCCTCCGGCACTGCCCGTTTTGCGCGATGCGCTCAGCTTGACCCTGGTCCAGGCGGGTTTTCTGCTCTCGCTGGTGCAACTGGCAGGCATGACGCTGGGCCTGCTGGCCGGGCTTACCGCCGACGGGATCGGCCTGCGCCGCAGCATGCTGGGTGGCTTGCTGTTGTTGGGCGTAGCCAGTGCAGCCGGCGGCTGGGCCCAGGACGCCAGCAGCCTGATGGCGCTGCGTGCTGTGGAGGGGGCGGGTTTCCTGCTGGCGGCCATGCCGGCGCCCAGCCTGATCCGCCGGCTGGTGCCCCCGGCGCAGATGGACGCGACCCTGGGCCTTTGGGGTGCCTACATGCCGCTGGGCACAGCGCTGGCCTTGCTGGTAGGGCCGGTCGTGATGGCGGTGTCGGGCTGGCAGGCATGGTGGCTGGGTCTGGCGTGCGTGTCGTTCGGCATGGCCCTGTGGGTTTGGCGGACGGTCCCGGCCGACGCGCCAGTGGTGACGCGAGGCGACGCCCCGGCCGCGTTGCGATTGCCGGATCGCTTGCGCCTGACGCTGGGAGCCCCCGGACCATGGCTGGTGGCGCTGTCGTTCGCGATGTATTCCGGGCAATGGCTGGCGGTGATCGGATTTTTGCCGTCCATCTACGCACAAGCCAGCGTTCCAGGCGGGCTTGCAGCCGTGCTGACGGCGCTGGCGGCGGCCGCCAACATTGTGGGAAACATCGCCTCGGGGCGCTTGCTGCAGCGCGGCGCGGCGCCGCAAAAGCTGCTTTACCTGGGCTTTGCTGTCATGGGTCTCGGCGCCTGGATGGCTTTTTCGATGGGCGTGCCCTGGGGTACGACGACGCGCTACCTCGCCGTCCTGTTGTTTTCCATGGTGGGCGGCATGATTCCGGCAACCCTGTTCTCCCTGTCCGTGCGGTTGGCCCCGGACGCGGGGACCGTGTCCACCACCGTCGGCTGGATGCACCAGTGCTCAGCCCTTGGGCAGTTCCTGGGCCCGCCGGCCGTGGCGTGGGTGGCCGGTGTTGCCGGTGGCTGGCATTGGACCTGGGTAGTCACCGGGATCTGCTGCCTGTTCGGGATCGGACTGGCGCGTGGCATGGCCGAGGCGCTGGCCCGCGACCGCCTAGAATCGGGCGCTGCGCCAACGCCGCGTCAGGACACCACGTGAGCCCTTCTTCTTCCCTGGTCGAAGCCATCCAGCGGGACACGCGCGACTGGCTGGAACGCGCGGTGATTGGCCTCAACCTGTGCCCTTTTGCCAAGGCGGTTCATGTCAAGGGGCAGGTGCACTTTGCGGTCAGCCATGCCGTCACGGCCACTGCCTTGCTGGCCGATCTGGAGGCTGAACTGCGTGCGCTCGTGTCGCTGGATGAAACAGTCCGCGACACCACGCTGCTCATGGCGCCCGGCTGCCTGGCCGATTTCCTCGAATTCAATGACTTCCTGGACGACGCAGATCGGTTGCTGATCGCGCTCGATCTCGACGGTGTGATCCAGATCGCCAGCTTTCACCCGGCCTACCAGTTCGCAGGCACCGAGCCTGATGACATCACGAACTGCACGAACCGCGCGCCTTATCCCACACTGCACCTGTTGCGCGAAGCCAGCATTGCTCGCGCGGTGAAGGCCATCGCGGAACCCGAGGCCATTTACGAAGCCAACATGCGTACGCTGCGTTCACTGGGCCATGCGGGCTGGGCTGCGCTGGATGTGGGGGCCAAGGCGTGAGGCCGCGCGCCCAGGCAGCGCCCGCACTGGCGCCGGACATCCGCCCGGATCAGTCCGTCGAGTTGCTCAAGGAACTGCATATCCTCACGCGCGAAGGCAGGCTCAACCAGGATTCCCGGCGCAAACTCAAGCAGGTCTATCACCTGTTCCAGTTTGTCGAGAAGTTGCTGGAAGAGTTGCCCGCTGATGCCGACATCACGCTGGCGGATCATGGGGCGGGCAAGTCCTACCTGGGCTTCATCATTTACGACCTGTTCTTCAAGGCACGCGACACCGGGCACATCTATGGCATCGAAACCCGGACCGAACTGGTGCAAAAGTCGCGCGACCTGGCAAGCCGGCTGGGATTTGGGCGGATGGCGTTCCTGAATCTGAGCGTGGCGGCATCTGCGTCATCCGCTGAACTGCCCCCGCGCATCGATGTCGTGACGGCGCTGCACGCCTGCGACACCGCCACCGATGACGCCATCGCCTTCGGGCTGCAAAAGCAGGCCAGGTTCATGGTGCTGGTGCCATGCTGCCAGGCGGAAGTTGCCAGTTGTCTGCGGGAGCACAAGGCGCTCTCCCTGGCGCGAACGCCCCTGGCGGAGCTTTGGAGGCATCCTTTGCACACGCGGGAACTGGGCAGCCAGATCACCAACGTATTGCGCTGCCTCTACCTGGAAGCCCGCGGGTACCAGGTCACGGTGACGGAACTGGTCGGATGGGAGCACAGCCTCAAGAACGAACTCATCATCGCTCGCTATACGGGGCAGAAGAAACGCAGCGCCGCCGACAGGCTTCGCGCCATTCTTGAAGAGTTCGGCCTGCAATCTTTAATCGGGGTCAGATTCCAATTATCATGAGTTGGTACCTCCTCCGAACCACATGGCGCGTCTTCCCAGGCTGACCGTACCCGGTTATCCCCATCACATCATCCAGCGCGGCAACAACCGCCAGGCCATCTTTGCCACCACGGCGGACTATGAGACGTTGCTGGCACTGCTGCTGGAGAACGCTTCCAGGCACGGCGTCGCGGTGCACGCGTACGTGCTGATGAGCAACCATTTTCATCTGCTGGCCACCCCCGAAGGCGCGGCGTCGATCCCTGGCCTGATGCAGGCTGTTGGTCGGCGCTACGTGAGGCGTTTCAATGCCAGTCAGGTACGAACAGGCACGCTCTGGGAAGGACGCTACAAGTCGACCTTGATCCAGGCGGAGCGTTATTTGATGGCCTGTATGGCCTACATCGATCTCAATCCGGTACGGGCCGGTCTCGTGGCCGACGCCGCGGCATACCCGTGGTCCAGCCACGGGCACTACGCCGGGCTGCGTACGGACAAGCTTGTCACACCGCACCCGCTTTACTGGTCGCTTGGAAATACGCCGTTCTCAAGGGAGGCTGCCTATGCGGAACTTGTGCAATCCGGCGTGCCCGCCGCTGAACAGACCCTGTTGACGCAATCAGCGCTCCACGGATGGGCCCTGGGCAGTGAATCCTTTGTCTCGGATTTGCAGAAGCGCACCGCCCGGCGCGTGGCCAAGGCCCGGCCGGGTCGCCCCTCGGCGGGGTAACTGCCCTTGCGTGAGGCGGGCAGCGTGCACCAGAAGCTGAGGAACTCCAAATGATGTGTCCCCGATTTAATGCTGACACCCTCACGTGAAAAATAATTGGAATCTGACACCAATTATTTTTCTTGGCATTGTTGTTGCAGTGCACTATGCTCCCTATCCCTGCGAAAAACATAGGAGCCCGCCATGACGACGGCTGCCGAGATCCAGCATCTCCAACAACACGGTTTGTATTCCCCGGCCGCCGAGCACGACGCCTGCGGTGTCGGCTTTGTGGCGCATATCAAAGGCGAAAAGAGTCACGCCATCGTGCAGCAGGGGCTGAAGATTCTCGAGAACCTGGATCACCGGGGTGCGGTGGGGGCCGACAAGCTGATGGGTGACGGCGCCGGCATCCTGATCCAGTTGCCCGACCAGTTGTACCGTGCCGAAATGGCCAGGCAGGGCGTGGAGCTGCCGCCCCCGGGTGAGTACGGCGTCGGCATGATCTTCCTGCCGAAAGAACATGCTTCCCGGCTCGCCTGCGAACAGGAGATGGAACGCGCGATCAAGGCGGAAGGCCAGGTGCTGCTGGGCTGGCGCGATGTGCCCGTCAACAAGGACATGCCGATGTCGCCGGCGGTGCGGGAGAAGGAGCCGATCCTGCGCCAGGTGTTCATTGGGCGCGGCAATGACGTCATCGTGCAGGACGCACTGGAGCGCAAGCTTTATGTGATCCGCAAGACCGCCAGCGCTGCGATCCAGAACCTCAAGCTCAAGCACAGCAAGGAATACTACGTGCCGAGCATGTCCAGCCGGACCGTGGTCTACAAGGGCCTGTTGCTGGCCGATCAGGTGGGTACCTACTATCTGGACCTGCAGGACGAGCGTTGCGTTTCCGCGCTGGGTCTGGTGCACCAGCGCTTCTCGACCAACACCTTCCCCGAGTGGCCGCTGGCCCATCCCTACCGTTACGTTGCCCACAACGGGGAAATCAACACGGTCAAGGGCAACTACAACTGGATGAAGGCGCGGGAAGGCGTGATGTCCTCGCCCGTGCTTGGCGCCGACCTCAAGAAGCTCTACCCGATCAGCTTTGCCAGCCAGTCTGACACGGCAACGTTTGACAACTGCCTCGAGTTGCTCACGATGGCGGGCTACCCAATCAGCCAGGCAGTGATGATGATGATTCCCGAGCCGTGGGAGCAGCACACCACCATGGACGAGCGCCGTCGCGCGTTCTACGAGTACCACGCCGCCATGCTCGAACCTTGGGACGGGCCGGCTTCGATTGTGTTCACCGACGGCCGCCAGATCGGTGCCACCCTCGACCGCAACGGGTTGCGCCCGTCGCGCTACTGCGTTACCGATGATGATCTCGTCATCATGGCCTCTGAATCCGGCGTACTGCCGGTTCCGGAGAACAAGATCGTGCGCAAATGGCGCCTGCAGCCTGGCAAGATGTTCCTGATCGACCTCGAGCAGGGTCGGATGATTGATGACGAAGAGCTCAAGGCCAACCTTGCCAACAGCAAGCCATACAAGCAATGGATCGAAAACCTGCGCATCAAGCTGGATGACGTTGAGGCAGTCGGCGCAGCCGATGCAACGCCGTCGCCGGTCTCGCTGCTCGACCGCCAGCAGGCCTTTGGCTACACACAGGAAGACATCAAGTTCCTGATGAGTCCCATGGCGCAGGCCGGCGAGGAGGGCATCGGCTCCATGGGCAATGACAGCCCTCTCGCCGTCTTGTCGAGCAAGAACAAGCCGCTGTACAACTACTTCAAGCAGTTGTTTGCCCAGGTGACCAACCCGCCGATCGACCCGATCCGGGAAGCCATTGTGATGTCGTTGGTGTCCTTCATCGGGCCCAAGCCTAACCTGCTGGACATCAACCAGGTCAACCCGCCCATGCGGCTCGAAGTGAGCCAGCCGATCCTCGACTTTGCCGACATGGCCAAGTTGCGCGACATCGAAAAGACCACGCAGGGCAAGTTCCGCAGCTACACGCTGGACATTACCTATCCGCTGGGGTGGGGACATGAAGGCGTTGAGGCCAAGCTGGCATCCCTGTGTGCCGAGAGCGTGGACGCCATCAAGGGTGGCAAGAACATCCTCATCATCAGCGACCGCGCTGTCAGCCCGACGCAGGTCGCCATTCCTGCGCTGCTGGCCCTGTCGGCCATCCACCAGCACCTTGTGCGCGAAGGATTGCGCACCACTGCAGGTCTTGTCGTTGAAACGGGCACGGCCCGCGAAGTCCATCACTTTGCGGTTCTGGCGGGCTATGGCGCAGAGGCGGTGCATCCCTATCTGGCCATGGAATCGCTGATGGCCATCCACAAGGAGCTGCCGGGTGACCTGTCAGCGGAAAAGGCCATCTACAACTACGTCAAGGCAGTTGGCAAGGGACTGTCGAAAATCATGTCCAAGATGGGCGTGAGCACCTACATGAGCTACTGCGGTGCCCAGCTGTTCGAAGCCATTGGCCTGAACACCGAAACCATCGACAAGTACTTCACCGGCACCGCCAGCCGCGTCGAGGGCATTGGCGTGTTTGAAATTGCCCAGGAGGCCATCCGCATGCACAAGGCGGCGTTTGGCGATGACCCTGTACTGGCCGGCATGCTGGACGCCGGCGGGGAGTACGCATGGCGTGTGCGTGGCGAGGAGCACATGTGGACGCCGGACGCCATCGCCAAGCTGCAGCACAGTACCCGCGCCAACAACTGGAACACATACAAGGAATATGCGCAGCTGATCAACGACCAGAGCCGGCGTCACATGACGTTGCGCGGCCTGTTCGAGTTCAGAATCGACCCGTCAAAAGCCATCCCGGTGGACGAGGTTGAGCCCGCCAGTGAGATCGTCAAGCGATTCGCCACCGGGGCCATGTCGCTGGGGTCGATTTCCACCGAAGCCCATGCCACCCTGGCGGTTGCCATGAACCGCATTGGCGGCAAGAGCAACACCGGGGAAGGTGGCGAGGACCCGGCGCGCTATCGCCAGGAGCTCAAGGGCATCCCGATCAAGCAGGGGCAAACGCTTGCCGACATCGTGGGCAAGGATGTCATCGAATCCGACTATGCGCTCAACGCCGGCGATTCCCTGCGTTCGCGCATCAAGCAGGTGGCATCCGGCCGATTCGGCGTGACGGCCGAGTACCTCAGCAGCGCCGACCAGATCCAGATCAAGATGGCGCAGGGTGCCAAACCCGGCGAGGGCGGCCAGTTGCCGGGGGGCAAAGTGTCCAACTACATCGGCTTTCTGCGCTATAGCGTGCCAGGCGTGGGCCTGATCTCGCCGCCCCCGCACCACGACATCTATTCCATCGAGGATCTGGCGCAACTGATCCATGACCTGAAAAACGTGGCGCCACACGCGAGCATCAGCGTCAAGCTCGTGTCTGAAGTGGGCGTCGGCACCATCGCTGCCGGCGTGGCCAAATGCAAGAGCGACCACGTCGTGATCGCCGGGCATGACGGCGGCACGGGCGCTTCGCCCTGGTCGTCGATCAAGCATGCTGGCAGCCCCTGGGAGATTGGTTTGGCAGAGACGCAGCAGACGCTGGTGCTGAACCGCCTGCGCAGCCGCATCCGAGTCCAGGCCGACGGCCAGATGAAGACGGGCCGCGATGTTGCCATCGGCGCCCTGCTGGGGGCTGATGAATTCGGTTTCGCCACCGCGCCGCTGGTGGTTGAAGGCTGCATCATGATGCGCAAGTGCCACCTCAATACCTGCCCTGTGGGCGTGGCGACGCAGGATCCGGTGCTGCGCAAGAAATTCTCGGGCAAACCCGAGCATGTGGTGAACTACTTCTTCTTTGTCGCAGAAGAAGTCCGCCAGATCATGGCGCAGCTGGGCATCCGCAAGTTCGATGACATGATTGGCCGTGCAGACCTTCTGGACACCCGCAAGGGGATTGAGCACTGGAAAGCCAGCGGTCTCGACTTCAGCCGCCTGTTTGCCTTGCCCAGCGTACCCGCCGAGGTGTCGCGCTTCCACACGGAAGAGCAAGACCACCGCCTTGAAAAGACCCTCGACCGGGTGCTGATCGAGAAGTCCCGCGCAGCCATCGACAAGGGCGAAAAGGTCCAGTTCATCGAGGTGGCGCGTAACGTCAACCGGTCGGTCGGCGCCATGCTGTCCGGTGCATTGACGAAGGTGCACCCGGAAGGCTTGCCCGATGACACCATCCGTATCCAGCTCGAGGGCACGGGTGGTCAGTCGTTTGGCGCATTCCTGGCACGTGGCATCACCCTCTACCTGATTGGTGACGCCAACGACTACACCGGCAAGGGTCTCTCGGGCGGGCGGGTCGTGGTTCGACCCAGCATCGATTTCCGCGGCGCAGCGACCGGCAACATCATCATCGGCAACACGGCCTTGTACGGTGCCACCACGGGCGAAGCGTTCTTCAGTGGCGTGGCGGGTGAGCGCTTTGCCGTCCGGCTGTCCGGTGCCACGGCAGTGGTTGAAGGCACAGGTGACCATGGCTGCGAGTACATGACGGGCGGTACCGTGGCCGTGTTGGGCAAGACGGGTCGCAACTTCGCGGCTGGCATGAGCGGTGGCATCGCCTACGTTTACGACGAGGATGGCCAGTTCGCCAAGCGCTGCAACACGGCCATGGTCACCCTCGAAAAGGTGCTGGCCGCTGCCGAGCAGGAAGCGTCCATCGACAAGGCAGTCTGGCATCGCGGCCAGACGGATGAAGCGCAGTTGCGCAAGCTGCTCGAAGACCACAACCGCTGGACGGGCAGCAAGCGCGCCCGTGAATTGCTGGACAACTGGACCGAAGCACGTGGCAAGTTCGTCAAGGTGTTCCCCACGGAATACAAGCGGGCACTCGGCGAGATCCACGCGCGCCAGGAAGCCGCCGCCGCCACATCCAAGGCGAAGGGCGGCGTAAGGAAAGAAGCCGTAGCGGCCAAATAAGCGAAGACAAGGACAAGCATCATGGGAAAAGTCACCGGCTTCATGGAGTACCAGCGCATCGAGGAGGGTTACAAGCCCGTCCCAGAGCGCGTGAAGCACTACAAGGAATTCGTGATCGGGCTGGACGAGCAGCAAGCCAAGGTCCAGAGCGCGCGTTGCATGGACTGCGGCACGCCGTTTTGCAACAACGGCTGCCCTGTCAACAACATCATTCCGGACTTCAATGACCTGGTGTACCGTGGCGACTGGAAGAACGCGATTGAAGTGCTGCACAGCACCAACAATTTCCCCGAATTCACGGGACGCATTTGCCCGGCGCCTTGCGAGGCCGCCTGCACGCTCAACGTGAATGATGATGCTGTGGGCATCAAGTCCATTGAGCATGCCATCATTGACCGCGCCTGGGCGGAGGGTTGGGTGCAGGCCCGTCCCCCGAAACACAAGACCGGCAAGAAGGTGGCCGTCGTGGGCTCCGGCCCGGCCGGTCTGGCTGCCGCGCAACAGCTGGCACGTGTGGGCCACGAGGTCACCGTGTTCGAAAAGAATGACCGGGTGGGCGGCCTGCTGCGCTATGGCATTCCGGACTTCAAGATGGAGAAGTCGCACATCGATCGCCGCGTCGAGCAAATGCAGAAGGAAGGCATCACCTTCCGTACTGGCGTGATGGTGGGCAAGCTGCCCGAAGGCAGCAAGGTGACCAATTGGGCCAAAGACAGCGTCTCGCCCGACGAACTGAAGCAGCAGTTCGATGCCGTCATTCTGTGTGGCGGCTCCGAGCAGTCCCGGGACCTGCCCGTGCCGGGTCGTGACCTGGACGGCATCCATTTCGCGATGGAGTTCCTGCCTCAGCAAAACAAGGTCAATGCCGGCGACAAGCTCGGCCACCAGCTGCGCGCCGATGGCAAGCACGTGGTGGTCATTGGCGGTGGCGACACGGGCAGCGACTGCGTGGGGACCAGCAATCGCCACGGCGCTGTGAGCGTGACGCAGTTTGAAGTCATGCCACAGCCGCCGGAGCAGGAAAACAAGCCGCTGGTCTGGCCCTACTGGCCTCTCAAGTTGCGCACCAGCTCCAGCCACGAAGAGGGATGTGATCGGGAATTTGCCATTTCCACGAAGGAATTCATCGGCGAGAAAGGCAAGGTCACGGGTCTGAGAACCGTTCGTGTGGAATGGAAAGACGGCAAGATGGTCGAGGTCCCTGGCAGCGAGCAGGTTGTCAAGGCAGATCTGGTGCTGCTCGCCATGGGCTTTGTGAATCCGGTGGCCACGGTGCTGGAGCAGTTTGGTGTGGAAAAAGACGGACGGGGCAATGCCCGGGCCACAACCGACTTTACTGGTGGTTACGCGACCAGCGTACCCAAGGTTTTTGCCGCTGGCGACGTGCGTCGCGGCCAGTCGCTGGTCGTCTGGGCCATCCGGGAGGGCCGTCAGGCAGCACGAGCGGTGGATGAATTCCTGATGGGCTACAGCGACCTGCCGCGCTAGACCGGGCACTCGACTTCACACCCGATCGGGGTAAACCCCGTATGATTCGGCCTTTCTCATTGCCGCCAGGGCCCATTTGCCCTGGCGCGCGACCCGCATGACCGAATCCCGATCCGCCTTCATCGTCGAATGCCGCAACCTGAGTTTCGGTTACGGCGAACGCACGATCCTGGATGACATCGACCTGACGATTCCGCGCGGCAAGGTGACGGCGTTGATGGGTGCATCAGGTGGTGGCAAGACGACCATGCTGCGCCTGATTGGCGGCCAGGTGCGCGCCCAGAAGGGCGAGCTGTTGTTCAACGGCACCGATGTCGGGCAGCTGGACCGTGAGGGTCTCTTTGCCGTCCGGCGGCGCATGGGCATGCTGTTCCAGTTCGGAGCCCTGTTTACCGATCTCAGCGTGTTCGACAACGTTGCTTTTCCCCTGCGTGAGCATACCGACCTGTCCGAGCGGCTGATCCGCGATATCGTGCTGATGAAGCTCGATGCGGTGGGCCTGCGCGGCGCGCGCGACCTGATGCCTTCGGAAGTTTCGGGCGGCATGAGCCGGCGGGTGGCGCTCGCGCGCGCGATCGCCCTGGATCCGGACCTCATCATGTATGACGAACCGTTCTCCGGACTGGACCCGATTTCGCTCGGCACCGCGGCGCGCCTGATCCGTCAACTCAACGACACGCTGGGCATCACCAGTGTGGTGGTTTCGCATGAAATCCCGGAAACCTTCCACATCGCCGATCAGGTGATCGTGCTGGCCAATGGCA
>ERZ724521.341-NODE-341-length-21255-cov-4.151792_pt1 | contig 21255 bp, 27 predicted proteins | sample MGYA00376054_ERZ724521 | MGnify/ENA primary metagenome ERZ724521 (study PRJEB28724, sample SAMN07190883) | activated sludge metagenome | isolation source: activated sludge of sewage treatment plant in Hong Hong | place: Hong Kong | collected 2016-03-17 ... | reverse complement strand
TAGCATGATAATGTTTGCAAGTAAGAGAGCCAAGCGAACCATCGATAATTGTCCGTTTTGCTCCCGAAGGAATCCGTGTTTTTTCATATCGGTATATTTTGTTCATCTTCAGCAATTTCCGGAGCATTTACTACCTGATCAATTAAATGATCCTGTGCATTTGTCCATTCCGGCAAGAGCTTGATGATATTATAAAGATTTGTCCGGGTAAAGTCTATCATCTCAATCCGTTGCATGAATTTGTAGCCTTTATCACCAATTTTCACATTGGTAACATCATTTTCACCCTCAACGGAGTAAAAAACTTCGATTTTTTGCCCCCAAATTGGTACGCAACCTTTGTCTCGAAGTCCTTTGTTATAATACGAATACAAAACTGCACTGTACTGATTAAGGTCCGTATTATGCAGTAAATTTGCGAGCTTGTGATAGTTCGCTGATACTCCGGTGGGAGTTTTGAGTTTTAGTAAGAGAGCCATGGGGAGTTTTCCTTAAAAAATTATAAATAAAAACCAATTACATCTACTTCAATTGTTTGCGATGTGCCTGTTGCAGCGGTTGTTATGTTTAGAACTACGGCTGTCGATGCAGTTGCTGCCGTACCGCCGACCGTTAATACCGGAATTGTGAATAATCCTGCCGCAGTTAATCCACTGAGAATTCCTGGTGCGACGAGATTATCATACGTCGCACCGTTTGTACCGATACTGATACTTGCCGCCACGGTAATTGCTGTGGCTGCACTGCAATACACCATTACCGATGTCGGTACGAATACACGCCCTGCATCAGTCGTGAAGAGCGTCGTGGTACCGGTAGTTTTTGCGTCTATTCCGGACACAGAATACCGCACTAAGTCATTTGATTTGAATGAAGCGGCCATATTTATTCAGGAATTTCGATCAAATCGGTGGATGTACGAACGATGCCGAGCTTCGTGCAGATCAATGTGTAGATGTACTCATTGTCTGTGCCCCAGGCATCATATTCTTCTTGAGTGAAGAACACTTCTTTATTACCGATAAACTTCTTGTCTTTATCGAAACACTTTATCGTTGCGCGATAGGAATTTGTCGCTTCATCGCAAAAAAACGTTGCTTTTGAGATAAACATCGCAGCCACAACCGGCACGACGGTAAACTTTTGGGTTGCAAATACTTGTGTCATATTATTAATGTAAATGTGAGTAAAATTAACTTGCTATTTCGACTAATTTGATCGCCGCTACCCATCGAATTGTCTCACCGGATGCACCGGTCACTTTTACAACGAGAGCATCATTTGTGTTGTCGGCTTCAACTACTGCGGACCATGTTCCGGCGGTATTGGTAATGACTCTGAGTGTATTAGATCCGTCGAGTGCTGTAGTGCCGGAATTATTGGAGATTGTCCCCTCAATCACGGCATGGTATGATGATCCAGGTGTGTCAGTACGGCGGCCGCTTACTCGTATTTCGAAGGCGTATGTACTATCAGACGGTAAAATTAATTGCCCTGATGACCCATCTAAGAAAAGCTCCGTTTGGGTATTGTTTGTTGTAGAATTTCGTGCAATTAATGATGACATTTGTGCATCACCTAACCCGGAGAAAAACCCATTTGCTTGCGATATTTGGCCAGTATTTGCAGCTTTACCTCTAAAGCCGAAGGCCGTGGCATAATCTCCGGATACAGTATTTAATATCCCAAGAGCATAGCCAGTATTGCTATTAATAGTATTATTAGTTCCTATCGCTACACCTGATGTTACGCTATTGGCATATCCAAGTACATAGGCACCGCCGGTTGTTGTATTAGACTCGCCAAATACATAAGCTGAAGAATTTGATATTGAGTTAGATTTACCTATAGCAATACCATTCTCTGCCGTTACTTGGTTTAATCGTCCAATTGCCATCGTATAATCTGCCGAGGCCTTGTTTTGGTATCCTACAGTAAATGAACCCGTTCCACTTGCAACTTCATCGGCTGATGTGCGGAACATTTGTAAATCTACAGCCCTTGCACCTCTTTTATTGCCACCGGTAGTCGTGCTATCAGGCAATTGTGTAAGTGCTCCCGTGCCTTTGGGTGAAAACACTGCATCTTGATTGGTAGTGCCACCGGAAGCAAGTAAAAGCGAAGCATTGACTACGTTATTCGGACTAGCCGTATTGAGCGAGGACGTAAATCCGGTCAATCCAACAATTGTTGACCAAGTCGGGGCAGATGTTCCGCCGGCGCTGGTCAATACTTGCCCACTTGAACCATTCGCTAGGCGTGTCGGTGCGCCTGATGCGCCGCCATAAATCACATCTCCACCGGTCGTCATAGGATTTGCCATGAGCGTTCCGGTCGTGGGGAGTGTTACGTTTGTTGGTCCGGTGGATGTGAAGGTAATTGAATTTGCGCCGGAAGTGACAAGCGAAGATCCTGATGCTAACGTAAGTGTGCCGGTCGTGGTCGTAATTGTCATACCATTGACCGTCGTAGGCGTAATTGAGCCGAGGGTAAGGGTAATTGCCGGCGTAGTGGTTGCAGTGGCTACTGAACCGGATATACCGTTTGCCGTTACCACCGAAACAGTTGTGACAGTACCACCACCACCAGGAGAAGCCCACGAAAGTGCACCACTTCCATTTGTTGACAAAACAGATCCACTTGCGCCATCGGCTGCAGGGAGTGTGTAGGTCACATCAGCGGATTGCGCTTGCGCTTTGAATGCAGTGTAATTTGCGGTGTTTGGGAATGCTCCGGTCGTATTATATGGCTCGTAGAAACGGAGTTCACGCGCTGTATTGTCATTGTTGGCAAGCCAAAGATCTGCATTAGCAACAACGAATACATTATTGACATCGATTGTCATCACATTTGCGCCATCATTTGCTAAAAAGCCGAAGGTTTTGTCCGCATTTGATGTTAATGTAAGTCCTTGACCAAGAGCCACGGAGAACGCTCCACCGGAGACATTATCACGCCCGAATGTCGCGGAAGATTCGCCGGAAGCGGAACTTTGATATCCTATTACAACTGCACCATTACCACCACCGGCAGTATTACTATATCCCATCGCTATTGAGCTGGTTGCTGTGACTGAATTCCGATCACCAATAGCAATCCCGGCGACGGCCGTGCCGGTATTATTACCATATCCGGCGGTAAATGAATAGTCGCCGGATGCAACCTGATCGGCTGTATCTCTACCTAAATTCAAATCGATTGCTCCAACACCGCGCTTATTACCGCCGGTCGCTGTATTATCCGGTAAATTTAGCATGAATGCACCCACGCCTTTGGGCTGCAATACTAGGTCCTGATCAGTCGTGCCACCGGTGGCAAGTACTCTCGAAGCATTGACTACGTTATTCGGGCTTGATGTATTCAGCGAAGGCGTAATTCCCGCGAGGGCAAGCGTAATTGCCGGAGTCGTTGTTGGATTCGCTACAGTACCGCTAACACCATTGGCTGTAACAACACTTACAGATGTAACAGTTCCAACGGTTGGCGTATTCCACGATAAGACTCCAGACCCATTTGTTGCTAAAAATTGCCCATTTGAGCCATCGGCCGCCGGAAGTGTGTAGGTCACGTCTGCACTTTGCGTCTGCGCTTTGAATGCGGTGTAATTTGCGGTGTTTGGGAATGCTCCGGTAGTATTGTAGGGCTCGTAGAAGCGGAGTTCTCGGGCTGTGTTGTCATTATTGGCAAGCCACATATTTACATTGCCAAATACGGATGTATTTGGTGCGGCGATGGTCATAGGATATGCTGCCGCCGGATTGCTATGAAAACCAAATGAATTATCCGCTGCGGCCGTAAATGTTAGCCCTTGACCCATAACTACGGAATATGCACCAGCATTCGAATTTGTCGCACCACCGATAACGGCTGCAAAATCTCCTGATGATGTGTTTTGATAGCCCAAAGCCGTTGAATTTTCACCGGAAGCAACATTTTCCTTACCTAACGCCACCGCTGCATTTGTTCCGCCGGCTGTATTTTGCGCCCCAAGAGCAACTGATGCTGCACCGGTTGCTGTATTTAAATTTCCTATCGCGATCGCACCATTTCCGGTAGATATATTTGTATTCCCGATGGCAATTGACATATCCTGAGTCGCAGTATTATCATAGCCGGCAACAAATGAATATTGTCCACTTGCCACTCCAGTTGCCACTGTTCGCCCTGTCTGTAAGTCAATAGCATGATCTCCGCGCTTATTACCGCCGGTCGCTGTATTATCAGGCAATTGCAATATAAATGCACCTGTGCCTTTTGGCTGAATTACCGCATCTTGATTGGTCGTGCCACCTGAAGCGGTGAATGTTGAAGCATTTACCGTGTTATTCGGAACGCTGGTATTGAGCGCCGGAGTCCATCCGACGATTCCTGTAGTGCCTCCCCATGATAAATTTCCTGCACCATCATTTGTGAGTGCTCCCGTACCTTGCGCCGGTGGCAAGATCAAACTGTAGTCTGTAATTATAGCCGGTACGTCAATCGTAACAGTACCTGATGTACCACCTACCAAGTCCATCCCGGTTTGGATTATAGGCGTTACAATTGTTTTATTTGTAAGGGTTTGTGTCGCTGTGTTCAGCGTGATTGTTCCATTTTCATCTGGTACGGTCAGAGTCCGGGTAATGGCTGGAGTAATTCCGGACGTTTCAAACGCTACCTTTTTGGTCGGAACGGTATTATCGTAGATCCTGAAGGTGTTGTCTGGGAATTCTATTTGATCCCCGGTATTGTTACCGCTAACGGTAGTTGTGCCGGTAACAGTCAATGTTGGTGTAGATGCACCGCTAATCACAACGGTATTCACGCTCGTAGGAGTGATATTCCCGAGCGTGATGGTTATTGCCGGCGTTGTAGTTGGATTAGCTACAGTACCACTAACACCATTAGCGGTAACAACACTAACGGATGTAACGGTACCCGAGCCCGGAGGAGCTGACGAACCGACCGTAAATCCTTCACCAGGGAACGGCATCCCACAAACTGCAAAACCTGTAGTCATATTTTTCTGTTATTTCTTTAATTTCAAATTAGCATAAGCCCATGATTTTATGATGGGTTTTGCCGCAGACATTTTTATAATGCCTATTTTTTTGTAGTCGTATTTGTTGAATATTTCAATCAATCCTGCATACACATCATAGACCGCAGTTTGCGCGATGGGTGTGCTTCGGATTGGAATATGCTTCGTTGCCAGAGCTTCTAATTGCTCTAATTTCAATTGAATTTCTTTCTCTGAGTATGCCGAAACATCAATTTGCCGAGCTAAATTTATTAGCTCTTTGGGCACATCGATGTTTACCATGTTTGGGGTGCTGCTCATTGTTTTTTAGGGAGTTAGTTGACAAATTATCGATTTACAAATGTACTTGAAGCATCTACCGTTTGCGGCTGAGCTTGTTGAGGATCTTCGGCCGGAGTGGCATCACCGCCAAAACTTTTGGCTATTGATGGGATCAAATTTGGGTATTTTCGATTGAGCGCTTCCATACCGACTTCAACTACTTTTCCTAATATCGGTACCGCAAATGCCGCCGCCGCTTCACCATAGCCAGAAAGTGAACTTGTGCGCTCTTCCTGTGCTTTTGTTAGCAGCTGAACCTGATCGCTAAGTTGGGCAATTTGTGACTTTTCAAGGTCTTGCCGTGTTCGTGCCGCATAATCATCATTCAGAGCTTGGATTTTCTTTTCGTGCTCGTTTTTCAAGCTCAAATTTTCATGTTCAAGCTCAATTACTCGTCGTTCCAGTTCGATCTTGTCCGTTTCAAACCATTTCTCATTTTTCGCACGTAATGCTGCTATTTCACGGTCTTTAGCGGAATTCAAATCTTTGAGATTAACCACATCTTGCTCTAATTCTGCAATACGATTGTTCAATCGTACCGTCCGGGAGCTGTTGCGTTCTTCAGTATATACATCTCCTAAGTTTTGCTCTGGCTCTGCTTTCGTAAATGTACCTTCGAATATGTACTTGAGATTTGAATCCGGCTGGATCTCATACACATGGAAATATTCCGATGGTAATTTAAGAGGATTGCCGGTAAAAAATTCTTCCCAAGTCTTTACTTTGAACTCATTTATGATCTGCGAACCAAGGACAGTTTGCAGATACTTGTTTTTAAATTGCGGATAGCCGGGCTGACTCATATCAGTAATCTGCCCGATCCGGTAATTGCTATTTTTAATTTTTGTAGGCATTGGGGGAGTTTAATTATGATGGATTACGCATTCTAAAGTGGACATAAGCAAAAACAGGATACCGCTGCAATGATCCCGTTGGTGGAGTATCATTATCTCCAATATATTGCGCACATTTAGCATATATACGCAAGCTATTAATTGTCATTCTACTCCGGTAGTGGAATGTCTCGCAGTGCGGTAACGGGAAGCCAATCGAAGGATCTGCAATGCTGTTACTACCTGACACACCATTTTGGCCGGTGCTTAGGAATGGTTTATTATTGATTTCAAGGCGAGGCCGGAACCAATTTGGTTGCCATTGCCCGATCATACCATTATTAAAGGTGCTCTGCGCATAGACTTTAGTATTTGATGCCGCACTTGCTTTTATTTCATTAATAATTGCCGAATCTTGAAATGGATCGCCATCTGCATCTACGGCTGTAGAACCAACCAGTATTGAGTCATAAACCATAAATTCTACACGATCCAACAAGAATTCTGCATTCTGTAGCCCGAACACTTCATCACATCCACCGACATAACGTAACTCATCTGTGTATGGATTAACTAAATGCGTTTTTGGCTGTTGCGCTACTGTATTGGTCTGTGCATCGCGCTCTAATTGTATATTCCAGCCGTTGATTTGGTCCGGAATATATGCAGGAGTCGGCGGAATTGTTGGTTCGGTGCAGGAAACATAAATGCCGATATACGACAAAGGGAATTCTTGCAATAAATCTGAATCTAAAGTACAGGACATAGCTAATTCCCTTTATTCTTTATTTGTTGTTAAGAAATTGTTGTATTACATCGACATTACGGCATTCATAGTATTGGATAGCGAATTGCCATGTTACCGGGAAATTGGTCGCTGCAAGCGTACCAGCTAAACTGTGCGTAACTTGCACTTTTAGCGCATCCATCGGCTGAAGTAACCAGTAGAATGTATTGTAACGATTCACGTTCTGCGCATTCCAGGTAAAGACATCTATAGGATTGTACGTAAGCTGAGTATTTGTCAAGGTAATTGTCGATGTGAATATATCACGTGCGGTCTCTGTTGGGATAATAGCACGCGACTTCGTATCTGATGCCTGGTCGTATAAAGAAAAAACACTTGATTCTATAAGAATATAGTAGTTTTTTGCATTGAATGTCGATGTGCTTGATCCGCCACTGGCTGCGATAGTGTTTGAAACTGCATCATTCATACGCCATTGCGGATTGGCCAATTTTAATGCCTGTATCTGATCTGCTGGAATTGTAGTCATTGGGGATTTTATTAGAAAGTTAAAAAATATTTGTTTTGAGGGGGCACATTTACGCGCCCACCCCAAAACAAAAAATTTCAATAGATTGTATCTATTAGGCCTTGCGAGCTTGGCGGATACCGAGGAATCCGATTTGCACCATAAAGCCATAATTTGCCGGCGTACCACCATCGGCTGCAAGATTCAAATCAGGCAGATAAGGAGTAGAAGCAGCGGCATACGCAGCGGCTACCCATCCGGTAGCTGGAAGGAACGTAATAGACAAATCTTGAGCCGCACCAAATTGAAGAATTTGGGTAAGTTCATACGACGGGAACGCTTTAGCAATTTGCACGAGCTGAACAGCACCGGCACTGGTCGCACTTTGCGCCCATGTGTAGGGAAGCAAATCAGCAAGCGTGCATTCGAAAATCCCTGTGCGGTTGTCTTGGTCAAAACGAACGCGCGAGGTTTGTTCAAATGTTGCTAAATTCACCTGTGCAAGAGCTGCATTTGAATTTACCAACTGCAAGTTGTGTGATGCAGTGATGTATTTAACATCATATGCTTCAGCAATTGAGAACGGCAACTTCAACGTTTGATAATTCGCAGATACGGATGTATCAAGATTGAAGAATTTTTTCGAAATAATAGAATCACCGGGACGATATGGGATCGTACCGACGAGTTTTTTCTCGGACAATATCACATTGTCCATTGCGCTACCTTGACCGTGCTCGGTAAAGGCATTATATTGAACTGCTAAATCCATTGTGTGGATCTCCTATAAATAAATGATAAATAATAAAATTAGAATACTATCGAGTTATCGCGTCCGGCGACGGAATTGCGACATTTGATCAGCCATACCGGTTTTTGCCTGTTTGGATAATCCTTGCGTATAGCCGGATAAGTTTGGAGTAGCCTGTGGAGTCAATCCTTGAGCTGCACCATTGAGTTGCGGAGTTGCTTGCTTGGTCAATCCTACGGCTGCACCACTGAGTTGCGGAGTTGCTTGCGGAGTTAGATCTTGGGTATATCCACCCAAGCTCGCCTCGGGCAGTAGCCCTACTGTTTGATAGCCGCTGATCGGCGTAGCCGTCACAGCCGAACGATCTAATACAGTCACTTGCTTCCCTCCAACGTCAATCTGCCGTGCTCCGGGAGTCGATGACATATCATCGCTCAAAGCTTTGGGATCAAAGCGGAAGAGATGTTTTCCAAATACCGGATAAATAATCCAATCGTTGAATCGCGCAACGGAAATATGGGCAGTTGCTGCAGCAACGCCACCCATCGCGAATTCGGGACTATTACACGCCATACCGGCGATGATCGTAGTTCCTGCACCGACGAGGACACCTTTCCATCCGGTCATATCGATTCTGATCAGGTTATCACCCTGCTCGTCTTTCTTCATCGAAAGCGCTTCAATGGCTGTCGGCACAACGAAATAACTTAATGCACCCAACGCAACCATCCCGGCACCTTTGACAAAGGGCATCGAAGAATTTTTCTTGACATTCTCCAATGCTTTCTTAAAAAAGTTTGGCATAAAATACCTATGTGTATAAAAATAAAATAGTTAGTTAATTTACAATTTCGTTCTGAGTGCCGCCGCTGAGTACTTGTACAGGTTGAATCTTTCTACCGAGCATGTACTCAAGCAATCCTACAATTCGTGTGTTGCATTCATTCGCGATTGAGACTTCATCAGTGATTGGCAACAATTCTGCAATTGCTTCTAATTCTGAAAAATCAATTTGATTGTCATCAACGGCACTTTCTTTGCACGTAAGCACTTCATTTGTATATGCTTCACGTAATTGCAATTCAAGTGCGATTTCATGCGCGATGGCAAAATGCGCCGCTTTTTTGGAGAAGAATGCAATCATCTTTTCTGTTTTGGGCACTGTATCCGCTGCTGTGTCGCTCGCTGTATCCGCTGCTGTGTCGCTCGCTGTATCCGCTGCTGTGTCGCTCGCTGTATCCGCTGCTGTGTCGCTCGCTGTGTCCGCCGCTGTTTGGGCTGCTGCATCGATTATTTGTTGTTCTTCGGTTGTCATTGTGATTTATAAATAATTGATAAATAAATAATTTACATTCTATTCACACGGTATGCTTGCTGTGAAAGCAATGCTGCACCGCCGATCCCGGCGCTAAGGCCGAGGCGTTTGGTAATGAAGTATGATACCAGCGTAACTCCAGCGCCGGTCCACCATGGATTGACCTTTTCCAACAAATTTGTTGGTTGTGCCAGTGTTGTTGGCTGATAGGGAGTACTGCCTCCGGTTTGGGCAATGCCGGAATTATTGGTAGTGCGTCGCGTTACCAGTCCGGTAGTTGGCTGTGTTGATGTATTGGTAGTTACAGGTGTACCGCTACCAGCGTTATTAGTACCACCGCCGGTAAATTTATCAATCACATCAAATGTTGAATTATCAATGTATCCATTACCGGATGTGTCGCCCGGGATTACTCCCGCTTTTTTGCCAACATCAGCCGCCGTCGTGACTGCTTTATCAATCACGCCGCCTTTTTCAATGCCGACTGCTTCTGCTGCGCTGTCAATTATTCCCTGAGTATTTATTCCTAAATCCTCAAATATGTCGGAAAGTCCATTGCAAGTTTTCATATAAATCCTTATAAATTAAATTAATTAGCATTCGTCACATGGCGCATACTCCGGCTGTATCACCGGAGGATATTCGTAGATTGTCCTGGTATGGCTTTCTACCACTTTTGGGCAATTCGTACACTCACCATTTACATAAATTGGAGTTTTGGGCGCTGTTTTCAGTTCAGGCAGTTGATTTGTCAGTTGTTTTAATGCTGTTTCATAGCGCATTATGAGTGTGGTATAGAGATCTACTTGCTCATCATGCTGCACCTTATACTCCTGCTGTACTTTGCCGGTGGTGGTATTGATTTGAGTCGTAAATGCTTCGTCCATCTCATCAAATCGTGCTCGTAAGTTCTGGATCTCTTTGGTTAATCGGTCAATTTCACCGGTATTTTGCGACGGAACTTCTTTAATGGTGGTGGTATTTGTTCCCGGCTTGATGGCAAGGATCAAATTCTTCATTTCCATCATTTGGCTCTGTAACTTTGCGATCTCTGTGCATTCCTCGCACGGTTTTGTGAGTTTTACTTCTAACTCTTTAATTTTCTTACTGAATAAATCAGTTTGCTCGGTCAGTAATTTGCTCAAATCCTGCTTTACTTCCGGGGAAGTGGTTGTGGAAATTTCCGTGGTAATTGCTGATTTGGTTTTGGCAAATTCTGTCTTGAAATAGTCCAAATCGCGCTGAATTTGGGCAAGCTCACCGGAATAATCACGCTGATAAACCGTGCCTTTAGAGTTGATTAATTCCTTCAATTCATTCCACTTGCTATCAAAGTATGCGGTATCTGTCGGCTGAGAAGTACCGTCAGGTCGATTAAGTGTCACGGTTTTTTGACCGACGAGAGTTTCAATCATCCGGCGGAGCTGTTTCACTTCATCGCTGATTGCTTGCGTATCTGCAATTTTAATTGCTTTGATTAACTCTTTGATTTCAGTGAGATCTTTGGAAACATCGTACTGCTTTATTTGCCCGATCATTGCGCGAATCTCAGCAAATCCTGCTCTCATTTCCTCGCGGATCTGAGTATCATCATACGTTTTTTGAGTAGGAAATTGAATGTTGGCAATCATCCGTTTGATTTCGGATAAATCACAGTCCGGGCACTTCTCGCCGGCTTGATTGCGCCCGATCAGTTCGGTGATCTTGGCAATATCGAGCTTCATTTGGTTGAGTTTGGTCTGCGTTTCGTCACAGCAATCTTTGCCGGCTGCAATGCCTGGCATAGGGCAACAATCAATGATTTCTACCCATTGCCCTGCGATCTGTGCATACCAGCGATCAGGCACACCGGGGCTGACACGTGCAGGATAGAGCACTGAGCACGGCTGTTCAGCCGGTGCGGTCGGAGTGGTCGCGGTCGGAGTGGTCGCGGTCGGTAACGTTTTGGTCGGAGTCGGTGCAACTTCAACCATTTCGCACAAATAGCCGTTAGGTGAACCATATAGTTCGATATTCTGTCCGGTGGCTGCATCTTTTGCTACACTTGCATAAGGGCTGTACAATCCTTCATTCGGTCCGAAATACAGGAAATTTACGCCATTCAGCGTATAAACTGCATTCCCATATTTATCAGCCGTTTGGGTAGCTTTATTGAATAATTCCTGCACTGGTTGATTTACCTTTGTGCACCGTAATTCATAGTTTGCACTTGGGTTATAAGCATCCGAAAGCCCTGTTTTACAGGTCACAGGTGGGCAATACATGAACGATCCGTTCACCGTGCGGATACATGGTGGTACTGTCACCGGCGGTGGATTGTCTTTTGTTGGTGTTGTGTCTTTTTTGAAGGTAATATTATTGCCTATGATCTCTATACCAATACACTGATTGAGCTCTTTTCCCCAGCATTCCTGCTGTTCTTTAGTGAGTGAAGGAGGGAGTATAAATTTCGTAACACCTTTATCAGCGAGGGTACTTGCTCGTGTCAAAAGTGATTGCAGTGTTAATCGGTCAAAATCCGTAGCATCACCCATGAAACCATTGGCTACTTTCAGTACTGACGCGATTTCGCTAATATTTGTATCAGTGCTGATCCCTTTTGCTTCACTGCCATTTGTCAGGATATCGCGAGTCTGCATAATTGCAGCCATGACTTTTGTAATTCCCGGCGTAGCTGCCATTACTGAGCCCGCCATCCCGGTGATCATTAGATTCTGTATTTCAGGAATCCCGAGCGCTGAGCGATAACGGGTGATATCAGTAACAGCCGCACCTGATGCCGCATAGCTACCGAACTGCTGCGTTGATTTGATAGTTTCCATTGAGTGAAGCAATTTCACTCCGTCCTGGAAGCCCTTGTCAAAGTCACCTTTTAAATTTTTAGCATAATCACTTGCGAATTCATACCACGAAGGCGAAAAATTCTGAATCGATGGGAGTAATGCACCGAATAATTTCTTCTGCATTAGTTCTGAAGCAGACTTGTCAAATCCAAGCGCTTGAAAGGCTTGATTAGGTGCTTTGCTTATATCAGTTAAGAAATTAGTCGCATTTTCCAGGTATTGCTTACTATCATTGACAGTGTTTACTATTGTTTCTCCGGCAACATCTTTGATGAGATTATTAATCTCTCCGCGCAAAGATTCGGGTAAAAGCGATGTGACCAACCCGGCAATTCTTACCACACTAGAGAGAACATCTGTTCTACCGGCTGCAATGCTTTCAACGGTGTTCACCGCTTGCAATGCTTGCGTAAATATCTGCGGTGGAATGCCAACAACCGGCGCAAATGATGCTGCAATGGTGATCACTTGTTTTGCAAACTCAATCCAATTAAATGGTGGTGGCGATGATTTAAGTACAACCAAGACCGGTTTGTCGAGTTTGCGTCCTAATTGCTCTATTTGATTGAGCAGCCCGGGCTGAGCTGCATCATTATTCGTGACAATGAAGTCAAATATTAATGTCTCCATTGGGAATTTTGTCCCGCCGGAGAACAGATTTTCATCAACCCATCGGTAGCACAATCCATTACGATCTGCATTTTTTGTACAAGGGTACGCTTTGAGGGAATTACTCGTCGCCGTCAATCGTCGCGGATCCATGCCATCGATGACTTCCGGACTACCGACAATAAAATTAGCATCGGCGGCCTGTGCATGCACGGCACCATTACCTGTATATGCCGGACAATTTATCTGATAGAAGCCCTGTGGTCCGAGTACTGAGGGAAGATTGTCACTGGCTCTACCAATGAGTGAATTCAATCGAGCACCCATCCACTCCGGAACAATCACAATGAGATTCCCGTTGTTGTCGGAGAATGTACCAAAACCACTATATGCAGAGTCCGGTATTGCATCGCCATCAACATTGGTATATTTTGGTATAGGCAGTCCATTTACATCGAGCGCTTTAGGAGGAGGAAGAGCAAGCGCAGATCCGAGCCCTTCACCATTACGCGGTCCTACTGTCTGGAATGTCCACTTGCTGCCGGTAATATCTGCACCCATCAACCGATTCCGATATAGAACAGAAAAATGCGGTACGCTTTTGGCATTGAATGTACTTGCAGACACACGGACGGCTTGTACACAATTCTGGATTTGTACATCCGGACATTGAACTATCACTTCGCCGGTGCGCTTTGTTGTCTTTAAACCTGGTTGATTGGGATCAGTAGTGGTCGTTGTATTTTTTGGGCTTTCGTGGCGCATCCAGCAATATTCCGGCGAGAATGAAAATCCTTGCTTAATATAATGCTGAGCATTGATCGTCGGATCTCCGCCTCCTGTAATCGCTTGGAACATTACTGCATCCGTAGGAATCCAGCCGTCACCTACGGGTTTTGCGGCATTGGTGCATGGTCCTATATTCGCCGGAGCTTCTGGAGCGCAACAGAATCCATCTTCGCGTGGAGTAGAATTTTTGACCGGGGTATTTTCGATGTGGATAAAAAACATCGAATATTTATCTATATCACTGTCAGAATAGGTACGATATTCGAATGGGATACCATTGTCGCCATTAGCTTCTACACATGAAAATTGACCTTCCTGTACATCGACGACAATGCCCGCATGACCTACACCACCTGACAATGTATCGCGCCGACGAGTAAATGCTGAGCCACGGGCAGGAGTGCGATCAATAAGAGTTTTACCGTTCATTTGCGTGCCCATGCGCATACTTAGATTAGTATCATAGACACGAGATGATTTGAATAAATATTGATCCTCAAAACCTTCAACACCACCTAAGCAAAAGGTAGCTTCATACCATACTTGCCATACAAATATTGCGCAATAATTTACTTTTGAAGAGTAGCTATTGAAAAGCGCATCGCCTGTAGGTTTTGTTATGCCGGTAGCACGCTGGTATGATTGGTTACTATACTTATTTATCAAAGCCATAGCTTTGTCATCAATACAAGCCGCTAAATTTGGATCGTTCGGATCACAATTCGAATCCAAATACTTCAGAGCGACACACACAATCTGATCCGCAAGCACAGAATTATCCGCCAGCCCACTCAACGCAGGGTATAGCATTCCGTTACCGTTGTGCGGGCGAGCGGAAAATCCTTGTCGGGTATGTAAGCCAGATTGTGTTTTCATTTTAGCTAAACGATGCAGGAGCAGGGGGTTGATTTGCGCGAATTACCATCACTTTTTCTTTCACGCGGTCAAAAAACCGTGGTACTTCGCGTTCTTTTACAAATGGTACCGGTCGGTCTTTTTCTACGATAATTTCATTCTCTTTGACAAATGGTACCGGTCGGTCGCGTACATCAGTGATTGGCTTTTCTTTCACAAAAGGTATAGGCCGGTCCACCGGCACTTTTACTTCGCGTTCTTTCACTAAGTACTTTACTTTTTCTGGTTTGCGCTCTGTTTCCATGCGCTGTGGTTCACGTGGCGTATTTAGTTTGGCAAGTATCTTTTGAAGCAGTGAGCGTGTGCCGTCGTCAGTTTTTGGGCTTTCACGTTGGATAATTACCGGTGCCGGATTTTGCGCCGGTACTGTTTGTACTGATGGAGTAGTGACCAATGAGCGTTCGGGCGCTGTTTGGGTGTTTGTGAACCCATTATTTGCGCTCGATGTAGAATTAGAATTACCGCTGGCAGTATTCCCATTAGCGGTATTGGTAATATTGATATTTACGCCTTTGCTTCCACACGATCCGCAACGTCTCTGTGGCTGAATAGGAGTAAATTTCCCGAAGTCATCTTCTAATGTCGTGAGTTTCATTATGCTTTACCCTTGAAATGTTTCCCGAGGAAAAACCCTATAGCGCCGGTCGTGAGAAGCACGACAGCGATCCCGGCCGTGACCGGAATCGAATAATCTTTGATTGCAATGATTGCCCCTTGCCGGCAGGCTTCCTTTACCGGTCCGGCGGATTGATCTACAACAGAATTAGCCACATCTGTGGCGGCTTTTTTGCCATAATTAATGGCATCGGTAAATATATCTCCAAGTGCAGCTTTTTTTGGGCAGTTACACATATCAATTCATACTGAAATATTTTTGTCTGATAATAGGTTGCGGTGGTTTTTCAACCCCGAACCCGTTGTTTTTTTGGACTGCATCGAGTGGTAGCCAACCGTCTAACGATGGTACCCATACATATAAATAAACGTGCGTAAATGGACAAAACGAACCTTCGCACCGTGATCTATCCCATGAAATAACTTTTACAACTACTTCAAAATCCAATGCAATAAGCAATGCAACTAATAGCGTAGTCAAATCATCACAGTCACAATATTCATAGTTGAAATTGACCAAATGGATCGGAGCGGTCACGTACTCTTCATCGTCAGGATCTTTTTCATAATCGAACGTTTTCCAAACCCAATTGTAGATCTTCTCGATAGTTTCAAAATCCGTCGCACCGCGCTTAGACTCAGCAATTTCAATGATCTGCGGATCTTTTGAGTCGCGTAGTCCGAACTTGGCAATTTTACCCACTGTCTGGATCACGCCAGGATCGCCGGCTTTCAAAGGTTCTGATTTTTCGATAGGATTTGCTTTACTCATATTTGTGCTTCAATGGTGGAAATTCGTTCACCGTGCTTATGGATAGTATCTGAGTGCTTTTCGAGAGTGACACCGTGTTCTTTGATTTTTTCTGTGTGCTCTATCAGTTTAGCATCGTGAATTCCCAACGTGTTAGCATGTTGTTGTTGAACTGATCGGTGATTGTCATATTTATCAAGTCCCCTCTTGATAAGCCAGGCAATTAAGCCCAATACAAATGTGACTATGCACCCAAAAAACACCAATAATACCTGAAGAAAAGGACCATTCATGCTGCACCTTTGACTGTTTTGAACGCGCCGTATGCTTGAAAACCGAGATATAATACACCGAGCCCAACTGCACCGTACAATCCGTACTTAGCGTATGTTAAGGCATTATCAAATATTGCTTTTGTGTCGCGGACTCCGGAGCTTACATTAGTTGGTATGTCAAGAATTACAGCATTATTTTTATAGCGCACTGGATCGAGTAACTGCGCCGATTTTACGGTACCATCTTTAACTCCATAATAGAGCTGATCGAGAACGGCCTTTACTTTATGGAATGGTCGGTCAGTGTCTCTTTGAACGGTATTGATAATGGTTTGGGCTGTTACAGCATCGGCGGGATTATAAGCAGGAAAATGGCCGGCAATCGCATGATTGGTGTAATTGTTAATAATGCAACCCACTTCATTTAAACGGTAACAATTACCACCGACGATGACAGGGTAACAAGCTGAACCAAATGGCATATTCCAGTTCAGGCGTTCCATGATGGTTTGGCAGGTTTCTTCGTACTCTTTGCCGATGATTTTATTAAGAATAAATCCACCGAACGGAAAATTTGAATCCACGCACGGATTGCTCGCCTGATCGCTAAGGCGAGTTTGAGAACACAATGAAGATAAACCAGATTGAGTTTGCATTTTTTCCCGTGAAATAAAAAAAACCGCTTCATACCTTAACGGTACAGGAGCGGCTTCTTTGGGGGGAAAACGTATGTAAGTAATTTATTTTATTGGTTAAAAATTATTTTTCCGTGGGGATTAGCATCATTCATGTCTATTGGTTACAACTTTACAGTCAGATTTTCTAATCAACAACGTTGGAGAATTCTCTATTTGGTAATATAATTCTTGATCTTCCTCATTTTTCGGGCGAACTACATAATATGCTTGCCCAATGTGCGTAGAATACCAAACTCCATCTTGCGATGCCTGGAGAATTCTTATTATCTTTCGATTTTGGTTGATGGCTTCACTATACTTGATTACTCCGGCGAGTATTTGCCATGCCCTTACTTCTGTCGAAGCAATCCCAACTGTTTCTTCGTGTTTGCTTGTATATATTTTGTATGTATGATACTTACTTTTTTTAAATCTTGGTATTTTCCGTTTTCCTGCGTACATAGTTGGCCAGTTCTCGGTAATACACTTTACGTATAAATCAGGCCTTCTTGTCAGGCAGAATTGTTTAGATGTCATTTTATACTCCTATTTGTAAATTTTCGATTTGGACTAAGGGTCTTCAATAAAGAACATATACATCCACCAACCTACTGTCACTAACGCAATATAAGCAAATACTAACAGTAAAAAATACCACCATCCGGTGAGCCATGCAGTAAGTGTAAATACCAATGCAATAGCGATTATATACCAACGTAAGCTATATACATACCAACGGAAACTAGGTATCATTTGTCTTTTCCTTATATGTATTGTTTATTCTAAATATCTACAAAAATACTGAGTTTCGTTCTAAGCCATTTCAGCGCAGATTATATCCTGCCGCTGACAAAGCGTTTTGAATAGTTGCACCAATCATATCAGACAAAATTTTACCAGCATTTTTAGTAATCATCTCCTCTACTTTTTCGTTGCATATAGGTACGCCATTATTATGCCATACTTTATTAAAGTTGGTAACTAAGTATTCTTTTACCTTTACTCTTACTTCTTCTTGTAAACAAGTGTGAACTTCACGAGTAAACGAAGATGAACGACCTCTATCACCATATCCTTCGTCTTTTTCTTTAAAATAAGAATCCACTTCTTTTTTTACCATTTCATTCCATTGATCATCAGGAATAAGGGATACTAATGAATCCTTGATTCTTTCTTTTACATGTTTAAGTGCTTCATTTGCATCGAAATATTTAATTTCTTCTGGCATTGTTTTATTACAATAAATTGTTTGAAAAAGTAGCCGCTATAATCTGCTACGGATTAGTTAGAACTCTCTCTCTGCTTCCATTCTCTTTAAAGACTTATTTGCAATGGATTATATGCCATTTGTGTTAATGTCAATTATTATTCATCTCCGCTGTAATCGCAGTACATATCATCTAATAATATTGAGTGCATATCCTCACTTTGGAAGCCGCACATTCCAGTAATTTCAGATAAATTCGATCCCCACGCGTTTTCTACTGCGAACCGTATTTTGTTTTGAAACTTTTCGAACTGCTCTTCTGTAATTGTTACGTTTGTATCAAATTCGATACATATAGTGCCTGTATTCTTACTCATTTTTTATACTTTCTCATACTGAATAAAAATAATATACCCCAAACAATAAGCGCCAAATAAGCGCCGCAGAAACATACGGTATCGGGGTGTTTTACCGTAAATTCCATAAATTCATTTGTCATTGGTTGACTCCGTTTAAAAATTCATTCAAGCCGGCTGCTTCCATCGCTCTATATAATGTCACAAACGCCTCTCTTACTTCAGGATATTTACGGGTAAATCCGCCACTCATAGCCATTCTGTAACTAATCATGTGGTAATATTCGCAGGATTCAGTTGGATATTCATATAGAGTTATATAGTAATCACCATTTCCACCCATTAAAGTTTGCATGTGTACGTTGCGCAAATCGCAATCGTCAGTTAGAACACTCATTCCCGCCTCCTTGTTTGCATTCTGGGCAAAAATGTGATTTTTTATTTATTAGCCATTCGCAATGATCTTTCATCCATGTTTCAAGCCATTCGATAGAAAGTCCTTTTTCTTCGGAAAATATGCCGCACCCATCACATCTAAGTTGGTATGTTTTAACTATCACGTTGCGCCTCCGATTCCTTAAAATCCCCATCAGCATCACAATGTGCCGGTGGATAGCCGTGTTTATGGATATTCAAGTGTCTCATAAACCTATTCCACACTAAAAACAGAAATTTCACACCACCACTCAAAAGGCATGCACAACTGGCAAAGTGCCAGAAACTTTGGAACATGAAATTTAGGAATTCTATCATATTGTTTTAATTAGATAGTAACATCGATATTGTGACTGTGGTATGGATACGTAGAGACGATATTTACCATAAAGTGGAGCTGAGTCTATGATCCGGCTGATATTCTTAATGGCACGGTGATACCGGTAGGGGTATAGGATATACTTATTGAAGAGATATTCAAGGATATTGCTTACCATTTCATTCACCAATGCTTGCATTTCAGTCAATGATGGAAGGTCAAGCAAAAGCTCGGGAGGCATTTGATGAGTTTTGGGGGAGTTACTCATGGCAAATTTATAGTATGTCTGAAAGAGTTCGTTTATTTTCTTCGTTATAAACTTTGCGGAAATCTCTGTATTGCTGGTATATTTTGTTGAATGATGTTTTGATGTCAATCATTGTGAATACATCATCGAAGCCGGTGGACACACCTTTAATCTGTGCTTTAAAACATACAAAAAGTAGTGCATCTTTTTGTGTAGAGAAGAGGTTTTGCGAGATAAATTTATCTACAAGTTCAACAGTTATCACTCGTAAGTTGTACGTTGCCGGAGTTATTTTATCCATGTTTAGCACCATCTCAGCACAGTTTTTGTGACTACACAGTTGGAATACATTGTACATCAATGGCTTGCGATTTATGGCGGCATTCCTTACAAGCAGGATGTCGGGGGTTCAAGTCCCTCACCGCCCACCAGCATTTCAGCACAGTTCTATTCAAAAATACTACTTTTATAAGTAGTTGCAAAATAAAAAAGCAGGATTCCCATTAGGAATTCTGCTTTTTTTTATCTGCTTTTGTGTATTTCTTGGAATTATTCAGCACAATAGTAGCACAGTGTGCTATTCCTGCTCTAAAAACTCCTTCATTTCTCGCGCTGATTTGTTCCGGATGTAGTTCGCATTCATTGTTTTTGGCGACACATCGGCGCTTTGAGACGTGAGAAACATATTTTTTTCTGCGAGCTTTGTGATCCTCGTTTTGCGAAAAACGTGGAACGCTCTCCCGTCGCGATCGATACCAAGCTCATCGCAAGCATGCTGCAATCTTTTATACAGCCGGCTACGTGAATTTACTCCCCAAGGGAAGATATGTTCACGATCACGCGGGAGTTTGTTCAACACTGCTTCAATTTGACGAGTAATCGGGAATTGATAATGCTCTTTCCTGCCCTTGCGCTTAATCGTAATTACTTCCTGCTCCCATAATACATTCGACCAGGTGAGTGATAACGCCTGGTGGATACGCATACTACTATAGTATAAGAATCGTATCAAACAGTAGAATTCCGGATCAGATGTTTCAAAATGCTCCCATAGCTTTTGGATCTCCGTATCTTCCCAGTTTTTGGGTTCTGCACGGTCCGGCTTGGGAATATCATCAGGATCGATAGGATTTTCACGGATAAATTTCTTCTTTACAAACCAGTTGAAAATTTTACTCAATGACCGCATGTAGCTGTTGATCGTCGAGTCGCTGACTTTACCGGACTTTTTGGCGATGTGAATGGCTTTTAGGATGCCTTCGGTATTGGCTGTGGTCAACGTCACGTCCGGGAAGAAAAATTTCATCGCGTAGATGTATTGCTCTACGGTTTTTTTGGAGCGATACGCTCCGTACTCTTCTAAAAATACTGTGAATGCACTCTGTAGTGTCCGGGCTTTCATTGCCGGTCGTAGCACTTCGATCCCTTCATCAATCAAATCTTGCTCGTAATAATACCGTTCTGCATCGATCCAGCCCTGCGGAGTGTCCGTAAATGCTGTAGCAGAACGGATACCATAGCGAATAACGTAGATTTTTGATGAAGTAGGACGGTTATACAGCCGGGTGTGACTGCTGACCTTCTTAGTTTTGATCTTGGGCATGGTATAGGTAGCTTTCCATGAGGGTTTTGAGTGTAGTCGAAGATATATGATTTTATTTCTTTACAAACACCATTTTTACTTTACGGTCTGGGAACCATCCATAAGGGTGATTTGCTGT
>ERZ724521.335-NODE-335-length-21325-cov-5.261260_pt1 | contig 21325 bp, 20 predicted proteins | sample MGYA00376054_ERZ724521 | MGnify/ENA primary metagenome ERZ724521 (study PRJEB28724, sample SAMN07190883) | activated sludge metagenome | isolation source: activated sludge of sewage treatment plant in Hong Hong | place: Hong Kong | collected 2016-03-17 ... | reverse complement strand
CCCCGACATCGCACTTCGGACAGCCTCCGCCGCAGTCGACGTCCGTCTCGGACCCCAGGCCCCGCGCAAGGCCGCGCCGGGCAGCTAGACCCCCCTGGGGGCTCGAATTCCAAGGAACCAAGCGCTCGAAAACACCTCGATCGCGTCCGCTCGCCTGACAGAGCGCTTCCGTGCAGGAATTGAGTCCCCAGAGGGGTCCGAATTGCTCCCCTCGAACGCCCCGGTTTTGGAGAAATCCTGGAGACGCCCCAGGCGGGCCACCCCTTGGTCCGTGGACCGCGAACCGGGGCGACCACCAGATGCGGCGTCATGGTCCGACGAGGTGCGTCTCGCGCTGGTGGCGGGACCTCGCCAACAGCACGGCCGGATGCTCACCGAGGGCGACACGACGGAAGACGTTAGCAGCGAGCCGCTGCCGAGTTTCTGGCTGCTTGAGGCTTGAGGGTCTCCTGCCAGGAGGCCGAGGCGAGATCGCGCACATCGCAGGCCCAGCCCAGTAGGTGTCGTGATAGAAGAGCACGTTGATCACGCCGTCGAGGTCCTTCGCCTCCGGCAGCGGGTCGTCGAATTCGCGGTCGGCCCGGACCACGTTGCGCAGCATCCACCTCGGATCATGCGATCATGCCATCGTTGTGAGCGCATGTTGCATCCGGGCGAGGGCATCGCGTACGCTGAAGTAAGACCATGTCTGGTTCGGATCGAATAGGTCCCTCATCTCGCTCAGTTCACGGAATTGGCGTGCCCGCCCAGATTGGAGCGCGGCGTTCAAATCCTGTAGAGCCAGACGCACCGCTTGGTACGGGCATGCCCCTGCTCCGTCATAAACGCTAGTGGAGACCTGGGCGAAAAGGTGTTCGATCAAGACGGAGGGGAGACAGGGTGCGATGGCCGAGAACACCGCTCGCTCACAGCGCAGAAGCGCCTTGGCTGCCCGTACGGCCCGCCTGTACCTCCCGCTCGTCCGGGCATCGAAGGCGGCTGCGTTATCGCGGTGCTGGTCCGGCCAGGTAGCGATCGACATCTCCCGCTCGCATACGGAGCGCAGTTCGTAGCCGTGGCTGCACTGCGGATTCTTGCATTTCGGACAGATCTGATGCTGCCAAAGTCGCGGAATGAGAACCACAATATCCGCCTGAATACGCTGCCCCGACGCTCCGCACAGCAGAATGGCCTTTCGCTGTTCGCATACAAGACGCTCGCCGTAGTGTCGCTTTAGGTATTGGTAAAGCTGGCTGCGAAATTCAAGCGGGTCGCATACGACCTCGGGCTTCGGTCCCTTCGAAGGACGCGGATGGATCCGACATCCAGTCGGAATGACCGCGATATCGGCGTCACTCGTAGCGAGATGCGTGGCGTTGCCGATCGATCCGAACACACGTAGTTCGAGCTGATACGCAAAGCAATCAACCTCGTTGCAGAACAGCCCGTGAAGTTCCTGGCAAAGCGCCTCTCCGGCGAGACGGTGTCCAGGCCCTGGGTCGCCCGCATGCGCGTGGGCGAGATCATGCAGCGTATCGTAACGCATTATGTTCCTCATCGCCCAATGATGTTCCTCGTTGCCTTATGATCTGAGGCGAAGCCGCACGCTTCATGGCTTGGTCACCGCGGAAGGTCCTTCGAGCAGCGGCGACGGTTCTACGCTCCGCAGCGTCTCGAGCAGGATGTCGGCGCCGAATGGTCGATCCACGCTGAACGCTCGTCGCAGAGCGAGCCTCCCGACTCGCTCAAACAGGTCGGACGCAGTGTATGGAATCTCTCGATCATCCGTGGCGCGGACCAACTCGCTCACCGACCGCGGATTCGCATCAGTCCCTGCCAAGATCCGCTCGAAGATCTGCTTGCGGGCGGTCTGATCCGGCCGCTCGAACTTGAGATGCAGCGCGGCGCGCCGCAAGACTGCCGGATCGACCACGCTCGCGCGATTGGTGATCAACACGACGACCAAAGGCACTTGCTCGCGCTCGAGGATGTCGATCTGCTTGATCAGCACGTTGAGCCCAGCGCGATCCTCGTGATGTGCCTGCATCTGCGCCCGACTCGTCGCCAGGTCGTCGGCTTCATCTAGCAAGAGGATTCCTGCCTTAACGTCCCTCGCACGCATCTTGGCCTGGGAGAACGCATCAGTCAGGCGGGCGCTGATCTCGCCCACGCGGCCCCAACCTCGGATGTCCGACGGCGTCTCCATCGTTAGCACATCACGGTCGAGCGCCTCGGCCAGCGGCGTCGCAACCGACGTTGCCAGTGCCGTCTTGCCACAGCCGACCTCTCCCGACAGCAAGACCATGGGGCTCCGCATCTGGCCAGCCTCCGCGAACGGCAGCGTCGGATGGTGCTTCTTCCGCCAGCGAGTAAACCGCTCTGGCTCGAATAAGAGGATCAGATCATCCAACAGCCGCTGCTTCTGGTCGTCAATACCGATCAGTTCGTCGTACCGGCGCTGGGCGCGCTTGTCCGGGTGCCTACTCTCGAATAGCTTCAGTTCGCTCATTTCCAGTCTCCGATTCTGCCTCGCGTTAGGCCCCAATTGTTCTTCGCGTACACGCGATCCTGGGCTGCATCGCCTTGAACGATCTGCCCGTTCGTGCCCCAACCACGAGACGCAAGGTACTGCCTCACCCGTCCCAGGGACGGGGCGTTCTCCCGATAGCGCAGCACAAGGCTGGCCGATGTACCTTTCGGGAATTGTTCGAAGTTGATACCGCCGGCTCGCGAATCCTGAAGACTCCGCCCGTCATCAGCCACCCGGTACTCGACAGCAACCACGGCCCCGCCTGGTGGCGTGATCTTGATCTGGAACAACTCTCCTGCCTCCGCCAACAGCACAAAGAGGAGGTCGTCGTGCCACTCCTCAACCTGCGTCGAAGTGATGAGGCCGGCGTTCTTCATCGCCGTCAGATCCACCAGGACGCGCGCCATGGCGTGGCGTACACTCGCCTCCGAATACGTACTTGTCCAACTGGTCGCGTATGTCGATGTCACGACAGATCTCCATGATGCTTGAAGGGCGCACCGAACAGTTCGATCAATACCTCGCGCGCCCCCTGAGCGTCGCCGCGTCGATCGAGAGCCTCGACCTCTGCCATGCAATCGCGCGCCGCTGCTAGCCACTCCTGTAGTTCCCGGACATGGGCGTCCTTCCATGCCATCGGCATAACGTTGTTCCCCGCATTCACCGGGTCGAGCACGGACCAGCCGCGGCTGTCCCCGCTGGTCGCGGCGCCCTGACCGAAGTCGGCGAAGGTGATTGTCCGCCGCGAAGCAACAGCATCGGCCATCCACGACAGCCATCGCCCGAGCGTCTCTGTGTAGGTCGTAGCGACCCCACGCTCATCGTAGGCCTTCGCGCACAGGAGGTCGATGAGCATGCTCGGGACCTCTTCGATGACTCTTGCCTCCCCCTCACGGTAGCACCGCCACCACTTGACCAGCCTGATGCATTCGTTGAACAGCACGCGGCCGGGCGTATCGTTACTACTTTTGGTTCGTGTCGTGATAAATTCGATGTGCCGTCGCACCGAGGTCCGCCGCTTCTCGCCGTTGCTGCGGAACAGCAACTGCTCGACATCGTTCTCGACCACCGCGATCATAGGCACTAGATCGTAATTGATCTTGGTCCCGGCGAACTCGATACGCACCGAACTTCGGGTGGATTCGGATGGCGTACTCGGATAGCTCGCCTTCACATACCTCAGGAACCGCTCGATGAGCATGCTGCGGTCCTCGTCGCCGACCGAGTCCGGATGCAGAACGAACGAGATATCGACGTCCTGCCCCTCGATCTCGGCCCCACCGTGCATATGTCGTCTTAGTCCCGTCTTCTTCTTAAACGACCCCGAGAACGGCATACTGCGCACTGTCAGGCCGTCCTTCTCAGCCTGGCCCTTGACGCGCGTTCGGATCTCCTCGGCTTGCTCGGTAATCGCCTCTTCGCGCTCCGCGGGAGTCCGAATCCAGTCGACAAACGAGGCTAGACGTCGATGTGACGAACTCAAGGTGCTCAGCTTGTTCACGGGTTCCTCTCTACAAGGGGGGGAGACGATAATGCGACGATGGGAAGAGTCAAGGCGTCGGGCAAGAAGTCAGACTGTGACATTTCTCTCAGAGAAGGCGTGGTTCCAATGCGGTTGGTGCCCCCTCAGCCTTGCAACGTCTTGACGAGGATCTTGTATACACCGCTTCCGCCGCGTTCTCTCGTGGAAGTTGCGGACGGTTGCATGAGGTTCCGTCGAGCGGACTGATCGATCGACTCCCCCGAGAACACATCACCAAGGCCACCCGTGTGCCGTCACGTCGCCGGTCATTGCTCTATGTCTGACGCATCTCCCACAAACCCCCTCTGCGCCCATGTTCTGCGCCTATCAGCCAACATTGGCGCCCACAAGGGCCTGCTCGACGAGGCCGAGCTGCAGGCAGCGATGTCTCCTTGGAAGCCCGTCGACGCCGGGCTCACGGTGGACCTGACCCCACTGCCGATGTCCGACGGCGAACCGATGTACTGGAAAGCATGCGCGGACGCCATTCGCCCGTCCGTAGCCGGATTTATTCAGCAAAGGGTCGCTCCCTCGTCGATCCGTCAGCTCTGCGTGTTCGGATTCGCCCCGATCCCCCTGCTCGCTGTGTTCGGCGAATGCATCGGCGAGAAATTGCCGACGCGTGTGTTCAACCGCTTCCGTAGCCCCAGCAGTTGGACGTGGAAGTCGAGCCGCCCCGCGGGTACGGCGTGGATCCCACCGCGACTCGGCGGCTCCCCGCGCGCACAGCAGATCGCTATCCTGATATCGGCGAGCGGCAGGATTGATCCCGATGACGTCGACCGCATCGTCTCTCCACACGGGCGCGCCACCTACGAGATTGCGATCGAAAATCCTCGCCTAGATGCGATCCAGACTGAGGCGCAGATTGCTGAATTCTCCCAGATCTACCGCGACTTGCTGGCGACGATCCGCAACACTCATGGCCTCCGCTGCACGATCCACTTGTTCGCAGCGGCCCCTGTGGCGATCGCTATCGAACTCGGGCGATGCGTCCTGCCGAAGACCGATCCCGCGATCAAATTGTACGATCATCAGCGGGACTGCGGCTATCGGTTCGCCCTTGATCTCCTTCCCGCGCGGCCTGCGTCCGACAGCCGGGCCTCCCAGAACGTTCTTGAGGTGCCTGGCGCACAGCCAAGCGGCAAGCCCGAGAAACTCCGCGTGCTGCTGCTCGCCGCCAACCCCTTCAAGTACCAGCACATCGACACGACGAAGGAGCGCAACGCGATCTACGACGAACTACGAATTTCGGACCCGGATGCCTCCATGGTCCAGGTCGATAACCTCGGCGCCGTGACACTCGACGACTTCTTGTATGCCGTCGGGAACTACAACCCGCACGTCCTCCACTTCGTCGGCCACGGCAACGAACGCGGCGAGCCATTGCTCGTGACCACTGACGGCGAGGGATCGCATGCCGTGTCCAGCCACGTGCTCGAAACGCTGCTGAGTTCCGCGCCAGCCCTGCGCTGCGTCGTCCTTAACGCCTGCTACTCGGCCAACGTCGCCACGGCGCTCGTCAAGCGGCTGCACATCGTGGTCGTCGGGATGCCCGACCGCATCGCCGACGACCGCGCCCGCGCGTTCGCACAGCAGTTCTACCAGAGCATCGCGCGCGGTAGGAACCTGCAGAGCGCCTACGACGCGGCCCGGCGTGCGCTCAAGATCCATGGTACGGACGAGAGCGATCTGCCAGACCTGAACCGACACTTCGAGGTCCACCCCGAACAGATCGTGCTGCTCCCGCATGAGCCGAGGATGCACCCGTAGTGCCGTGTGCTGATTGCCAGACGTGAATGCGGCTCAAGGAAGCCGAGGTCGGATCAGACCCAACACGGGTGGAACGAACGTCGAGCCGAACACGCTTCACGCTGCTGGCGACTCGACGCCAGGTACCTCGACGGTGACAGCATGGATGCCGCACCAGTCGCCGTCGTCCCGATGTGCGATCGGGAGGTGCGACGCAGTCACGTCGGTCCAGCCGCGCAGGTCCAAGCGCAGGCTTGTTGCGATCACCACGACGGCATAGAGATCGGTGAGCGGAACCTGCACGCGGTACGGATGAGCGACACCGACGACCTCGCCGTCGGGTTGGACCCGGTTGACGAGGGCGATCGGGCCAGCGACGTGGAGTGCCAACACCGTGACGTAGAAGGCCAGGCCTGTGAGGTTGACCACCACGAGCTCGCGTCTGACAACGTCGAACGTGAGCGTGTACCTCGGCGGAGGTGGCGTGGCTCGGGCGAGGAGCGCCGCCTGGCGGGCGAGGCCGTGGACTGCGCGGTGGAACGGTTCAAAATCGCTGTACGTCCGAACGGTCCCGTCGCGCTGCGAACACAGTGTGTATGCGCCCTCCCGCCCACCGACTGTGGCAACAATCGGCACCTCGGTCTCACCCGCACGGGCAACGTAGCCCGAGGCCGTGAGCGCCACGGCGTCTGCGAGCGGGAGTTCTGCGCCAATCGTGATCGCGGCGCGTGGCGACCCGACAGACCAGAGGCGAGCGGCCGGGAGCAGCGGTGCTCCGGCGCCCGAATCGGACTCGACGGCACGTGCCCGGAGGGCGAAGATCTCAGTGAGCGTCAGCAAATGGGGGACACCGTCGCGGTCGTGGGCGATATACTGGTCGCCGGCCCGCTGATCGAGGGCATGGCCACCGGCAATGCTGCGCCCGCCGCGGTCGAGGAGGAGCGTCTGAAACGCAACGTCCGCGGCCGGTCTCGACGTGAGCCAGGCGCGCTCGATCGGCCCGGCGATGACCGGCCGCTGCTTCCGCCTACGCATTTGGGCGACGAGCAATGCCTGGAGATTCGCCAGCGGCAGCGCCGACCGCTTGAACGGCGCGAGGACGGCGGCGAGAGCTTGGGTCAGATAGCCGCCCTTTTCGTTGCCAAACGCCAGTTGCTCCTTTGCGCAAGCGCATACGCGCACGACGGACGGGTTACCCTCGGGGTCGAGACCGGGCAGTTCGGCGAGGATGCGGGCGCGGTGGTCTGAGAAGCTCGCGCTGCGCGGCGCGAGGCCGCGGAGCTGTTCGCCACGGAAGATGCCAGTTGCGTGGCAGCAGTCCGCTACCCACGTGGCGTTCGCGGGCTTCTCGCTGATCCGCCACAGGTATGCCGAGAGCTCCTCGTGAAGCACGTAGTGAAACGTGCCCGCAGGGGAACCGGAGGGCACGACGGGGACGATCGCATAGGCGGACTCCCCGGTGTCCGGGTCGTCGAGGCGCAGGCCGTGGCCCGAATAGTAGAGGAGGACGTCGTCGCCCGCCCCGACACGCGCGACGAGGTTTGCGAGCGCCGCATGGATCGCCGCAGCGGTGGCGTCGCGCAGCACATAGATAGCGGCGGCCGGAACTCCGCATCCGCGGAGTACCCCGTACATCCGCTCGATGTCCTCGTCGACGCCCATGAGCCCGCCGGTCGGGCAGCCGATCAACAGTACGTGCCAGGCCATGATTCACACCGGGCTAGTGAGCTCGTCGCCCCGCCCAGGCGGGGTCACACGTACGGTGGTAGCACCGCAAGGTTCGTCGTACTCGTCGACCATGCGGACGATGACCTGCTTGTCCGGACGGCCGTCGGCGAGACCCTGGATCTCGGCGGTGTACTCGTCGCCGGACTTCTTCCACTTTAGCAGCTTCCCGCCGCAAGTGGCCACGGGTCGGTGGCCCGCGCGCGGCGTAACCCGGAGGACCGCGCGCTCGTCGTGACTCAGCCTGATCCGCCACTCCGGGTCCACGAAGCGGAGCCGGCGTGGGATGTAATCGGGGTCGAGGACGAGGCGATTTTGGGTGCCCTCGCGGACATAGAACTCGAAGAACTTGGCGGTCATCGGTAGCCTTTCAGGGTCGGCTGTCTACTCAGACGTGTGCAACGAGCCACACTTCAATCACCTCGGCGCGTCGCTTCCCCTCGGGCCCCTGCCCCTCCAGGATTTTCTGCGCCTTTTGGGCAAATTCCCGCGCCGTGGCCAAGTCCTCGCCGAGCGCCACCAGGCTACGGGCGATGCCCCACTGTACTTCGGCGAGTACCGCCGCCTGAATGTGCACGTCCGCCGCGGCGGCCCGGTAGAAGCGCAACGCGGATCGGGGATCGCGGTCGTGCAAGGCGAGATCTCCGCGAGCACGCGCCAACTCGTAGCCCGCCGCGCAATTCGCGGCCCCCCCGGCCCGCGCGAGCAGATCCTCAGCGTGGGTCCACGACGTCGTGGCCGCGGAGCGCTGGCCGTCTGAGACAGGGGCGTCGAGGTCCGCGGGGAGCAGACAATTGCCATGGTCGATCCAGGCAAGGGCCTCGTCGCAGCGGGCGTCATTGCCGGCGATCGCGGCGAACTGTACGGCCACGTCGCGGAAGAGCGACGCCGCGCCGGTCCGGTCACCAGACTCCTTGTTGATGCCCGCGATGAGATGTTCGGCGCGCACCACCTCCTGCCGTGGGGCGCCCGGCAGGCGCGTGAACGCCGCGAGCGCACGCTCGGCGTACGCGCGAGCTATTGTGAACTCCTGGCGGTCCATCCACAACACGCCGAGTAGGTGGTCCACGCGGGCAACGCCAAGGGAGCCCTCGCCACCGCCCGCGACGTAGCTGGCACGCGCCCACTCGGCGTTGCGGGTGGCCACCTCGTAATCGCCACGCTCACGGGCGATGTTGGCGGCGCTGAAGTAGTCCGCGCCAGTCATCGGGTGCACTGGCGAGTAGAGCGCAGCAACCCGCCGCAGGCTCTCATCGTAGGCGGCACCGGCCTCGTCGCGCCTGCCAAGCGCGAGCAAGGCGCGGCCGAGGTTGATGGACGTGTGGGCCAGCGCCTGGCTGTGCGTTCCGTCGTCGCGGAGCGCCGCCAGAGCCTCGTGGGCTGTCCGGTGGTCCGCCTCGGCGTCGGCGTAGCGCGCCCCGGCATAAGCAAGCAGGCCGCGAATGTCCTGGTGTTCGGCCCAGAGCACAGTCCGACGGACGCAGGCGCTGTCCTGAACCGCGTCGCACGTGGGGCGTGCAAACCAGTCGAGGTTGCCAAGGTGCCCTGCCGCCTCGGCGAGGAATAGTCGGCCGGTCTCGAGGTCCCTACGGTCGAGGATCGCCAGGCGAGCGAGTTCGTGGGTTGTCTCTGCCGCTACGAGCACGTCGCGGCCCGCGAGGGCGTGGCGGTCGGCGGCCACGAGCGAGGTCATGGCCTCGTCCATGCGCATGCGGTCGCGGGCGATCTTGCCGGCGACTAGGTGACTCGCGGCTATCGTCGGCGCGTGACCGGCGGCTTCCGCCAGCCCGACTGCGGTCGCCGCATGGGCCTGGGCTGCTTCATACCGGCCCAGCCAGTGGGTCACTCGGGCCGCGGACAGGGCTGCGTGCACGGGCGGGAGCGCGGCCGCTTGGGCTCCACTCGGCGGCTTGGCGAGGTTAAGTCCGGCGGCGTCGCACAACTCCGGCTCGTCAAGCGCGACTCCAGCGCGGCGAGCAGTAGGCGCGTCGACGGGGGTTGCGGCGAGGTCGTCGGCGAGGGTGATGAGTTCCTGCCAGCGGATCGTGAGGCACGCCTGGCGCTGCTCGAGGCCCGGCTCGCCGTCAATGAAGTAGCCTCGGCAGGCCGCGCTCCAGCGCTGCGACCAGCGGTCGACGTATTCGTCGAGGCGCGTGACAACGTCTGCGTCGCCGCCGGTGAACCGCCATGCGAGCGTGGCGCGGCGGGCGTCCCACTGAGCGACGCGCTCCTCGGCGTCGCTCCGGCAAGCGGCGTTGCGGACCTGCGGGGCGAAGCCGACCGCGGCGATCGCGGCGAGGGCGAACGCACCGATGAGCGCCGGGGCCATGGGGAGGCGCCGCCGACGGTCACGGGTCAGCTCGACGACGACCTCGGACATTGAGGCGAAGCGATCGCTTGGCCGCCGGGACAGGCCGCGCTGTATGACCGCGTACAGCCAGCCGGGGACGGCGTCGACGTGGACCGGCGGGTGGCGGGGGAGTTCGTCGGTGAGTCGGTCGGCAGTCGGTTCGTCGCCATTGAACGGCATCCGCCCGTGCAGCGCCCAGTAGAACGCGAGAAAGAAGCTGTATTGATCACTGCGGGGGTCGAGGGGATGCCCGCTGCGCTGCTCGGGTGACATAAACGCAGGAGTCCCGGCGGGCGTTCGGCCGAGTGTACCCCCGGCGAAGGGGGGGGGTCGTGGCGGCCTCGGAGGACAGCCGCACGCCAGGGCCGGTCGCTTCGGGCAGGGCGGTGGTGACGGCCATAGCGAGACCGAGGTCGATCAAGCAGGCGCGTCGATCCTCCGTGTCGATGAGGATGTTGTGGGGCTTTACGTCGCGGTGCACGAGCGCCTCGTCGTGGACCGACTGGAGGCCGATGGCGGCGTCGACGAACCAACAGACGATCGACTGCCACGGAAGCCGCGCTCCGGGCTCGCGGAACCGCCGCTGTAGGTCAACGCCCTCGAGGTACTGCATGGCCAGCCAACGAAAGCCCTCGGTGATGCCGACGCCGAACACGCGGACTACGCGATCGCCACGGATCCGCATCAAGCGTAGGGCTTCCTGGTGGGCGTGCTGCAGCCACGCGGCGCGGGCCGGCTCAGGGATGGCGTCCGGGTCGAGCCGGCCCGCGAGCACCTTGAGCGCGACCGCGACGTCATACTCGCAATCGCGAGCCCGCACGACGACCCCCATGCCGCCCCTTCCGAGTACCTTCTCGAGTACATAGCGGTCGATTCTTGGCGTCTCGCCGAACGTCTTGGCCATGTCGATGCGCTGGCTGACAAACAGATAGGCATCGGAGGATTCGGGTCGGCGGAGCATATCGCGCAATTCTTCGCGCTCGGCGTCGTCGCGTGCGGGTAGGGGCGTCGATAGGTAAAGTGTCGTCATTCCATGTGCAAAGTGCTTCGGACCGGAGCGTTCGATCAGGCCGCCTCGCCAGATTCGATGTCCGAGTCGGCGCGGTTGCGAGCGAGCTCCTGCAGCTTGGCGAAAAATGCGTCGGCGTCAACGGTGTCGAGAGCGCGACCGACACGCTCGCCCTCATTCTCGATGTACTGACGCATCAGTGTCCTCGCCCCACGAATCGCGTGACGGATCGTGTGGATTTCGCAGTTGAACAACTCGGCCAGCATCGGCGCCGTAAATTCCTCCCAGATGTAGAGCTCGAGGATCATCTGCTGGTCGACGGGGAGCACGTTGAGGGCCGAGACTAGGAGCTTATAAGCGAGATGGTTGGCGTACTGGACCTCGATCCCTCGGCTGCTCCCTTGCGCGAGCTGCGAGACACTCGAGATGCGGGTGTTGACGTTCTTATACCTGCCGCGAAAGTGTTGCTTAACTTTTGCGACGGCGACCGTGAAGAGGAAAGGGCGGAACTTCTGGATCGTCCGGTGCTGGACGGTGACGTCCTTCATGATGTTCTGGACTACGTCGGCGGCCTCGTCGGGGTCGTGGATCTTGTTCGTGACGAACCGGTGGAGCGACGGGTAGTGGCGGGCAAGCAGAGCCTTGGCCGCGCCGCCGTTGCCAGCCTGCCAGCGCCTGAGCAGCCGGTCGTCAGCATTGAGCAGGCCGCACGCGTGCTGCAGGCGGCCCGACACGACCAAGCCGTGGTCCGTGCCGTCGAGGCAGGCGTCCACGAAGCTCGCCAAGGCCTCGGGCTTGCCCTGGGCACATCGCTCCAGCATCGTCTGCTCGATATTCGCGTCGTTGATGTGGCGCTGCAGGAACTCCACGAGTTCGGGATCGGTGTGCATTACTCGCCTTCTAGGGTCTGGGAATAGCAGTGCGCGAGTGCAACGCCAAGGCGCGACGTGGGACGCCATCTCACTAGGGACGGCCTACAGCCGCCATGATCGTTCATCCCCGCCGTGACACGTATGTCCCTTCGGCCTTCGCGGGTCCGGGGGTCGGCCGCGTTGGGCTCGGGCGGGTCGGTCGACTGTGCCGCGTCCTGGGCGGCGTCGCAGGGCAGCGTAGGCGGTAGAGCCGCCGCTCCCCCGATGGCTGGGAAAGACGCACACGTGGCGTGTTTTGCGCACCTTGACTTGGGTGTCGGGCATCGGGAAGAAACTCGCTCGTGGTGCCCATGACCTCTGATGAAGACTCCTTCATAGGAAGAAGTCCAAATTGCTCCCCTCGCACCGTGTGCGAGCCCGAATGCGGGCGGCCGACTCCGGCGGTCGTGGAGGTGGAGTTGGGCCTACCGCCGCGCAACCCCGGGGCGTTCGCCGGCGGCGCCCGCTGGCGTGTCGCGGCCAGCCCCGATCGCCGCAGCCACGGCAGCGCTGGATAGCGATCCCCCGCGCGGGCCGAGGAGCGGCACCGCCTCGGCGGCGGGGCGCCCGCAGAGCGGGCAACGATCGACGGCGACGAGCCCGGACATCCCCGGCGACTATCCTCGGGGGCCGGTGGCGACCCGTGGTCTCAAACGGCTTGTGCGGCCTGTGCGCCATGCGCTCCGTCTTGCATGGAGCGGCCAGAGGATTGGCGACGCGGTCGCCTCGAGCGTCGCCTGGGCGTTGGTTGAACCTCCTGCCTGGATCTGATACGGAGGGGGCGATGCAGCCACCAGGCCCGGATATTCGAGCGACGAGCGACGAAGTCGCTGGGCTTGTGGCGCAGGGAGAGAAGGTCTACGTGGAGGGCTCGATCGGGGCGGGGCGCAGCTCCCTCGTCGATCGGCTCCGCGAGGAGCACGACGCGATCGTCCTCGATCTCTTGCCGCTGCGCGAGATCGACGCACCAGCGGCCGCACTCGTCGAATTCGCGTCGTCGCTCCCGCCTGCCGACCGACCACGCATGACCCGCGGCGGGGACGACGAGTACAACCAGATCGCCACGGTGATCCGCGAGCGGCTCGCGGAGGCCCAGCGCTTGGTCGTGCTCCGCCTCCCCGCGAGTTGGGCACAGATCACCGAGCGTTCCGATGAGTACAGTGGCGTCGCTACCGACGACGCGCGCGCGTGGTTCACAGGCATCACCGCCGTCAAGGCGCCCACCGTCGTTGTCGCCGATGCGGCGATCGCCCCGCGCCAGCTCGGCCTCCACCAGTGGCGAGTACTACGGCTCCCGGATCATCGGCTGCCGCTCGCCGCCCTCGAGTCCGTCCCCTGGGGCTCGTACGCGCGCGACTTCGCGACGCTTCACGACCTCGTGGAGGGCGACCGTTGCGAGTCGCCGCTGGTATGGCGCCTGGCCGTCGGCGCCCTAGGGCTAGGCAGTGAGAGCGCGCGCGTGCGCGCGCTCATCGATAAACCGAATCGGCTGCGGGCGTTGGCCGGTGAAATCAGCCACCTCGCCGCTGCGTGTCGTCCCCTCGCCGAGAGCCTCCGGGTCGCCCTGGCGATCCGCCGACCGATGGCGCCGGCGACGTTCGTCGCTCTCGCGTCGCCCCCTCCCGAGCACGAGCCGCTCTTCACCCAGTGCGTCGGCTATGGCGTCCACGCCGTGCGCATCGCCGAGCCGGTGTGGCTCGTACTCGCGCAGGCCCTGGCGCGCGTGGGGCTGCCCCAGCGGGGGCACCATGACCTCGCCGCGCATTACCGATCGCTCGACGGAGCATCGTCGCCCTGGTCGCTTGACCGCGACGGTGCACGGGCATGGAGCGAGAAGGTCCATCACGTCGCGCATTCGGACCCCGACGAGTGGACCGCGCAGGAGCTCGTCGCTCCCGAACAATACTGGGATCGGGCCCGCGTGCTCAGCCACGCCAGGCGATACCGTGACGCTTCAGCCCTCTATGCGAGGTGCGTCGAAAGGTTCCCGCTGGACGACTACGGCTGGCATTACGGGGCCTGGAACCTCCAGCAAGCGCGGGGGGACCGGCGAGAGGTCGAGGAACGCTACCGCCGGGCGATCCGCCTCGCGCCCGAGAACCCCTGGTGGAATTCACGGCTGGTGACCTTCCTGATCGAGGACGGCCAGCCTGCGATCGCGCGGAAGGAGTGGACCGAGGCTCTCGCGCGCGTCGACGCCGACGGCGAAGAGGTCGTCCGCTCGCCGTGGCTCGCCCTCCACCTCCATCGTTGGGTCGCCGACGCCTGGCTCCGGGCCGGCCGCGCCGCCTGGGCTGACGAGGCCCTGGGAGGGATCGCGTCACTCCACAACGACGAGCCCCGACTCGTCGAGCTCGCTAAGCGCGTCCACGCCGCGAACCCCAGCGTTGGCCATGAGGACCCCGAGTGGACGGCCTTTCTCGGCGAGCTCCCGGCGCGCTGCGGCGTCGCGGAGTTCCATGCCGAGCATGTGCGCGACACCTGGAAGCACCTCCGCCGCCTGGGGGGCGCCGAACTGCCGATCCCGCTCGCGGATCGCACCGCGGACGGCGAGCGCGTCTACTTCACCTGGAGCTACGCGTCCGTCCTGCTCGAGCTGGAGATCGACGCGCTCGGTGGGGTCGAGTGGTTCGCCCGTGACCGTCGCTCTGGCGCCAGCGCGGAAGGCCATAGAGTCGATGAGGAGCTGGCGATGTGGCTCGAATGGGTGATTCGTGGCTGAGCGTTACGCCCCTCTAGGCGATGAGCAACGGGTCTTTCGGGCGGTCCGCCCGGAGGGCGGATACATGCCCATCGGGGCACGGCTCCCCCTCCCTGAGTGGCTCGAGCCGCAGAAGGAGGACCGCGCGGAGGCCGAGCGCTCGGGGCGGCCCGCGGGCCTCTCGGTCTGGAGTACGCCTCCCGCGGGGCACGCCGACGCTTGCTGGCACCGATGTCTCGACCCAGAGACACAGCGGTCCTTCGTGACGCTGGTTGGGACGATTCGACGGATCGCCCAGGACCACGGGCGCTTCGTCGACGTGGTCGCGGATCCCCTCGAGTTTGACCCGATGAACGAGTGCCACGGCAGGGTGCCGCAGGACGCGCAAGGCCGCTTCGTCGAAGCGCTCACGGGTCATTCCCTCGTGGAGGGGATCCGTCGGCCGGATGGGACCTCGAGGTCCGCTCACAAGGACTTTCGCGCCGCCCTCGTGGACGCCTTTGAAGCCCTCGAGCAGCCTGATATCGACCCATGAGCCTCGTCACCCGCCTCGCTGCCCTCGCCTACCCGGGCGCCGCCGATCATTGGGACGACGAGTTCCGCCGGGTGCGGGTCTCGCCCGTCTCACCCTGGACGCCCTCGAACAGAGAGAATTTTACGGACAATGATCGGAACATCCTAGCGATCCGCTGGTCGCCCCCTGCGACCAGATCAACGGGGTCCGCAGGTTCTGTCTGCACTATCTCCGCGCAATTGCAAGTGAGAAAAGTCTCACACCGCGATCTAATTGCCTCCAACAAACGGCGAGACTAAGTTCGGCCGGCATGCCGCCCATCATCCACGAATTGTTGTTCCCCGACGCCTTTCTGGTGTCGAGCTGGGCTTCCGAGTATCGGCTTTTCCGAGGCTCGGTCGAGGAGGCTGCCCTGATTCGGCGTCTTCGCGATTGGGCCGCGAAGAGACCGCAAAAGGAGAAAACCGCCGAGGCCGCCTTCGTCGGCGTCTTCTTCAAGGACACCTGGGGCTATCGTGCGGCCGGTGAAGGACCCGAGGGGCTCGGTCACACCCGTGAGCCGCAGTTCCCGATCAAGGGAGCGGGCCAGGGCGGCGGCACCGGCTTCGCGGATCTCGCGCTCGGCCATTTCGACCATGCGAACGTGGCGGCGACGCCGCAGGTACTGTGCGAGTTCAAGGGCGTCAGCGCTGGCCTGGACAGGCCGCAGAATCGGAAGGGCAACGATCGCTCACCCGTGAAGCAGTGCGCCGATTATATCAAAGCGGCGAACGGCGCGCTATTCGGCAACGAGCCGATTCAAACGACGTGGGGCATCGTGAGCGACATGAACGAATTCCGCCTGTACTGGCGGAACAAGATCCCCGCGCAGTACCAGCGATTCGTCATCGTGCCGGCCGCCGGCGACACGGCGACGTCCTTGCTCGCGGACAGCAACGCCGCCGCGTTCCAACGATTCGTCTTCTGGAGGATGTTTCAGGCGGACATGTTGCTCTCGACCGGAGGGGCCTCGCCGCTCGAGCGGTTGCTCACCGAGCAATGGGTGCAAGCGCGCGCAATCGAGAACGACTTCTACAAGGAGTACCACGCGTATCGCCAGACCGTATTCAACGCGCTCGTCGAGGCGAATCCGGACTTCGGGGGCACCCAGGGGAAACTGGTGCGCCTGACGCAACGCTTCCTCGATCGGTCCATTTTCGTCCTCTTCTGCGAGGACATGGGGGCCGCGCTGGGGTTCCCGCCGAACATCCTCCGCGACGTGCTGGCTGGCACGAGCAAGGATCCGGACTACGACCCGAACGACGACGCGGCCTGGAGCAGGGTCAAAAAGCTGTTCGCGTCGATGCGGGACGGCAGCCCCTTCCGCGGCCGCGCGATCAACCGTTTCAACGGCGGGCTGTTCGCTCCAGAACCCGAGCTGGAGTCGCTGCACGTCCCGACCCGGCTGTTCTGCGCCGCCAACCAGGGCGCGGGTGCTGACGCGCTGATCTCGCACAAGGAGACCCTCCTCTACTTCTCGGCCCGCTACAACTTCGGCGTCACCGACGGCGCGATGGAGCGCTCCATCGGCCTGTATACCCTGGGTCGAATCTTCGAACAGTCTATCACGGACCTCGAATTCATGGAGGCGAAGGCCGACGGCCGCGTCTCGATCACCGAACTGGCGAAGCGAAAGCGCGACGGCGTCTATTACACGCCCGAGTGGATCACCGCCTACCTCGTCGAGGAGACCGTAGGCGCGCGCCTGAGGGATATCCGGAGGCAGTTCGCGCTCGACCCAATGCCGGTCCTTTCCGACGACGAGATCTCGCGCTACCAGCAGGCGCGCGCGCCTGGGAAGAGCACGAGGAGGCGCGAAAGGCCCGATCAACGGTTCAAGACCGAGAACGTCGAGCGATACATGGTGAGCCTCGACGCATACGGGCAAGAGCTGGATGCTCTCAAGGTCGTCGATCCCGCCTGCGGCTCCGGCGCGTTCCTGATTCAGGTCCTGAAGCGCCTGATCAGCGAGCGCCGCTGGCTCACCGCGGAGCGCGAACGCATCACGGGCAGGGTACTGCTCTTCGACATCGACGTCGCTACCAAGTCCGTGCTGTCGCAGAACATCTACGGCGTCGACATCAATGAAGAGTCGGTCGAGATCACCCGCCTCGCGCTCTGGCTCCACACGGCGCTTCCCGATCGTCCCCTGTCCTCGCTCGACGACAATATTCGCTGCGGGAACAGCCTCGTCGACCGTCGGTTCTACAAGTTCAAGCAGGAGGGCCTCTTCACCGTGGACGAACGCGAGCGGATCAACGCGTTCGATTGGAAGAAGGCATTCCCCGCGGTCTTCGGCCGCGCCGGCGGGAAGTCCGGCTTCGACTGCGTCGTCGGGAACCCGCCCTATGTCAAGCTGCAGCACTTTCTCCGGGCGATGCCCGATGTGGCCGAATTTCTGTCGTCCGCGAAGAAGACGGCGTCGGCCGGGTCCGAGCCGCTCTACTCGAGCACTCAGACACGTAACTTCGACCTGTACCTGCCGTTCATCGAGCGCAGCGTCGAGCTCCTCAACGAGGACGGGCGAATGGGGTTCATTGCACCGAGTGTCTGGCTGATCAGCGAGTACGGTGAAGGGTTGCGGAGGTTCGTCAAGAAGTCCCGCCGCCTTGAGCGGTGGGTGGATTTCAGGGACTACCCCGTGTTCGAGGAGGCGATGACCTACACGGCCCTGCAGTTCTATCGCGGCGGTCCGAGCGACGGGGTTAAGTGCGTCTTCGCGCCCGACGGAGAGCTGGGCGCCGTCGAGTGGGACCAGCCGGACGCGCTCATCCCGTACGAGATGCTTCCCGAGGACGACGTCTGGATCCTCCTCCCTGAGCGGGAGCGTGCCCTCGTGGACCGCTTGAATGCAAGCTGCGCGAGACTCGACGAGTCCGCCGAGGGCATCATCGTCGGGATCCAGACGAGCGCCGATCACATCTTTCACCTTGAGCGCCTCGGCCCGGGGCGCTACCGTCAGTTCCCCAAGAAGGCGCGGCCGATCGACGTCGAGATCGAAGACGGGCTCATGCGACCGCTGGTCTCGGGCGATGAGAGCAAGCGCTACTGCGCTCCGTACACCACCTTCTTCCTGCTCTTTCCCTACACGGACGACGGCGGTGGCGAACGGCTGCTGACGACGGCGGAGCTCGAGCGCCGCTTCCCCAGGGGGTGGCGGTACCTTCGCGCACACGAACAGGAGTTGCGCGACCGGGAGAAGGGCGCGTTCGACGACGAGAAGTGGTACCGATTCGGCCGTCACCAGAATATCGACAGGCAAAAGCTGCCCAAGCTCGGGGTCGCGCAGACGGCCCCAGAGTTGCGGGTATTTTTTGACCGCGACGGGGCTTATTGCTTCAACAATGTCCGCGTCAACGCGATCCTCGCGCGCGACCCGGATTCGGCGTACTTCTTGATGGGTCTGCTCAATGGACGGGTGTGTGATTTCGTCTTCCGTCGGCGCGCCAAGCCGAAGGAGCCGCGTCCGTCCGGAGCATACTTCGAGGCCAACAAGCAGTACATCGCGCCGTTGCCGGTGCCGCGAGCGTCGCAGGCGGACAGGGCGCGCCTCGCCGAGCTGGCCAGGGAGCTCGAACGAGAGCATACCGCGCGACGGGACACCGTCCGGGCGATCGACCGCCGCCTCGACAGCGAGCAGATGGTGCCCTCGCCTCGACCGGCCCAGTGGTTGTGGGCCGACGTCCGCGACATCTCTTACTGGGCCGCTCGCAACAGCGAGCTGAAAGGACGCGCGCTGACAGCGTGGGCCCGGCGAGCGCACGAAGAGAAACTCGCCGGCCACCTCGCTGCGATCAACGAGGCGATGACGTTCGGCGCGACCATGTGCGCAAACCTCGTGGAAGGTGAGCTGCGGTTCTACGTCCGCGACCAATGCGTCATCTCGGGTCTGTTCGTCGGCGACGACGAAGGACCGGTCATCCTCGCGCAATGGCGCCGGGCCGCGCGCGACACCTTCGTCTCGGACACGGTGGACGCGGCGCGCGTCGTCGGGTGGCTGCTCGATCTCAGGTCCACGGACAATCCTGCCCTCGTCGCCCAGATCCGCGGACTCAACCAGGAGCTCGAGGCGATCGAAGACCGCATCAGAAGCCTGGAACGGGCCCTGGACGACCTCTCCTACTCCATGTATGCGCTGACGGACGATGAGCGCCACATGGTCGAAGGTGACACCCAGACCCGGTGGAACGCACGCATGCCGACCTCGCCAAGGTAGTGCGCGACGCTGGTCACTCGCCGAGGCGGTACCAGTCACGCGCGTTGTCGGACAGGACGCGCCGGGCGAGATCGAGGCCGCGGGCGTCGCGCACGAGGTAGATGTCGGCGGGGTGAACGGGCGAGGGGCGCGGATCCCTCTCTCAACGTCCCGCCCGCAGAACCCCGGACACGTAACCTGCGACGAATCCAACCAGCCCCGCGCCCATGATGGTGACCACTGTACGTTTCATGCTCACGACCTCCGTGCAAAGTGAAGTCCGATTCCCATGCCGACAAGGAGCCCGAGTCCGCCAGACACGGCGCCGCAGACGAGGGCCCGGTTCTGGTCGGCGATCCCCAGACGATGCAAGTCCGCGCGCGCTTGCTGGAGCTGGTCCTTGAGCACGCGGGCCTCGGCCTTGGCGTAGCGCAGCGCCTGCTCCAAGTTCGTCTCCGCTCCGCCGCTCATCGCCTCCTCCTCGGCCAGAAGGCGACCGTGGCGAGGGTGGCGAGCGCGGCGGTCGCCGCGAGTTTCTCGTCCAGGCTGACTGGCGTCATCTGGACAGCGTGCGATTCCCCGGCCGGGGCCGTGCTCCCGCGCCAGCGGGCCCCAGGGTACAGGCGCGCGGTCAGGGTCCACGGCTGCACCGTAACGATGAAGACGTTGGTCGAGCTGCCCGCCATGCGGGCGACCTCGGCGAGCGCCGCCTGGAGGTCGACCACGTACTCGAGCACGCAGGACACGAACACGACCGCCGAGTCGTCGGCGATCTCCTGGATCGGGCCCTTGGTGATGTCGGCGACGACCGTGACCGGGCACTTCGGGCACCCGTTTTGGTCGACACACACATCGCCGCACCCATAGGCGCGAAGGAGCCGTGTGTGGAGCCCGGCGTCCGGATCGCCGATGACGACAAGCCGCCGGCCGAGCGAGGCGGCCCTCTCCGTCGCTGCCTTGAAGGCAGCCGTTCGTTCACGAAAGCGGACGAGCGCCGCCCCGCCTTCGACGAGGGCGGCGTAGCCGAGACCGATGCGTGCGAGGCTCTTTGCCCAGGACATCGTGAACACTCCTGCAAGCGCGAAGATCAGGAACTCAGGCGAGCGGGGGCAGTGTCCCGACGAGGCCCGCAAACACGGCGGGCACCCCCGGCCAGCCGCCCGCGTCGAGCTTTTCCGGGATGGTCGCCCGGTCGGCCAGGTCGATCCCGAGCGCCGCGGCGTCGGCGATGAAGCGGGCGCGCACCTCCTGGTACTTGCTCCCGCCGCGACCGCTGCCGAGGAGCGACGGGTTGGCCCAACCGACCTTGATGTCCGGGACATCGTCGACCCGGTAGCGGGTGAGGAGCCGCTGCATGTAGACCGCCGCGGCGAACGCGGCGGCGCGCGGCTGGAACACGAGCTCGGGCGGCGCGGCCAGAAGTGGCGCCTTGTCGCCGATTTCCGGCACGCCCGTCCATAGGAAGTACGGCGCCAAAAGCCCGAACAGGCCGCCACTCCCGAAGTCGGCGGCCTCCTCGCCGTACCGCAGCGGCGGGTTCTTCGCCTTGCCCCCGTCGTAGGCGGCACGCGACGAGTCGCGCTCCGCCTGCTCGGTGGGCGCATTGCCGTTGTGCGCCGCCGTGACGAAGCGGGATTCACGGTAGGCGATGCACGCGAACGGACGCGCGGAACCCTCGATCTTCGAGACCATCTCCATCTGCATGAACAGGGGCCGCAGGTCCGTCGGCGTCTTGCCCCAATTCGTCACGAGATCGCCTTGGACCTCGCTTGCCTTCGGGAGCGGCCCCAGGTCGACCGGCGGCGCCGGCGAGGGGCCAGGCGGCGAGCTCGCTACGCTCGCGCGGCGACCAAAAAGCAGCACGCCGCCGACACCGACGACACCGAGCGCCGTGCCCAGGGTGAGCCATCCGCCGCGGTTCATGGCTGGCCCTCCTCGTTCCCGAGCAGCGCGAACGCGGCCTCGGCGTCCTTGTCCTCGATCACCGGCTCCTCGCCTGCCGCCGCCGGGGCGCTGGCCGCCTCGACGGGCGACGCGTCACTCAGGCCGGCGTTCGCGGGCGCGTCCGACGAGGCGCCCACGTCCTCGGGGCCGATCG